>JDSG01000015.1_pt1 | contig 153510 bp, 168 predicted proteins | sample 199341 | NCBI WGS metagenome assembly JDSG01 (sample SAMN02584197, study PRJNA231836) | bioreactor metagenome | isolation source: continuous culture bioreactor short generation time transfer1 day 52 after... | place: Germany: Bremen | reverse complement strand
TCTACAAACTACGACAAGTAAGTATCTACAGTGTTCTGCGGTTTGTGTTAGATGTTGTAATAGCTATAGAATGTCGTAGATTCCAATAGTTTGATGATGTCAAGTAAACCAAATTAATGTACTATGTCAAACGTAGTATTATTTCGATAACAATAACACTACCGACCTTAAGTAACGTATGTTGTCTAAATCACAATTGGTCAAGTGGATTGGTAATATTTTGTATGGATTTAGTGGATACGTGGGTATAGATTTCTGTTGTTTTACTATCAGCATGTCCTAAGAGTTCTTGGATATAACGTAAGTCCACACCACCTTCGAGTAAGTGTGTTGCATACGAATGTCGTAGGCTATGGAATGTGACATGTTTCTTTATTCCTTGAAGCTCAGCCGCCTTTTCAAAGACCCGTTGAAGCGTTCTTGGACTGATTTTGCCATTGTGGTTGCTATTTTCAAAAATCCAATTATTGGGATGATACTGGTCGTAATACCGATTTAATTGTTCTAGCATTTTTATAGAAAGTGTTGTGATTCTATCTTTACGGCCCTTACCCTGTACGATATGGACAATCATTCTATCGCTATCAACATCTTCTTTCCGGATGTTAACCACTTCACTCACTCTCATACCACAGGAGTATGCCAGCATTAGGCTGTCTTATGTTTTACATTGCTTGTGCCATCTATTATTGATTTGACCTCTGATTTACTCAGAACCTTAGGTAATTTCTTCACCTTTTTGGGGGGGCGTTCCATTGAAAAAAAGTTCATCTTCATTGATAGATGCAAATTCTCGTAAATAGATTTTTAAGCCATTGATTGCTTGATTACAATATGAGAAACTACACTTTTTTCGATCAATCAAATGAATCATGTAACGATTGACATCATTTAGTGCGATACTGTCATTTGAAAAAAAATTAAATAATTCTCAATATGGCACATATAGCTTTTGATTGTTTTGGGGGGGCTATAGGCACGCAATAACATCTGATTTCTAATGAACTCAAGTCTTTCATCTCTAGTTAACATTTCATGTTTAGTTGGATCATTACTGATAGTTTGTAACTCATTAAACTTATCAATAGGTAAATGCCAGCATAAATCTTCTGCTTGCCAGCGACCACCAATGCTTTTTATTTTCTCAATCAGGGCAATATTATACGATACTTTGACACATAAAATGTCATCTTCAATCCAAGTTTTCATTATTCTCTCCAATCATAAAGTTGTTATTTTTGATTACAAAAAAACACATAGCTAAACTATCTGTGTAACGGAAAATATTCAACTGTATTCAATGGATTCATGATAGAATAATCTATAAACTTAGTTACCCACCTCTTGCCATTAATACTATACGCCTCAATGACATTCTATCATTTATTGCAGAATAAGACAAGAAATCATAATATTTTGTTGCCCAAATAACAAGAAAAGGGGGGGCTTTGCCACGTATGAGCTTCGCTCATTTTTTGCCGTATAATAAGATATTTACCAAAGCATTAATGAAAACGTTTCAATTTCATTAACTTAATTCAGAGCAATTTCTTGTTATATAAAGAAAGCCTGCCAAGTATAATGAATTAATCATTACCTTTGGCAAGCCTTTTGAATATAAATCATAGCTTAATCAATTAAGTCCTAACAGACCGTTAAGCTTAGCAAACTCATCCTTTACATGAATCTTAGCTCAAGTTCTACTTTACATATTGTTTCATATCTATCATTTAATATATGTTACTGGTCTTATTCATGGTCTATTTACTACCTAACCTTAACTTATAAACCCTTTACTGGCTACTTTCTTTGCTTCTTTGTTGTCATATAAATATCTCAGCTACTTGTGGTAAATACGTCATTTCTTCATCTTATAAGTAATCCATTATTCAAACTTTTCAAGAAAACTGTACTTCTCTCCATCTTGATTCCAACCAACAACACAGTCCATATTGACATTATGTGCTGATTGAAGGATACATTTGTCTATGTCAGGATTCGTCTCTTTCAATCTAGCTATAAGTTCTTTCATTTCCCTACGTTTGCTGGACGTCTTTTTAGCCGCAACAACACAACCACAGTTCATAGGTGATAGTCCAGCATTCATTGTGTAGCGTTTTATGGCATCTTCTTTTATGTAGTACATAGGTCTTATTAACTCAAGACCTTCAAAATTAAGTGATTTTAGTCTAGGCATCATGGTTTTGGTCGTTCCAGCGTAGAAAATATTCATCAACTGAGTCTCAATAACATCATCCATATGGTGGCCTAGAGCCAGTTTATTACACCCAAGTTCTTGAGCTTTTGCATAAAGAGCGCCGCGTCTCATTTTAGCGCATAGATAGCAAGGGTAATCATTGGCTATTTCATCTACAATATTAAAAATACCTGAATCATAATATGTAATTGGAATCTCAAGATGTTTACAGTTATCTTTCAGGCGCTCTTCATTGGTTTTATAATAGCCAGGATTCATAGCTAGGTACTCAATGTCAAATTTTACATTGCCATGACGCTGTAGTTCTTGTAAAAGCTTGGCTAATAAAAGGCTATCTTTACCACCAGATACACCGACAGCAACTTTATCACCTTCTTTAATCATTTCAAATTGCTTAACACCTTTGACGAATTTAGACCACAAATCTTTTCTGTATGTTTTGATAATACTTCTTTCAATTTCTTTAACTGGCTTACGTTCTGATAAAGGAATCAGTAATTCGCAACCACTACCGCTGACAGATGCCATTATTTCACCTCAACTAATTTTTATTTAATGATATACTATAGTTCAGTCGTCCTATTATAGCATCATTTGGGGGGGCACAAAAAAAGCAAATAATCTATGAACGGTTTATTCTACTGTTCTTAGACCATATGCTTATATTTGATAGGTTTAACTCATAGGATTTTTATATCCATCTATAGTCGCCTAAGTTATAATACTTGTCTAAAAATTAGTATCATAGATTCTTTAAGCCCCCCCGATTATTCCTTAAGAGCTTGGTCTAAGTCATCAATCAAGTCATCCACATGCTCAATACCAACAGATAGTCGTAACAAACGTTCGTTAACACCTACTCGGTTTCGGACTTCCTCAGGAATAGCTGAATGAGTTTGGACCATTGGGTAGGTCATGAGACTTTCTACGCCACCAAGGCTTTCTGCAAAGGTTATGAGCTTTATCTTTTTGAGTATCCGTTCTATAACTGACCTGTCTTTCACTTCAAAAGCAATCATTGCGCCATAGCCTGTTGCTTGTTTTGAGCTGATTTCATATCCTGGATGGTCTTTTAGGCCTGCATAAAAAACCTTTTCAACCAAAGCTTGTTGTCTAAGCCACTTAGCTATGATTATGGCATTTTCGGATTGTCGGTCAAGACGAATGGAGAGTGTTTTTATCCCTCTTAGTATCAACCAACTGTCAAATGGCGACAAGACTGCACCTTCTGATTTCTGGATAAGCTCAATTTTTTTTCTGCTAGGACATCTGAGTTAGTTACCACTATACCCGCCAAGGCATCGTTATGACCACCAAGATATTTTGTACCGCTATGTATGACTATATCTGCTCCAAGCGTCAATGGTTTTTGATAGTAAGGTGATAGGAATGTGTTATCCACGATGAGCAGAATGCCTTTTGAATGTGCAACTTCAGCAACTTTTGCAATATCAGTCACTTTCATTGTTGGGTTTGTTGGTGTCTCAACAAGAAGTGCTTTGGTTTCAATGCGGATTGATTTAGCGACTGCATCCATATCAGACATATTAACAAAATCAACTTCAATATTGTAGATGTTATAGATATCTTTCAATATCCGATAAGTTCCACCATAGAGATCATCAGATACTACTAAATGGTCACCTGATTTAAACAGCTTCATTAGAGTTGATATGGCTGCCATACCACTTGAAAATGCAAAACCAGCACTACCTTCTTCCAATAGTGCCATGGTATTTTCCAGTTCACTTCTGGTTGGATTCTTGAGTCTTGAATAATCGAATCCTGTTGATTCTCCTAGGCCTGAATGCCTGAATGTTGCACTTTGATATATTGGGTAGCTAATAGCACCTGTTTTATCGTCATACCCCCCCTCATACCCATGGACTACTTTTGATTCAAAATGTTCTGTTTTATAGCCTTTCATGAGAATCATTCCTTTCTGATATCCGTTTTCATAGACTTATATTACATGCTATCACTTAGTCTGTCAATCACGCAAGTTTAGTTCGTATTTCCCACCTCATTTACTCAACTTATGAAACAAAGCTCAGCAACTAAGTATGGACGTAACAAATTATATAAATCACATTATCAGAGCTGAAAAAGTAATCAAAAATACCCCCCCCTAACCTATAATATTATATCCAGCAAACTGAGTACAAATGTTATTGTTAGGGGGGGGTATTCATCTTACTCTAAGAGAATTTTCGCAACAATGGATCAATGAATATCTACGACTTACACCAAAGTCATCTGGTCACCAAACATATCAATAGCACTATCAAACTTCAGTGGCTTGCTAAACCAGTAGCCTTGTATTATCTCACAGCCGCACTGTCTAAGGTATTCAATCTGTCTTTCTTCTTCGACACCTTCTGCCACAACACGAAAATCAAGTTGTCTGGCAATATCAATAATAATGCCTGTAAAGAAGTGTTCATCATCTTCTTCAATAATGTCATCAATAAAAGTTTTATCAATTTTCAACGTTGAAATTGGTAATTTCTTCAGATAAGTCAAAGATGAATAACCCGTTCCAAAGTCGTCCAACGCAATCTGAATGCCAATGTCACATATTTTCTTAAGCTGTTGGTTCACCACTTCAAAAGATTCTATCATGACAGATTCAGTTATTTCAAATTCCATTTGTTCTGGTGTTATGTCATTTTCTGCAAGTAGCTTAGAGACATTTTCCGCAAAATCACTTCGTAATAACTGGACAACTGAAATGTTAACAGATACTTTGACGAATTGGTTTTTTTCCTTAAGGGCTTTGATAAAACCGATGGCTTCTTTAATAACAAGATAGCCAATTTCAACAATATCTCCAGTTGACTCCGTTATTGGTATAAAAATATCTGGTGGAACATGGCCAAGTTTTTCACTTTCCCACCTTAGTAGGGCCTCGTAACCAATGATCTTTTCACTTTCATAATTATATTGAGGTTGGTAAACAAGATAGAACTCCTCATTAGACAATGCTGTTCTAAGGGCATTGGTCAAATTAATTTTGCTGGTCATCTCTTTATTCATCTGCACATCAAAACGACTGGCCTGGGCTTTACCACTGTCTTTCATTTTGTACATAGCCATATCAGCCCTAATCAGGAGTTCCTCGTAGTTAGACCCATCCTCTGGATAGATTGCATAACCCATAGAGGAAGAGACAAATACCTCCCTATGATTGACTTCTATTGACTCTGCAAATAGCTTCATTAAGCCATCCACAAAAGCTTCTGTATCAAAATCATCCTCAATACCTTTTAGACAAACAAACTCATCGCCACCTATTCGACCAATAACACCTTGACCGTCAAGGTATGTCTTAAACCTCGATGATAGTTGTCTAAGCATCATATCCCCCCCTACCATATGACCATGCGCTGTATTAACATAATTGAAGTTATCTAGATCAATAAAAACCAACATCATTTTGGTTTTTCTAAGTTTAGATTTTTCAATTAATAGGGCTGAGTAGTTCTTTATCTGCAATCTATTAGGTAAGTCAGTTAAATGATCATTGTATGCTAGATAGTTGATTCTCTCTTGCTGTTCAATAAGCTCTTCGTTTTGTGCCTTTAGTTCTTCTTCTGATGCTGCTAATGCTTCATATGTTTGAAGTACAGCTTCATGTTCTTTTTCTAGATCTTTTTGGGCTCTGCGCCTTAAGCCTATATTAGTTGACAATATGATGACAAATACCACAAGAATTAATAAGATAACCATAAATGCTATAATCACTTCTTTGTACTCATCATACACTGTAATTGGCTTATTTATGACAACACTACCTTCTGGCAGCAAGCTCTGTGGAATCTTATGACCATCCATTAAGTTATAATCAAAGCCACTATAAACGGTTTTTTTTCATTATAAAATGGTATTGAGTCTGCACTTTCACCATCCAGAATTCTAAGGGCAATATCTGCACCCACTTGACCTTGCAAGCTACCACTAAGTAAACTTCCACCAATTATGCCATGACCAAGAAGGTATTCATATAGGCTATAAATAGGCATATCAATGACATCTGATAGTTCCTTGGTAAACAATTCAGTAGGTATGGACTTTCCCTCTGTATCCATTGTAAAAGAGCCCATTATAACCACACTATGATCAAGTGGATTGGACAAAATATATTTTATATCATCGTAACTATAATCACTAAGAACTTGATATGAAATAATGTCACTACTTTCATCTTGCTTATCAATGGCATCAATTAGCTCCCTATATAAATCAACACTGCTTTCACTGGCATCAGATACTATATAGATGTGCTCAATATTAGGATGTATACCCAAAATACTTTCAATAGTTCCCTTAGCATCAACACCTTCATACACCCCCCCAGTAATATTACTAACACCTTCACTACGACTAAGAGCGGACTCTTCCATAACTGCTGTAAAGACTATGGCTGCGTCTGCGAATAAGTCACTACGATAATCAATGGCAAATTGCATACCAATATCGTCTGTAGCAATAACCACATCAATGTCTTCGCTGCTGTATTTATATTTAAAGTAATTGAATTGTTGTTTTAGATTTTCCTCATGAGGAAATCGTTTCCAGTCTAAGTATTCTACCGATACAATGGCATCACTATTTTGCTCATTTATCCTATTGATAATGGCCTCTGTTTGATCATCTGTCCAGCCAAAACCTTGATGGTAGGCATTGATAACCAAAACATGTGGATAGTCATATGCATAGACACTGTTAACTTCACGCCCATAATTATAACTTCCAATTATAATCAGACACACACTCATCAAAAATATAGCCATGATGATATGCCTTACTTTCCCTATCACTCTCATAATATACCCCCCCGTGTCCTTTATTTTATTCTATTTACCCATAAGAATTTCACTTTATGATATGACCTACATTGTTGTAGACCTCAAATTCATATCACACTCAAGCTATCAAAACAATATTGACACCTTAATCAATCACGGCTTATTTTTGTCTCATGATTTACTTATCTTCTTATGAATTTATTTAGCCTATACTTCTAAATGACATACATAATTGTCAATATTTTAATCCATGTCCTCTATACAGATTTATTCTATCACGATATGACCCTTCACGCAATTAAAGTGTCTAATAGAAACATAAGATAGATGCTTTGCATCTCTATGGGCTTTGCATCTCTATGGCTTCGCCCATTTTCGGTCGTATTATATGAAATAGACCCTCACTCCAAAGAGTGAGGGTCTATCAAACTCGAATCAAATCAAGTTATAAATCATATATGATTATTTGTTCAATAACACTGCGTGAGCCGCTGCAAGTCTTGCAATTGGAACACGGAATGGTGAACATGATACATAGTCAAGACCAGCTTTGTAACAGAACTCGATTGATGATGGGTCACCACCGTGCTCTCCACAGATACCAAGCTTGATATCAGGTCTTACTGACTTACCTTTTTCACAAGCCATAGTTACAAGTTGTCCAACACCTGTTTGGTCAAGTCTTGCAAATGGGTCTGACTCAAGAATAGCTTTCTTGTAGTAATCATCAAGGAATGCACCAGCGTCATCTCTTGAGTAACCAAAAGTCATTTGAGTAAGGTCATTAGTACCGAATGAGAAGAATTCAGCTTCTTCTGCAATAGCATCAGCAGTAAGAGCAGCTCTTGGAATCTCAATCATTGTACCAACCATGTACTTAATGTCTGATCCTTTTTCAGCTTTAACAGCTTCACAAGTCTCAACAATAACTTCTTTAACATACTTAAGCTCTTTAACTTCACCTGCAAGTGGAATCATAATCTCTGGAACAACATCAAAGTCGTTAGCAGCGTCTACTTCAATAGCAGCTTCCATGATTGCACGAGCTTGCATTACAGCAATCTCTGGGTAAGTTACAGATAGACGACATCCTCTATGACCAAGCATTGGGTTGAACTCATGAAGACTTTCAACTGTTGCTTTAAGTTCTTCATATGATAAGTCCATATCATTAGCAAGTGCTTTGATATCTTCATCAGCATGTGGAACAAACTCATGTAGTGGTGGGTCAAGTAGACGTACTGTCATTGGCATTCCTGCAAGTACTTCGTACATACCTTTGAAGTCTGCCTTTTGGAAAGGAATTAATTTATCAAGAGCTTCTTTTCTTTCTTCAACAGTCTTTGACACGATCATTTCACGGATACGTGGAATTCTGTCTTCTTCAAAGAACATATGCTCTGTTCTACAAAGTCCAACACCTTCAGCACCAAATTTCACTGCGTTAGCAACGTCTTTAGGGTTATCAGCGTTAGTTCTTACTTTAAGTGTTCTGATTTCATCAGCCCAGCTCATGAATGTAGCGAAGTTGCCACCAACTTCTGCTTCAACAGTCTTAACATCTTCAAGGTAGATGTTACCAGTTGTACCGTTAAGTGAAATATATTCACCTTCTTTGATTGTTTTGCCAGCAAGTGTGAATGATTTTTCATCATCTGCAATCTTAAGGTCTCCACAACCAGATACACAGCAAGTACCCATACCACGAGCAACAACGGCCGCGTGAGATGTCATACCACCACGAACTGTAAGGATACCTTGTGCAGCGTCCATACCTTCAATATCTTCTGGTGAAGTCTCAAGTCTAACAAGAATAACTCGCTCGCCTCTAGCTTTTGCTTCAACTGCTGTATCAGCATTGAAGTATACTTGACCTGCAGCAGCACCTGGAGAAGCTGGAAGAGCGTTTCCATATACTTTAGCAGCAGCAAGAGCGTCTACATCAAATTGTGGGTGAAGAAGTGCGTCAAGTTGTTTTGGTTCAACTTTCATGATTGCTTCTTCTTTAGTACAAAGACCTTCTTCAACAAGATCAACAGCTATTTGAAGTGCAGCAGCTGCAGTTCTCTTACCGTTACGAGTTTGAAGGAAGTATAATTTCTTATCTTCAATTGTGAACTCCATGTCTTGCATGTCTTTGTAGTGGTTCTCAAGAACGTTAGCTAATCTGATAAACTCAGCGTATGCTTCTGGCATATCTTGCTCAAGTCTTGTGATAGGAAGTGGTGTACGGATACCAGCAACAACGTCTTCACCTTGAGCGTTAATTAGGTACTCACCATAGATACCTTTTTCACCAGTAGAAGGGTCACGAGTAAATGCAACACCAGTACCTGATGTTTCACCCATGTTACCAAATACCATAGCTTGAACGTTAACTGCAGTACCCCCCCATGAACCTGGGATATCGTTCATTCTTCTGTATACAATCGCTCTCTCGTTGTTCCATGAAGCGAATACGGCACCAACTGCTGCCATAAGTTGCTCTCTTGGATCTTGAGGGAACTCTGAACCTTCATGCTTTACGTATAAAGCTTTGAAGGCTTCTACTACTTCTTTAAGGTCATCAGCTGATAATTCTAAGTCTGATTCAAAACCTTTAGCTTCTTTGATTTCGTCAAGAACTCTCTCAAATTGTGACTTTGGAAGTCCTTTAACAACGTCAGAGAACATTTGGATAAATCTTCTGTATGAGTCGTAAGCGAATCTTGGGTTGCCAGTTTTAGCTGCAAAACCTTCAACAGCTACATCTGTTAAACCAAGGTTAAGAACTGTGTCCATCATACCTGGCATAGAAGCTCTAGCTCCTGAACGTACAGATACAAGTAATGGCTCACTGTTGTCTCCGAATTTCTTTCCAGTAATTTCTTCAAGTTGTGCTAGTGAGTTATCAACCTCAGCTGTAATAGCTTCGTTGATTACCTCTCCATCGTCGTAATACTTGATACAAGCTTCTGTTGAAACTGTAAATCCTTGTGGGATTGGAAGTCCAAGTTTTGTCATCTCAGCTAAGTTAGCACCTTTACCACCAAGAAGATTCTTCATTGATGCGTCAGCTTCGCTGAACATATAAACAAACTTTTTACTCATTTTGTGCCCTCCTAATATAATTGTATTGTCAATTCCCGTGAGTCAGGAATTGCGTTTATAGTAAACAGATAAGAATCTGTTTTCTCACTAAATAAACTACGTTTTACCACACATACATACACTGGGCATCCCCCCCATGCCCGATATACATTATAACACACTGAGTCCTTTTGTGTAGGCAAATTTTGGCATTTTAAGAGCCATTTGTATTTTTTAAATAATCTGACTAAAATCACTAACTTTCCATGACTTTTTTGTTCAGATTAAACAAATCCAAATGCTCATATGGTCCTATTTCTTAAGTTATGTAAACAACCAACACCTTGGCCCTATAAGATTAACCAACTGCACCATGGATTAGGTCATCACCTTAGACAATTTGTCATTGTCAAGGGACCAAAGTGACTTGTCCCTTTAGAATGAAAATTTGTCATGGAAATACATGAGCAGTTCATCAATTTTGATTCTTTCTTGCTCCATACTGTCTCTATGTCTGATTGTTACAGATGCATCGTCTTTTGAATCAAAGTCAAAAGTAATACAATAAGGTGTACCAATCTCATCTTGTCTTCTATAACGCTTACCAATACTCTGGCGATCATCAAACTCAACATTGTAGTATTTTTGAAGTAGCTCAAGAACTTCAGTTGCTTCAGCGTTAAGTTTCTTAGACAATGGCAATACAGCCATTTGAATTGGTGCAAGTGCTGGATGGAAACGAAGAACTGTTCTCACATCGCCACCTTCAAGCTCTTCTTCATCATAAGCTTCACATAAGAAAGCAAGTGTCACACGGTCAGCACCAAGTGATGGTTCTATACAATAAGGTACGTATTTCTCATTCTTCTCTTGATCGAAGTATAACATATCTTGACCTGAGTGTTCTTGATGTTGCTTAAGGTCAAAGTCTGTTCTTGAAGCTATACCCCCCCATAATTCCCCCCCCAACCAAATGGAATCAAGAATTCAATATCTGTAGTTGCATTACTATAATGAGATAACTCTTCATCGCTATGGTCACGAACACGCATGTTGTCAGGATTCATACCTAGTTGGCCTAACCAATCCACACAATATTTCTTCCAATATTCAAACCATTCAATGTCAGTGCCCGGTTCACAGAAGAATTCAAGTTCCATTTGCTCAAATTCTCTTGTTCTAAAAGTAAAGTTACCAGGAGTGATCTCATTTCTAAATGATTTACCAATCTGACCAATACCAAATGGAATCTTCTTACGTGATGTTCTTTGAACATTCTTAAAGTTAACAAAGATACCTTGTGCCGTCTCAGGTCTTAAGTAAACAACGTTCTTCGCATCTTCTGTAACACCTTGGAAGGTTTTGAACATAAGGTTAAACTGACGAATGTCTGTAAAGTTATGTTTGCCACAAGAAGGACAACCAATATTATTTTCTTCAATATAAGTGGCCATGGCTTCATTTGACCAAGCATCCACTGGATCTTCAACAGTTTCACCATTGGCTTCCATATAGTCTTCTATCATTTGGTCCGCTCTAAAACGTTCATTACATTCTTTACAATCCATAAGCGGATCTGCAAACCCACCAACATGTCCTGAAGCAACCCACGCTTGAGGGTTCATTAGGATGGCACAGTCCACACCAACATTGGTTGGGCTTTCTTTAACAAATTTCTGCCACCAAGCTTTTTTTTCACATTGTTCTTAAGTTCTACGCCAAGTGGTCCATAATCCACGTGTTGGCAAGTCCACCATATATTTCTGACCCTGGGTAAACAAACCCTCTCGCTTTGGCAAGCGCTACTATCTTATCCATTGATTTTTCCATTCTTATTCCTCCTAATAAAATTTTCTTATAATTTCACTACGAATTCATGTGCTTCCTACGGAGTATTTTTTTTGCTTTTTACAAATAAAAAAACATCCTATCATCCCATAATACAAGGGACGAAAGCATGTTACTTCCGCGGTTCCACCCTAGTTGGCTTTTGTTGTCAATACAACGCGTAACGTTGATTAGATGCAATAAATTCAACAAATACCCACTTTCAGCTTAGCACTCCCATATGCCCTTCATCATTCTCCTGTATCCAGCTTCCACCATCCTGGACTCTCTGCAAACATTGTCAATGATTACTCCTTATGTTCAACGTGCATACATAATTTAATTGACTGTACTATAGCATAGTAGAGTCATTTATGTCAAGGTCCAGCCCTTTCGAACCATATACATCATATTGCCACTCTAGATAGGTTTGATATTGTCTTCATAGACTTTAACAAAAACATTAACAAGATTAGGGTCAAATTGGGACCCAGAACATCGTTTTAATTCTTCCAAAGCTTCTTCGGAATGTTTAACTTTATTATAGGGTCTTTGGTGTGTCATAACATCAAAAGCATCAATAATACTTATTAAACGAGCCAGTAGTGGTATCTCAGTATTCTTAAGACCTCTTGGATAACCACTTCCATCCCATTTTTCATGATGAGACAAAACAAGGTCTGACACTGAAGATAACTCTGGGACTGAACCACAGATTCTATAGCCTATTTCTGGATGACGTTTGATACTTTGCCATTCACTCTCAGTGAGAGACCCTTTTTTTGTTTAGGACAGAAGATGGCAAGGCTATTTTCCCTATATCGTGTAGGTCACCAAGAAGCGACAACCTGTCTTTATCATTTTGTCCAAGACCAAGGTGTTTTGCCATAAGCAGAGCCATATCACACAAACGTTCAGTATGTTCCTCAGTCTCATAGTCTCTTTCATAAAGGGCTTGCTTAAGAGACTCAACAACAGAACTTCGATAACTAAGTTGGTCTTTAAGTTTATTCACATACATTTTATCTTCTGCTTCTTTTATAAGTTCCTCGAATTCAAAGGCTGTATCATAAGCTGTTGCTTCTCCCAGGGCAATACTAATTGGAAAACTATCATCCACTTTTACATTGACTATTTCTTCCTTTATAGATTTAATAATCCCGTTTACCCTGTCCTTATCGGTATTTGGTAATAAGACAATGTATTCATCACCACCCCCCCATCTGGCAAGAACGTCACTATCTGAAAGGTATTTACCCATAATAGCTGCTGATTCCACTAACAATCGATCGCCCATTGTATGTCCGAAGCTATCATTAATCATCTTAAGCCCATTAACATCCCCCCCCATAATTATTGAGATAGGCATACATTTTTCCTTATTAAGATGTTCCAGATTACTTCGAAAGTAGTGACGATTCCTAAGGTCAGTCAGTTGATCATGATATCCAATGTATAGTATATCCTCTTCATATTCCTTACGATCTGTGATATCCCCCCCAATAATAGCCATACACCTAACTTGACCATCAAATGTTGTTGGAATTGTCTTCACTTCAAAGTAACAATGTTTGACATGACTAACAATGTCATAAATCTGGGTGTCTGACATACCAGAACTCAAACTCTGAATGACCTGTTTACGGTATCTTTCGTTGTGTAATTGTTTATCAAGACACTTTTGTGGACTGATGATATTATTATTGTCAAAAATAAGGGTTTCATCTTCGTCATATACTTCAATATAATAGGGGGGGATATTCTCCCCCCCTAACATACGCCAATTCGCTTCTGAAGTTTCAAGAACAGCCTCCATATCCTTAAGTTGATGAATACGTTTAAGCAGTTCCTGATTTTTTTTCTTCCAATTCATCAATTAAGCTTGTCCTAGTTTCATAGATGGCCTTGTAATAGGTTACTTTAGCCAATAACATTTTAGCGTTCATAGGCTTGAGTATATAATCTATTGCCCCCCCTATTTCATAACCCTTTTCCATGAATTCTTCAGACTTGAAGATTGCGGTAGCAAAAATTATTGGTATCGCCATAGTAGACTTTTTAGATTTAATCATTGACGCCAGCTCAAACCCACTTAGGTCAGGAAGCTGAATATCTAATATTATTAAATCAATGTCATGGCGAATAAGGCTTCAAGGGCTTCATTGCCACTGGCCGCTTCATACAGTTTCACCTCTAGTTTTTTGAGCACAGCTTGAGTTGCGTATCGATTGTTCTTGTTATCATCAACAATTAGTATTGTATATTTTTTCATAACACTCATCTTCCCTATGTGAATTCGATTTTTATCCTTCTATAATAGTTTCTCCAAAGTCCTCACTATCACATTATAGATAATAGGTTTTTGAATATAAGCACTGGTTTCCTTTCGGATAAACTTTATTTCCTCTTCATTCAATGTGGCTGCTGTTACCATAACTATTGGCTCACCTTTGTAGGCTTCATTCATTTTCAGCAGTTTGATGGTTTCAATACCATCAAGGTGGGGGGGCATCATGTAATCAAGGAAAATCAAATCAATATTCTCTTCTAGCTCCACCATTCTTATGGCTTCTTCTCCGGACAATGCTGTAATGGGGGGGATGACCCCCCCAATTTCTTCCAACATAGCTGAAAGGGCAAAGACGTTCATAGGCTCATCATCACAAATCAGCACCTTCTTCTGACATTTTTCACTTGATAATATTTCCTTAACCATAGTACTTTCTTTTGAATTTGATTCAATTGCAAGCCTTTTGGAAAGCCGTTCATGCTCTTCAAGTAGGTTTCCTGCTGGAAGCAACAAACTAAAAGTACTACCTTCACCAATTTTACTACGCACCTCTATACGTGCCTTTAGTAGTAACGCATAGTTCTTACATATAGCAAGGCCTAGTCCAGTACCACCATAAATCCGACTAATGGAACCATCGGATTGAACAAACTCATCGAATATAACATGAATTTTTTTTCATCTTCTATACCAATGCCCGTATCTTTCACATCAATTCTAAGTGGGTACTGATCATCATCGTTTTTCTTGAAATTGATGGTGATGGATCCACTACTTGTAAACTTAATTGCATTGGATACGAAATTGGTGATGACATGTAGAATCTTATTCTTATCTGCATAGAGTTTTGTATGTAAGTGGTCTTCAAAACGACTTTTAAGACCTTTATCCTTTATGGATGGTTGATAAAGCAGCTTGATTTCCGCTACAATATCACTTGTTTCAAAAATTTCTTCATCTACTGAAACCTTACCACTTTCCACCTTGGACAGATCCAATATATCGTTGATAATGCTTAAAAGCTCCGTCCCCCCCGCCTTATTAATAACACCTATCTGCTCTTTATCTTCCATAGTAAAACTACTACGCTCTTTACCTTCCAGAACAGATGAAAGCAATATAATAGAATTAAGGGGGGGTGTTTTAAGTTCATGTGATATATTGGTTAAAAACTGAGATCTGTAATTCGAAAGTTCCTCCAAATCTTTATATTTCGTAAGTAACTCCTCTCGTAACTTCTCAAGTTCATTGTTCTGATCTTCAAGTTCAAGGGATTTCATGTTAAGAAGGTCCTTTTGAACCTCTAACGCTTTATTGGTCTCCTCAAGTTCTTTTGTTTGCTCTTCAAGCTTTATTTGTCTACTGGTTAATATCTCATTATTCTTAATGGACTCTTCAAGCAGTTTGTCAATGCGACCCATTTGACTTTTGGATGCCATATACATACCAAGGTTAAACAATGCTTCATCAAGAACAACCAATTCTTCTTGTTTACTTTGACGAAGTAGAACTAATTCTACAACACCGTATAACATATCATCATATATAACTGGCTTAACAAGAACAGTGTGGAAGGGAAAAGATTCATTGACATCCATATGCTCTTCTATTCCATAGACAATTTGCTTTTCTTCTCTCTCTAAGGCACACTCACCTATGATATGTTCTCCAATGGCATAATGACTCTCCATAAAGCCAAGTCTGTTAACAGATGCTTTAAGATCAAGGCCGTCTTTTGACATATCATAATAAGCAACAGATAAGTAGCTGTTATATTTAAGTAAAGTCTCTATATATGTCTTTAACTTATCAATATTTGGATTGTTTTGAGTCAGAATATTATTCAGCTTCTCAATGCCTTCTCCAACCCATAACTGAGTACCAAGAGACTGAATTAGCTGGTTGAATATCTGGCTAAGACTTACCAACTCATCATTTCCCTCAAGCTCTATGTCCTTAAACTCTCCACTGTTCATAATATCTTCCATCGAATTACCAAGTTGATATATACCACCAAGAACATTGAAGCTAAGCCAAAGAATCATTAAGACAATAATCATGAAAACGACCAATGTTCCCACACTAGCAAATATTTGGTTTCTATTCTCAAGGCTAATGGATTCATTTTTAAATTCTTCTGCCCGTTTTATGGCATACTGATTCAAATCAAGAAGCTTTCTTTCAAGGCGTTGAACGTGATCAGCGCCTCTTCCCTTTGTAATGTCAATGGCCAAATCGTACTCATCGGCTCTTACATGCTCAATCACTTCCGTTCTAATCGATTTCCATTCATCAAGCAGTTTTCTGGCTTCTTGTTGCAGTTGTCTGCCTTCTTCTCCCAAAATATAATAATCAATGGTATCAAGGGCAACATAAACATTAGCCTCTGACAACCTAATTTTATCTACCAATAGGTTGACTTCATAGTCCTCACTAGTTAATACCACATCCTTCATATCGCGGTGCATCTTAAGCACTTCAACATTCGCATATGCTGCTGAATTCGACACTTCAAGAGGATGGGTGAATATTTGATCTGTTATATGTGCCAGTTGATTGGTCATAGCAATAATAAACATACTAAAAAAAAGTGAGCACAAAAAGTAATGTCACTGAAACCAATATGAATTTATTACGAATGCTCAATTGCCTAAATTTCACACCTGACCTCCTTGACCATACCGGGTCATTCTATTAACTGATATCTGCCCCCCCCAATGACTTTCATCATTTTTAATTGTCTTTCTGAGTCACCACTTGAGTCTATATCGTAATCTGCAAACTGGCCAACGTAAGTGATACCACCACTTATTAGAGTCCTAATCTCTTCAACAGTCACATTGTGACCTTGACTCTTTACCCAATCAATAAAGTACAATGATTCATATGCAAAATAGGGAAATGCACCATAATTCACGTTGTAGTCCGTTTTCATCGTATCAACAAATTCATTAAACGCCTCTTCGTACTTAGGTTCTGGTAAAGACAAACTGTAAACATTATTGCTTATGGACTTCATGTAATCTATCGTTAATTCTGAATTCGACCATGTTGAATGATAAAATACAGTACTTGGACTAATACTTGCTATATGTGCTGTCACAATACCAGCTTTACCAGGACCTAATATAATCACCATGGTATCCTCGTTGATGTTTTTCTCTATGGTGTCTTTGACTGACCGCTTCTCCAATTCTCCTACCCCCCCAACACTTGTAACATCTATTGAATTATTAAGGTTTTTGATAGCAGTCGTAATTTGATTTCCAAAAACTTTAGAGAATGCCAAGTTAGCTTCATCATAATAAATAGTGACACTCATACCATTGTTTTCCACTATCTTATTGACCATAAATTCCACTTGAGAGTACATGCTATTGTTTAGCCTAAACAAATTGTCATCATTTGCGGTCATTATGTCCGTAGAGGCTGCGACAACAAATACAGGTATGTCTAACTTCAATAAAAAAATCATGAACCTTAACAAGGCCGGCTGATGAACAAGGTCCGATTATGACATCAATCTTATCTTTAGTCAAATCTCTTACTAGACGGCCATAATCATCATAGTCTGTTAGGTCATAACGGAGGAGTTCATAAGCGTATTCTTCTGTTCCAAGTCTTTGGATAGCATATTCAATCGCTCTATAGGCATCAATATCAGAAGTTGTCCCTATATCTGTATAAGTTCCAAGGGCGCCAATCCGAAGGGTATGATCATAATTACCAATTAAGACAATGCCTATTCCAACAACCAATATAAATACTGCCAGAAAAAAAAGAACAAACTTCACTCTAACACTTCCTTACCTTACCTTCAAAAAAATACAAAAAAAATGAGCCAAATTCCGAAGACAAACGCTTCGAATATCCGCTCATTAAGCTCTAGTTCCTACTTGTATTTTAACATATATTCACCCATTACAAAAGAAATCTTTACTTCATGAGCCCAAAGCTTGCTTCGAAGGTCTTGGCCTTTTCTTTTGTAATCAAGGCATCTTTATCTGTATTCTTGAATTTGACAACATAAGTCCACCGCCCGTAGACGCTGAGAGAAGTGATGGCATCCATTCTAACAATATAGGATTTGTGACTACGGATGAATTCTGACTTAGGTAACAGGGCCTCAAGTTCTTGTAAACTCTTGCTTATGGTATAACTATCATCTCTTGTGACAATGACAGTTTGACGGTTATTTCTTTCAACAAAGAGAATATCCACCATTTTTACGACCCTCATACCATCTCTGTTCTTAACTAGTATCCCATCAGCTTCTGTCACTTGGTCAAGGTCACTTTCCTTTTCACTCTTATCTATTTCATTGAGGACTTTTGTTCTTGTCATTGCTTCTGAACTTGTCACTGCTTTTGTACTTGCTTTTACTTTGGATCCACCAAGGGTTTCCAAACTTAACAATCTATGGACAGTTTTATGAAGCCTTTCAAGTTTGAAAGCTTCATAATATAGTCAAAAGCATAGAGCTCAAAGGCTTCTTTCATATAATCCTCATGAGCTGTTATAAATACGATGGCACATTTAGGGTTAATGTCTAAAATAAGTTTGGCTGTCTCAACACCATTAATCCCAGGCATATCAACATCAAGAAATGCCACATCCACTGGTGAAGCCATATAAGCTTCTACCCCCCCCTCATTCCCACTTGAAGCAACAACTTCAATAGCTATCTCTTCAAATGTCCCAAGGGCTTTTATAAGAATTTTCTGCATTCTATGGTCATCATCAACCAACATCACTTTAAGCATAGTATCCCCCCCTGTTTCTCAGTTCATCTATTTCTTAGTTCTATCTATCTCTTAATGCTTTAGGCTTATCAAGAATTTCTTTAAGAACAATGGCCTCCCTAAGTTCTTTTAAGCTCTTTGAACGAATGTCAACAACAATATCTTGCTTATGGGCCATTTCTGATAACTTTGCCTCAGCAAGCCTATCATTTCTGCCCTTATCTGCTAATGTCCTTATATTTGTTCTTGTTTGCATATGTCCACCTAATTGGTTTCCTTTTGCTTTTTTTCATACGCTCACCTATTTCTTCTCTGTGTCACCACTAATTGCTTGTCTCATATTAGTGTCAGCCTGAACATTCTTCATATTATAGTAATCCATAACACCTAGGTTACCTTTTCTAAATGCTTCAGCCATAGCAAGTGGTACTTCTGCCTGTGCTTCAACAACTTTTGCCTGCATTTCTTCAACCAAAGCTTTCATTTCTTGTTCTTTGGCAATGGCAAAGGCTCTTCTTTCCTCAGCCTTAGCTTGGGCAATCACTTTATCAGCTTCTGCCTGCTCAGCCTGTAAGATAGCCCCCCCGATATTTTTACCAAGGTCAATGTCGGCTATATCAATTGAGAGTATCTCAAAAGCTGTTCCTGAATCAAGGCCTTTATCAAGGACCCTTTCACTAATCATATCTGGATTCTCAAGAACTTCCTTATGACTTTCACTAGATCCAACGGTAGTTACGATACCTTCACCAACACGTGCAATGATTGTTTCTTCACCCGCACCACCAACCAGACGATCCAGATTAGCTCTAACAGTTACCTTTGCAAGGGCCTTTACTTCAATACCATTTTTTGCAACTGCAACAACAAGTGGTGTCTCAATAACTTTTGGCTTTACACTCATCTTTACGGCTTCGAGTACGTCACGACCAGCAAGGTCAATAGCCGTTGCTGCTTCAAAAGATAGATCAAGCTTAGCACGATGGGCTGCAATAAGGGCATCAACCACTCGACCAACCTTACCACCAGCAAGGTAGTGAGACTCAAGTTGATTAATATCAACAATAATCCCAGCTTTTGTTGCTCGAATCATAGGCAATACAATTTGACTTGGTCGAACACGACGAAGCTTCATACCAATAAGTCCAAATATACCCACTTTTACATTTGAGGATATGGCAGCAATCCATAACCTTACAGGAATAACACTAAAAAAAATACGGATAGGACAATAACCACAATTGCAATAATCATTAAAACACCAAAATTACCATTCATTTACTCACCCTCCAACTTTTCTTCAACTATGATTTTTTTTACCTTCAATTCGTTCAACAACGATTTTGCACCCTTTTCTAATAAAGTCACCTTCAGTTAATACATCTAGTCTGACACCATCAAAATCTCCTTTGCCAGATGGTCTTAGGATGGTTAAGGCAACACCTTCCATGCCCACAAAATAAGATAAATCACTTTTTGGTTCAGGTGTTTTCACACTATCTTTTAAGATTAGCGGACTTCTCTTTGAGGCTACAAAGCGGTAAGCCACAAACATAAGTATGAGCACAATGACAAAGATTATGACAAACAACATCAAACCTTCTCCAACCGTTTCAGCGGTCATTAGTACGCCACCTAGTATTGCAACCAAACCAAGAACACCTGTAAGTCCAAAACTTGGAATGAATATCTCAGCGATCAAAAGTCCCACACCGAGTATAATCAATAAAACAGCAATCACTTCCATAAGACACCTTCTTTCTACCTATTTAATTCTAGTTACCTATATGAGTTCTAGTCAAAACCATCTTTATAAGCTTATACTACACCTTCTAAATTCTTTTACAATGCTTTATGTTTGTAAACATCATTTCAATGACTCAAATGTCAGTTAAAGACTTTATGGCAAAGAGGCAAGCTACTATTCAGTATTTTTCATAATGGTCAGGGTCATGGAAACAATGCCCTTATCCCAAGTAGCCTCTATGGTGTTTTGATGTTTTTCTAAGGTTGATTTAACAATATATAAGCCCATACCATGGTCCTTTTTTTCTTTCTTTGTCGTATAACCTGCCTCGAAGATACGAGTAAGTACCGTGTGCCCTTGTCCATTTTCTTCAAAGATAGGATTGTTCTCATAAGTAACCCAATTTGAGATAATAACTTGGTAAGATTTGATGTTCTCACATATGATGATTTTGATACCACTACTTCTCATTTTCAAACCATCATTATTAGAAGCTTCAATGGCATTGTCAATTAGATTGGCCATGACCCGGCACATTTCCCAATCTGGCATATTATATCGATTAAATGGTGTAGTGACCTTAACTGTATAGGGAATGCCAAGGTTCTCTGCCTCAATACTCTTTGCTTGAAGCAAGGCATTTATTGGTATGGATTTAGTCTTAATATTCGAAGAAAGTTTCCCAACATCTGCATATAAATCATCTAGGTATTCTTTGGTTTCATCGTACTCTTTTAGTTCCATCAATGTATACAAAACCTGGATATGATTAAGAAAGTCATGTCTTTGACCCCCCCTCAAAGTTCTATTGAGTTCTTTGACGTTCTCATAGGTCATTTCTTGGGCCTCAAATTTGGTGGATAAAGAATTAAACAATGACTTATCACGCATGACGAAATAACCATTAATAACAACCATGACACATAACATTCCAAGAAGGACTATATACATACTTATTTCAGGCATTGACCTATCCATATAAAAGCTTACTGCCATATAAAGCACAACACTTGCCACAACAACAAACTGTGCATAAAAGACTATACGCATCATTAATACAATTTTTTTTGAGTTGTATATTCTGTCTACTTTTTTTTCATAAGAAAGCCCCCCCCTATGATTATTATATCATAAGAGGCTTTTAAGACTACCTTATTTCTGCATTCTTTCCAACAATAAATGGGTAAGAAGATTCACCTTTAAGAGCCTTACCTTGTCTCACAATTACACCCTTGTCTAAGATGACATTCTCAAGTATTACATTTTCTTCAAGGACTGTGTCTTGCATGATAATACTGTCTTTTACAACACAACCTCGACTAACCATAACACCTCTAGATAAGACACTGTTAATGACTTCACCTTCAATAATACAGCCATCTGCAATAATTGAGTGTTTAACATCTGCCTCTTCGTTGTATTTTGTTGGTGTCTCATCTTTAACTTTTGTAAAGACACGACCACCCTCATTAAACAACTCATTCTTGACTTCTGGATTAATCATCTCCATATTACATTTGTAGAACAAGGAAATTGAACTCATTGAGCGCCAGTAGCCATCAAACTTATAACCACTTATGTTTAGATCATCCATTTTTCTGATAACCACGTCCTTGACCCAATCATAATGTCCATGGGCATGGGCTTCAACCAATAAGTCGATGAGCAAGGTTCTTTTGATTACATAGATTCCAAGAGAAGCCAAATTGCCTACTGGGTGTAGTGGTTTCTCCTGTAAATCAGTAATACGGTTAGAATCATTCACCTGCATAATGCCATATGAGCTTAGTTCTGATTCATCAACATCAGACATTTCTCTATACATGACCGTGATGTCTGCCCCCCCGCTATCAACGTGAGCTTCAACCACTTCATCAAAATCAACTTTGTACACGCTATTACCTGTAGAAACAATAACATAATCTTCTTTACTACGCTTAAGAAATGACATGTTATTATACATTCCATCGGCAGAACCTCTGTACCAGCCTGAATTCTCACCTGCAAGGTATGGTGGGAAAATAAACAAACCATTGTTTCGTCTATCAAGGTCCCATTCTTTACCTGAACCAAGGTGGTCCATAAGAGATCTGAAACTATATTGTGTGACTATACCAACCTTATCAATACCTGCATTAATCATGTTGGACAAAGTGAAGTCGATTGTTCTATATTTACCACCTACTGGAATTGCGGATACTGATCTGTGTGCAACCAGTTCTTTCATACTGTCTTTGCGTCCACCTGTTACGATGATTCCCATAACACTACTCATTATCAACACCTCCTGCATATACAGTCTCACCTGAAGGCACTTCTAGTGATGCATAATCATTGACAGTTACCTTCTTGTGAATAACGACGTTCTTACCAAGTTTGGCCTTATCTGGTATTTCTGCGCCTTCCGCCACAACTGTGATACCCGTATTGTAGATTTTGGGTTGATCCACATTCACTGTATCTTCCCCCCCATCACCAACAATAGCTTCTTCGCCAACATGGACACTTTCTGCCAATATGCTTTTCTTAACTAGGCTGTTTTTACCAATAACAGACTTGGCCATTATGATAGAGTCTTCAACACTGCCCCCCCTTCTTCAATCACAACGCCCGGGAAAATTATAGAATTCTTAACGGTTCCATAAACCATACATCCTTCTGCAACAATCGATTTCTTAGCTTGACCTTCTTTTCCAATATAATGGGCTGGCATTACAGGGTTTGTTGTATAAATCCGCCAATCATGATCAAAGAGGTTAAAATCAGGCACTCTTTCTATAAGGTCCATATTGGACTCCCAATATGATTGGATTGTACCAACATCTTTCCAATAACCTACGAATTCATAGGCATACATACTCTTACCATCATCTAACATTTTAGGGATGATGTTCATTCCAAAGTCATTCTTTGATTCTTTGTCTGCTGCATCATTAATAAGGTATTCTCTAAGCACAGACCAAGTAAAGATATAAACCCCCCCCATAGAAGCCAGATTACTCTTTGGATTCTCAGGTTTTTCTTCAAATTCATATATTTTCTTATTCTCATCTGTGTTCATGATACCAAAACGAAAGGCTTCTTCTAGGGGGGGCACTTCAAAAACAGAAATGGTGGCATCTGCCCCCCCTTTTTCCTTATGACTGTCTAACATTTTGGAGTAATCCATCTTATATATATGGTCTCCTGATAATATGACAACGTACTCCGGTGCCACTTTATCAATATAATGGATATTCTGATACACTGCATTGGCAGTACCTGTAAACCAGTCGTTATCTTTTGCTTTTAAAAATGGAGATAATATTGTCACACCACCATTAATTCTATCAAGATCCCACGGTTTACCAATGCCAATATGGGCGTTAAGTTCAAGGGGGGGTTCATATTGAGTAAACACCCCCCCAACTGTATCTATACCCGAGTTTATGCAATTACTAAGTGGAAAATCTATAATTCTGAATTTACCGCCGTATGGTACGGCTGGTTTTGCTGTCGATGATGTAAGAACACCAAGACGACTACCTTGTCCGCCTGCTAGTAACAGACCAACTAATTCTTTTGCTACCATATAATCTCTCCCTTCTATTTTATGATCACATTTCTATAGCATATTTTTTTACCACATTTTTGTATTTCCTTTTACAGTTTATCACATTAAAAGCTCTCAATCCATTGAATTTACTGACTTTCCTAAAAAATTACATATGTCTCCCCCCCGTGACATACACACTGGACCCACACCGGTTATATGGCCTTTTTTTTCACCATGTGAAAATCTGTGGCCTTCACCCTCAAAACTATTGAATAAATCGTAAAAAAGCCTCTTCTGATTAAACAGAAGAGGCTTCATTGCCTTACTTACTATTGTGTATTGCTAACAATACTTTTTAAAGAGTTCTTAAGCTTTGTCGATTGAACCAAAAAGTTCCATCTTCTCTTTAACTGTTACTTTGATAGCTTCAAAACCTGGCGCTAAGATTTTACGTGGGTCAAAACCTTTACCAACTTTGTCTTTACCAGCTTCAATGTACTCACGAGTTGCAGCAGCAAATGACCACTGACAGTCAGTGTTTACGTTGATTTTTGAAACACCAAGAGTGATAGCTGTTTTAACCATTTCGTCTGGGATTCCAGTTCCACCGTGAAGTACAAGTGGTGTATCACCAGTTAATTTTTGGATATCATCAAGAGTTTCAAGACTAAGTCCAGCCCAGTTCTCAGGATAAGCACCATGAATATTTCCAATACCTGCTGCTAAGAAGTCAACACCAAGGTCATTGATTTTTTTACATTCGTTAGGGTCTGCAATCTCGCCAGTACCAATAACACCATCTTCTTCACCACCGATTGAACCAACTTCTGCTTCAACTGAGATTCCTTTGCCGTGAGCGATTTCAATGATTTCTGTAGTTTTTGTTACGTTCTCGTCGATATCAAAGTGTGAACCGTCAAACATTACTGATGTGAAACCAGCGTCGATACACTTAAGACATCCGTCAATGCTACCATGGTCAAGGTGTACTGCTACAGGAACTGTGATTCCTAGGTCTTTAATCATTCCTTTAACCATTCCCATAACTACGTTGTAACCACCCATGTACTTTCCAGCACCCTCTGAAACTCCAAGGATTACAGGTGAATTGTTTTCTTGTGCTGTAAGAAGAATAGCTTTTGTCCACTCCAAGTTATTGATGTTGAATTGTCCAACTGCATACTTTCCAGCTTTAGCTTTGTTTAGCATTTCTGTTGCTGATACTAACATATACACATACCTCCATTTTATATTGTGATAAGCCTGTAGTCTTGGCAGCCACTACAAATTTATCTGATTAGAACTTTCGTTCGTATGATTTTATCAATAGGCACATTTTTGCCCAACTGCATTATACCACAATTCTCATATTTGTGAAGACTTTATCAGGACAATTTTCCACATAATTTCATTTTATGGCAGATTAGATAAAAAGAGTGAATAAGCACTGAATGTTTTGTGTATTATTCACTCTTAATGTATATTTATTAATTAATAACTATGACTCTTATGAATGTCTGAAATGACGCACAATGCTAGACTTCTCATTATGCATTTACAATATGCTTAATGACGGAAGTGTCGCATGCACAATGTTAATACCCATCAAACATGACATATATGTGCTGATATCCGGATACTCACATACATAATGTCAATTTCATATAATTTGTAACTACGTTACTAATGTCTGAAATGACGCATGCCAGTAAATACCATTGCTATTCCATGCTTGTTACATGCATCTATAGAATCTTGATCACCTTTTGCACCACCAGGTTGAATAATTGCTGTAATACCAGCAGCTGCTGCCGCTTCAACACAATCATCAAATGGGAAGAATGCATCTGATGCAAGTGAACCACCTTTTAGAGCGTCAGCACCTAAAGCTTCAACGCAGTGATCAATTGCTTGCTCACATGCCCAGATTCTATTGACTTGACCAGGGCCTACACCTAGTGATTGCTCACCTTTTCCAATTGCAATACCGTTTGACTTAGCATACTTAACGATCTTCCATGTAAACTCTAGGTCTGCCATCTCTTCTGCTGTTGGGGGGGCTCTGTCAGTCACAACTTGTAAGTCACCATCAAAGACAGCGTTGTTAACTGTTTGTACTACAATACCACCACTAACTGACTTAATGTCATAAGCAGTGTCTGCTTGCTTTGTTTCAATATCTTTAAGCTCTAGTAAACGAATGTTTTTCTTCTTAGTTAAAACTTCCATCGCTTCTGCACTAAATCCTGGCGCCACAACAATTTCAATGAAGATTTTATTAATTTCCTCTGCTGTCTTAACATCAATCTCTCTATTGGCCACAACGATACCACCAAAGATTGATTTAGGATCTGAGTTGTACGCCTTCATATAAGCTTCATAGATATCATCACCACTACCTACACCACAAGGGTTAGAATGCTTGCAAGCTACCACTGTAGGGGGGGCACTATATTCTCTACATAGCTCAAGGGCACCATGAGTATCATTAATATTGTTAAAAGATAACTCTTTACCATGAAGTTGAACAGCATCCGTAAGCATACCCTTTGAATTCTTCACTTCTTTGTAGAATGCCGCTTTTTGATGAGGGTTCTCACCGTAACGCATATCTTGAACTTTCTCATAAGTCATTGTAAGTACTTCAGGTAGAACCTCAGCACCTCGTTGTTCTCTCATATAACTAGCAATGAGGGTATCGTAACTACTTGTATGCTCAAATACTTTAGAGCTCAAGTAGAAGTTAGTCTTCTTTGACACTTTTTTTATTAGCTTTAAGTTCATCAAGAACCACAGCATAATCAGCAGGATCTACCACTACAGATACATCTTGATAGTTCTTTGCAGCTGAACGAAGCATTGTTGGTCCACCAATATCAATGTTCTCAATGGCATCCTCAAGTTCTACACCTTCTTTAAGAATTGTTGCCTTAAATGGGTATAAATTAACAACAACAATGTCAATTGGTGTTACACCAAGGTCTGCGATTTGCTTCATATGCTCCGCGTTATCTCTCATAGCAAGAAGACCTGCGTGAATATGTGGGTCAAGTGTCTTAACACGTCCGTCAAGACATTCTGGGAATCCTGTTATATCAGAAATACCAATCACCTCTACATCCGCTTCCTTAAGTACTCTTGCTGTACCTCCTGTTGAGATAATCTCTACGCCTTGTGCACGTAACTCTTGTGCGAATTCTACGATACCTGTTTTGTCAGATACACTAATCAATGCTCTCATCTTTTTCTCCTTTTTCTCCTTATGTGTTAATTGTATGTATAAGTAAACATTACTTGATTACAAAATAAATTAGATTCTATTATGAAATGTACGATGAATCACTTCCAACTGCTGTTCGCGAGAAAGTCTGTTGAAGTTAACTGCATAGCCAGACACTCGAATGGTTAAGTTGGGGGGGTATTTCTCAGGATGGTCCATGGCATCTATTAACTTCTCTTTATTAAAGACATTCACATTCAAATGATGGGCCTTAGAATTAAAGTAACCATCAAGAATACCAACTAAGTTATTCTTCTTGTTATCTTCTTCTTTTCCAAGTGCCTGAGGTTGAATAGAGAATGTACATGAGATTCCATCTCTACAAGCATCATACGGTATCTTTGATACAGATGACAATGAGGCTAGTGCCCCCCCTTTTTCATCACGATTGTGCATAGGATTTGCACCAGGTGCAAATGGTTCTCCAGCCCTACGTCCATCTGGTGTAGCGCCTGTTTTCTTACCATAAACCACATTAGATGTGATTGTTAGGATAGAGAGTGTATGGGTTGCACCTCTATAAGTCTTATATTTTCTTAGTTCATTCATGAATGTTTGGGTTAACTCTGCTGCGATCATATCGACTCGGTCATCATTGTTTCCAAAGGTAGGAAATTCTCCTTCAGTCTTAAAGTCATAGATATAGCCCTCAGCATTTTTGATTGGTGTCACTTGTCCAAACTTAATAGCACTGAATGAATCAGCCATTACAGACAGGCCAGCCATACCAAAGGCCATGAACCTCTCAACATCGGTGTCATGTAGGGCCATTTGAACCTTCTCATAAGCATATTTGTCATGCATATAATGAATGATGTTCATTGTGTTTACGTAGAGCTCACACAACCAGTTATGATAGATTGCAAATCTTTCCTTAACTTTCTCGTAGTCAAGAACACCTGAATCAAGTGGTTCCATTTTGGGTCCAATCTGTATACCCGTCTTCTCATCGACACCACCATTAAGTGCTAAGAGTAAAACTTTAGGCATATTACATCTTGCGCCAAAATACTGCATTTGCTTTCCAATTCTCATAGCAGACACACAACATGCAATAGCGTAATCATCACCATAACTTTCACGCATCAAATCATCATTCTCATATTGCACTGAATCCGTATCCATTGAAATTTTAGCACAAAACCTCTTGAAATCTCTTGGTAAGTTTTCTGACCAAAGGACCGTCATATTTGGTTCAGGTGACGGATTCAAATTATAAAGGGTGTTGAGAATTCTATAAGAACTCTTTGTTACAAGTGTCCTGCCATCTTGACCCATGCCACCAATTGCTTCAGTAATCCAAAGTGGATCACCTGCAAAGAGCTCATTGTACTCAACGGTTCTAAGTTGTCTTGCCATTCTAAGTTTCATGACAAAATCATCTATTATTTCTTGGGCCTCTTCTTCACTAAGGCAGCCAAGTTTAAAATCTCTTTCGATATATATATCAAAGAATGTGCTAACACGACCAAGACTCATCGCCGCACCATTTTGCTCTTTGATCGCCGCTAGGTAACCGAAGTATGTCCACTGAACCGCTTCTTTAGTGGTCATGGCTGGCCCGCTTATGTCATAGCCGTAATCCTGCGCCATTCTCTTTAGCTTCTTTAGAAAATCAATCTGTCTGTAGACTTCTTCAAGGAGGCGAATGTTGTTGACATCCATCACATCACCACCAAGACTTGACTGGTCTTCAATTTTTTTCTCAATCAGGGCATCCACACCGTATAGGGCAACCCTTCTGTAATCACCAATAATTCTGCCACGTCCATAAGCATCTGGAAGCCCTGTTATGACACCGGTTCTTCTAGCATTTTTCATTTCTTCTGTATAAACGCGAAATACACCGTCATTATGTGTGGTCTTATAAGTAAATTCTTCTTCGACTTTTTCATCTAACTTGTAACCATAAGCTTCACAAGCTGAACGGGTCATTCGTATACCACCAAATGGGTTGATGGCTCTTTTTAAGGGTTCATCCGTTTGTAATCCGACGATAACTTCTTTGTCTTTATTAAGATAACCTGGTTCAAATGTTAATAAGGATGATACGGTCTTCGTATCAATAGATAAGACACCGTCATTATCAAGTTCCTCTGCCCTTAGGGCATCAAGTTGACTTAACAATTCAGTGGTTCGCTCCGTAGGTGATGCCAAAAAAAAGTCTCATCACCTTCATAAGGTTTGTAATTCGCCTGAATAAAATCTCTTACATCAATGGTAGATGTCCACTGACCTTTCTCAAATCCTTGCCATGCTGCTTTCATACGATTTCTCCTTAATACAAACGTCAACTTATTAGATACAGTAACATTTCATGTTTTAAGGACCTTGGCCTGTGCAAACGTCTTTTACCATCATCTCCACTAAAATAAAGAAAAAGAAAACAATAAAAGACCGCCTGTGCACTAAACTACGGTCTAGCGCCCAGGCGGTCGGCTTATAATAAGTTCTGTACTCCCTGTGGGTGCTCCCACTTTCCGCCAGTCATACAGAAATTCAAATTCAATTTGATGTCCAGTTCATCTGAACATGGATATCATACCATTAAAGGATGTATTTGACAACCATTAATATTGAAATTATGTACATTGCAATGTTAAGCTTCTTTGTATTACCTGCCACTAGGTTAATGAGTGTATAAGAAACGAAACCAAACACAATACCTTCTGAGATTGAGTAAGTCAAAGGCATAATGATCAATGTTAAGAATGCTGGTATACCTTCTGAGAAATCACCAAAAGTAATCTTAGTTACTGATTCCATCATGTAGAAACCAACAATGATTAGTGCTGGTGCTGTTGCAAATGCTGGAACTGCAAAGAAAATTGGTGAGAAGAACAATGCGATACCAAATAGAACTGCTGTTGATATTGCAGTAAGTCCTGTACGTCCACCATCAGATACACCGGCAGCTGACTCAATATAAGTAGTTGTCGTTGAAGTACCAAGAATTGCGCCTGAAGTTGTTGCAATAGCGTCTGCAAGAAGTGCTTGCTTAGCTTTTGGCAATTTACCATTTTCATCAAGAAGTCCTGCTTTGCTTGATACACCAATAAGTGTTCCAAGTGTGTCAAATAAGTCAACAAATAAGAATGCAAATACAACAATTGCAAAATCAAGTGTTAAGATTGCTGCAAAGTCCATTCCTGTGAATGCTTGTCCAAAAATAGGTGCTATGCTTGGTGGTGCTGAAACAATTGCCCCCCCTGGAATAGATGAGAACAATCCCGCATCTGGGTTTGGAACATAAATGTTAAGAAGTTCTGCTACCATTGTAACAACCCAAGTAATTAGGATACCAAGTAAAATCGATCCTTTAACTTTTTTCACAACAAGGATTGCTGTAACAATAACACCGATGATTGCTAACATTACTGGTACAGTAGTGATTGCCCCCCCAAGACCAACTAGTGTTGCTGGGTTATCAACAACGATACCTGCGTTTTGGAAACCAATAAATGCGATGAATAAACCAATACCAGCAGAAACCGCATATTTTAGGTTTAGTGGAATTGCATTAAAGATAGCCTCTCTTACATTAACAAGTGTTAATAGAATAAAGATGATACCTTCAACAAATACAGCCAATAGTGCTGTTTGCCATGAGTAACCCATTCCAAATACGACGCCGTATGTGAAAAATGCGTTAAGACCCATACCTGGTGCTAGTGCAAATGGGTAGTTAGCAAATAGCGCCATACAAACAGTACCAATGATTGCTGCTAAAGCCGTTGCTGTAAATAGTGCTCCCCCCCAGTCCATACCTGTTTCACTAAGTATATTTGGGTTGACGATAAGAATATACGCCATTGTCATAAATGTTGTAAGACCAGCCAATAGCTCCGTGCTTACATTAGTCCCATGTTCCTTCAATTTAAAAAAAACTTTTCCATTAGAAATGTTGCCCCCCCCTTTAAAGAATTTTAGTGAACAATCGCAATAACCGAGATGAAATCGACCTTTATTGCAATATTGTCGCTACCGTTATAATTTTATATCAAGAAAACTTGCATGTCAACGAAAATTCCGAACATTAAAGTTTTTTTCTCGCCCATTGTTCGGTACATTCGCCCCCCCATCTATACCAATGTCATGATGTAGGAATATGGCAATCGACTTAAATAGCTAGTCAAAAAAAATCCCACCAGTCCCCCCCTAGTGTATCTATGAAACGAGTTTTAGCGCTTTTGGCTAACTGTCAATGTCATCGCACAACATCACAGTACATTTAAATTACCACAAAATAAAGCCACCCCCCCATCCTATATGGTATCTATGAAACGAGTTTTAGCGCTTCTCAGCTAACTGTCTGAGGCTTCAAGATACTATATAGGATGGGGGGGTGGCTGGAAATCAATCAAATTTTTAAATTTACTGTGGATACCCAATCTTCTTCTTCACTTTTCTTAAGGTCTTATTAGCAAGATAAGAAGCCGTTTCAGCATTCTTCTTTAAAATACCATCTAAATAAGCTTTATCTGCTAATATTTCTTTAAATCTTTTTTTTGAATAGGCTCAATCTCTGCAACAAGTGCATCACCTACTTGGCTCTTTAGGTCACCATAACCTTTGCCATCAAAATGGGCAACTGTCTCTTCTATAGATAAACCAGTAGACAAACTATATAACTCAAGTAGATTGGTTACACCTGGTTTGTTCTCAGGATCATAAGCTATTTTTGCATCTGAATCCGTTACTGCCCTCTTAACCTTCTTACGAATCACAGCCGGATCATCTAATAATGCGATGTAAGCGTTTGGATTCTCATCTGATTTTGACATCTTCTTTGTTGGTTCTTGTAAGCTGGATATTCTAGCGCCAACTTTGGCAATATAGGGGGGGTCAGGTACAGTGAATGTATCACTGTAAATCCCATTAAAACGATTGGCAATATCTCTTGTCAGCTCCAAATGTTGCTTCTGATCATTCCCTACTGGTACTAAGTCTGTTTTGAACAAAAGTATGTCCGCTGCCATTAGGACAGGGTATGTGTAGAGTCCAGCATTTAAGTTTGTCTCAGCTTTTGTGGATTTTTCTTTGAATTGAGTCATTCTATTAAGCTCGCCCATATAAGTATAGCAATTTAGAATCCATGCCAACTCAGCATGTTGAGGCACATGGGACTGATAATAGATAATGTTCTTCTCTGGATCTAGACCAGCTGCAATATATAAAGCTATAAGCTCTCTTGCAGCTTTTCTAAGTTTGGCTGCATCTTGTCTAATTGTTATGGCATGCATATCCACCACACAAAACAGACAATTGTATTCCTCATTTAATTTAACCCAGTTTTTTTTAGGGCACCAAAGTAGTTACCGATTGTTATAACGCCTGTAGGTTGCATACCGCTAAAAATCACTTTTTTTTGGGGGGGCTTGTTTGTTCACTCATTTTATTCATCCTTTGTCATTATTATGTCTCATAAAGTTCTCATTATCTTATCACAGTTCCTGCTTTTGGTCAAAGTTATCATAGACAACAAGGGCAATGGCCTTAATAAGTTCATGACTAGAATAAGGTTTGGCTAAAAAATGAAGTTGGTCTTCACTCGATCTAGCACTTCCAATGAAGCCATCATCAAAACTGGTGGTCATCAGAACCTTAATATTCAAATTAATATGCTTCATCTGATTCAAGACACTGTCTGCCTCTACTTCAGGAATCACAGAGTCTAGAACAACCAAATCAATGTCATTATAAGTATGACCATACTTCTCAATAGCATCAATACCATTAGAGGCGACACTCACATGCATACCAACTGTTTCAAGCATATTCTTGTGTATACCAAGTAGTGTTTCATCATCTTCCACAAACAAAACATTCAGCCCTGAAAAATCAAGTCTTTCAGCTTTAACATCATTGTCCTCAATAGTCATGGCACGTACTTTCTCGTTCGGGAAAATGATTCTAAAGGTTGTACCAATACCAAGTTCACTATCAAGCTCAATAATGCCACCGTGACTTTCAACTATACCAAGAACAGTTGCAAGCCCAAGCCCTGTCCCCCCCTGCCCTATACCTTTGGTAGTGAAAAAGGGTTCGAATATCTTATCTTTGACTTCCTCTGACATACCTGAACCAGTGTCTGATATCTCAAGACAAATAAACAGACCACTTCTTCTTAACGTCTCATAGGTCTTAATCTTAATACGACCTTGATCATTGATTGCATCTTTTGAATTGACACACAAGTTAACAATAATCTGTTCAACTTGTGTCTTATCTGCAAGTATTTGCGGCATCTCTTCTTCAAGCTCAAGCTCTAGAATTATGTTCTCACCAATAACTCTTGATAACATCTGACTGATATCTTCTACACATTCATTGATGTCTACAGGCTCTTTTTGAACTTGATCCATCTTACTAAAGGTCATTAATTTACGAATGAGACGTTCTGCCTTGAGAGATGCATCATTGATACTCTTAATCTTAGACAAGATATCATCACCACTACCAAGGTTCTCAAGTTGATAATAGACAAGTTCAGAGTAACCAACAATGACCTGAAGTATGTTGTTAAAGTCATGGGCAATACCGCTGGTCAACCTGCCGATGGCTTCCATCTTAGTCGCCCTGTTCACCTTCTTCTCAAGATCTTTTCGGGCAGTAATGTCTCTATAAGTCTTTATAAATCCAACAATTTCCTCTTCTTCATACAAAGGCGATGTCATTTCTTCAATCATCTTACCTCTGAACTCAATTAGCTTTTGTTGCTTGATACCTGTACGCTCTACAATACCCTTATTACAATTTTCACAAGTATCTCCACTATGGCCAAAAGCTTCATAGCATTTGGTAAATCTACTAGTAGATTCATAAGGTACTTCGAACAACTCCCACAGTGCATGGTTATGCCTAAGGATATTTTCCTCTTTGTCAATTAGTAAAATACCGTCGTAATTACTCTCAAGTATCTTTTCAATTTGAGACTCGTTGGCCCGAATCTTTTCATTCTGTAGGACTAAATCTTGGTTCAATGTTTCAAGTTGAACACTTGTGTCTGACAAATCTCTAAAATTATCTTTGATTACCATAGACATTTCGTTGAAGTGAACAACCAACTTATTCAACTCATCGTATGTATTATAATGAATCTGATAACCATAGTTTCCTGTGGACACCTGACCTGTCAGTTCTACCAAGTCATTAACTGAGTTAACAATCATTGAGGTGTGTCTACTTAGATATCGTACTGTGGCATAAGTTAATATGACCACCATTGCTATGCTAATAATGGCCATAATGAAAACGGGAGAATAGTGCTTCGAGAACATAGTGTAAGTAATCATATACAGACTTTGATTAGGAATCTTTTGAATTGTGACAACCATCAACTCTTCTTGATAATACAATGTGGCACTGGACCCTTCAAAACCAAGTAGTGTATCCATTGACAATTCTCTTGTACGTTCAAGAATCTTATTATAATCAGAATGGGCAATGAAGACGCCGTCAACAGAACAAATCGCCACTTCTCTTTCACCTTTTTTTTGGCTAAATCCACAACAACACTTTGGAATTCTTTTGGCGTAAACTTGGCGATGATGACTTGCCCTGTTTCACTCATGTAAGAGATATTAAAAGTTACATCTTCACTGCTTTGAGATAAGAGCGCTGATGACCAACGGACTTTGGATGTTGTCGCATTGAGATAAGCATCATTAAGACTGTAATCAAAGCCTAACATGTAAGAATCCTCTGAATTGGTATGGATGACTTGGCCATCTTTACTTAGAATCAGGATTTCGTGAAGGTTCTGATGTGACTTGTCTATATCATCCATGTATTTCGTAATCAAATCAACATCAACAAAACCACTTTCAATAATATGAAACTCGTCCATTAAAGTTTTGGATGCCATATCAATTTCATAACCCATGACTTTTTCTCCATAAGTCAAAAGCTCTTCCTGATCCTTATTCAATTCACCCTGTTGATAAGACGCCATTCCAACCAGCCCTGTTAAGACAATAAGATAGAAAGGTATCAGTAAAGAAATCACAAAGCTCTTCCCCCCCAGCGTTTCCTTAATCGATTTAAATTTTGTCATACTACTTCACCCTTACCAGTTTAGACGCTTCATACTTCATTAGTATGTACTCTCTATCACTGTCCCCCCCATGTTCGTTTATTGTATAATTACCACTGTATCCCATCACTTCTTTATTGTCTGTCAGATAGTTCTTAATGGCTTTTGTGGATAATACTTCTACATTACTTAATGCATCGATATAAAGTCTCACAGCTTCATCTGTAAAAAAAAGCAGAAAAACTAGGTCCGACATTATAAGCCTCTTCAAATTCATTGTAATAAGACTTGATAAGCTCAGCATCATCCTTTGTATCCATAACTGAAGTAATGGTAACACCGTCAATGGTTGTGCCCGCACTCCCTACAAGATCAGAGCTACTGGACCAAAAAGTCAAATAGATTTGACCGTCAAAAGCTGTTTTATCTATTTGTTGTAAAAATGTCCCTGTATCAATGGCGCCGCTACAAACAAAACTGCACAGGCATTTTCTGCCAGTATTTCATCTATTTGACTACTGAACTCATCTATAAGTGTCTTGTCGTAACCAATAATACTTGGAACTTCACTTGTTTCTTTTAAAATTGCACTGCTATAGGCTTCAACTATTGCTTTAGCAAAACTCATATTATTCTCTTCAAATATGACCACAACAGGTCTACCATCGTCAATTATCTCTATGCCCTTATCCTTAATGGTGGCTCTGGCCAAAGCTTCACCTTGTAGGCTGGCTTCGCAATAATCCTTATAAAGTAATCATCCATATCCGTCAAGCTATCCGTAGCAACAGTTGGGCTTAGAAAGACTGTATTACCTGTCAAAAAAATATTCATCAATCTCAGTAGTCTCTCCACTGGTAAAAGGCCCGATGATATAGTCAACTTCCTCTTCAACAAATTCTTGAACTTTGGCTCGGGCCTCTTTAGCATCACCTTTTGTGTCTTTGATGATTAGTTTAATTTCTTGTCCAGCTTTTGCCCTTGCGTTATAAGCATTAATACGAAGTATTGCTGCATCCCTTGCTGGTATGCCAAGACTGCTAGATTTGCCTGACAAATCAACTAATAGACCCACCTTAGTCGTGTGGGTCCCAAAACAAGCAGTCATTAAGACAAAGCACATACATATGCATATCATGCCTAGAAAACCTTGAACAACCTTCATTGACAATCCTCCATGATTTTGGTCAACAAGTTTACTCTATATGATTAATCCCTGAATATACGAATTATGACGCCATTTAGAACACTATAGCCACTATTTAATCCCAATTTTCAGTATATCATATGTATGATCTTGTGCCTACTTAATTATGGTCTTTTACAACTTTATATACTATTCTCGCAGCAATCAACGTTAGTAAACCAGCTAGAATCAAGAAAGCATTGTTCAAGCCAATATGATCGCCCATATAACCCACTACTGGGAAAAATGTAATCATAATCACCGAAAATATCATGCTGGAAAAAGACAGCAATGTTGCTCTTTGCTCACTTGGTATCATATGGTTAATATATGATGACAAAACCACGTAGAATAGACTGTCAATAAATCCAATGACCATCACAACGATAAAGGACATTAATGGGAAATATAACAACCAATACAGAGCTGCCATTATAATAGAAACGCTTATGATAATTTTCTTCTCTCCAAGTCCTTTCTCAATCTTATGTGCACTATAACCACCAAAGGCTGCAATAGCGGAGTGAATGCCTAGTACTAAGCCAATCAAGAATTCACTTGTACCCATGGCTTTCCAATAGTTTTGCATGTAATAGAAGCTAATCAGTACAAATGCCCCCCCCATAATATTAAGTACGATGGATAAGAAAAGGACTTTTTTCTCTTCTTTAACAAACTTAAAACTAACCACATATTGATTCTTTATAGATTGTAGGATATGCAGCTTCTCCTTATGTTTGGCGACAGGTACTTCCTTAAAGAAAAAAAACTAATGGCAAAAGCGATAATGGTTATACCAATCATCACTACAAATGGCGTATCATAATTGGTGACAGCATATAACCACCTAGTGCAATCCCAATACCTGATGCACCTTGTATAAATACTTCATTGATACCATTAACCTTGGTATAGTCATTTTCCTTGTTGTTAACTTTTAAGGAGTCATAAACCAATGCCTCACCTGCACCTGATTCAAGGTTGTAGCTTAGAGCGCAGAAGATGAAGGCAATGACAAAATGCCATTTATCTGTCCCCCCCATCAACATAATTACGCTATAGATAATACCAATGACCAGGCCTAATTGGCGACTGAATTTTCGTCCAAGAACATCCGCCACTGCACCTGTTGGGGGGGTTTCCATAATTAGTGATGTCACGTGAAATACCCCCCCTTCCAGTATGCCAAGCCACAGAAGGCTTAATCCTTTAGATGCAAGGTAGATCATCCATATGCCTTGGGTCAAATTAAAACTGGTTACCGCTGTATATAAATAATTAAGTCTAACATTCTTATAATACTTTTTTACATTTGTCATAACTATTCCTTTCAATCAATCTAGCTATATCCTTATTTTGGCAACAAAAAAAACGCCTTCGCAGCGCTTCCACTTTGTCTATGGAGTCATCGCAAATCCTATTGAGTGCTTTTATTCTATTCCTTATAAAAGGACAGACTTAGCCCTTGGACTTGCTTTTACATATGTTATGACTCTTTTGTAGCAGATCCAAGCATCAATAGTTTTCATGATAATTCCTCTCTTGATTGATAGTTTAATCTTAACCTCATCCTAAGGCAATGTCAATTAAAATATATAAGTCCAAAACGCCCTTAGCCACTTCTGCTTTACGAATCCTTCAAGATATGTTTTAATAAGCTTACATTTTACTTAGAGAAAGAAGGAAGCACCCATGGATAAAATACCAAGTTTTACAGTGAATCACCTAGAGTTGCTGCCAGGCATCTATGTGTCCAGAATTGACCAGGTTGGCAAAGAAGTTATTACAACTTTTGACCTTCGTATGAAACGACCTAACCTAGAACCTGTTATCAACACTGCTGAAATTCATGCTATTGAACATATTGCTGCAACATTTCTTAGGAACCATACTGAATATAAAGAAAAAACCATATACTTTGGCCCAATGGGCTGTCGTACTGGTTTTTACCTTATACTGGCTGGTAGCTACGAATCAAAAGATGTGGTAGACCTAGTCAGAGAATTATTTGAATTTATTGTGGCTTTTGATGAAGAGATTCCTGGTGCCACTGCCAGAGATTGTGGTAACTACCACGATATGCATCTGCCAATGGCCAAGTATGAATCTGCTGCTTATTTAAAACAAATTACCCCCCCGATTTCAGAAGAACAACTGGTTTATCCCAACTAATAAGAGTAGGTGCAAAGGATAGAACAAGTAGAAAGTATATTGAAGCTTAAGGCCTCTTTCGCCGTTATACTGTCCTATCAATGGCATCGCCAAAGCTGCTAAAGCTTGATTGGCTTTGATGGCAACAAAGTCCCCCCCTGGAAAACCACCATTTAGCAAGCCCATTATGATATGTAGCCCAGCTACTGAGATAAGGCTTGTTTTGCGTCATCATGGTACCTATAGAATAAGAAAATCGTTGCCATTCCAAGGATATTGTAGTCTGTCATCAAAAAAAAGCACTAAGGACAGTTGTTACAATGAGAAATCCCCCCCAGGCTTTAATTGGCATAGAGTCTTTATAACGATCAAAGACCACAATCATTGCCAAACCAAGGAATAATGTAAAAAAAGATGTTTTGACCAGATATATCAAAAACAACCCCCCCTTTTCTTGCCAAATCAAATGGCACTTCCGATATCAAAGCGTACATGCCAAGTCTAACCATATATTTTTTTCACATCTTTCGTATGGAAGAAACCTTCCACTAGCAAGAAGGCAAATATGGGGGGGAATGCAAGTCGTCCTATCAACCTTAGAATGAATAGCTCTGGGAATAAGACAAGGCCTATATGGTCTATAAGCATAGTCACTATGGCAATGATTTTAAGACCTGAGCTAGTTAATGACCCTTTGGAGTTCATATCGTCACCCCCCCTTTAACAGCTTTACGATAGATGGTTTTGATATCGTCTAGAGTAACAGGGTCAGGATGGTTCTTTAATTTACCTGCATTGGCCATCAAACTTTCTGAATACTTGTCAATCTCATCTTCTGTAATATCCAGTGTACCAATAATGCTTTGCAAGAATCCACCAAACTGTTCAAGAGAATCAAAGCCAAGGTTATCCACAATCTTGCTTACTTTTTCTTCATCTTTACACATTTCAAGGTAGGCTTTCATGACAACACCATTGGCAAGTCCATGTGCAATCTTATTATAATAAGTCAAGGGATAACCCATACCATGTGGTAGACTTGTACCTGTTTGTGATATGGCCATTCCTGCAAGAGATGAAGCATTCATAAAGACCGTCATAGCCTCTTTGGACATTGTCTCATCTTTAAGCGCCTCTTTGACAGTCCCCCCCCACATCCTAATACCTTCTAGAGCAATATACTCACAGTAAGGGGGGGTGGCATTCACTGTCATATAACTTTCAATCAAATGAGTCAAGGCATCAATACACGTATTGTTACGAACATGTAGTGGCATATATAAGAAATATCGCACATCCATCAATGCATATTCAGGAAAAACTCTAGGGCTATAATTTCTTTTTGTTTCATTTTTGTGGTCTGTTAATATGGCATAGGGTGTCGTCTCCGTTCCAGTACCAGCTGTTGTTGGTATGGCAATGATTGGAATTGACTTCAAACCTTTTGACTCATAGAGTTTCTCATATGCATTCTCAGTACCATTCTTAATCAATACACCAATGGCCTTGGCTGCATCAATAGGTGACCCGCCACCTATGCCAACGATAAAATCGCAATCAAGTCCCGCAAGTCCACCTTCTACGACGTTATCAACTGGTGGGTTCTCAACAACCTTATCAAAGATTTCATAAGAAACACTTAGTTCCCCCCCGAGTACATCTGTAACATCCTTTAGGGCCCCCCCGTTGACCTTGGATGAATTCTTGCCTGTGACAATTAAGGCTTTTTTTGCCATATTGACCAAACAAGTCTTTATTTTTTTATAACAACATTTTCACACTCAACAACTTTTGTAGGCATATAATATGATTTCATTTTTGCCCTCCTTATTGTTTTAATTATTAATCACACACATTCCCAATCATAAAATAAAGGGAGCTCATTTGAGCTCCCTTATTATAGCATTTCTAGGTAATGATTGGAACATTTGTTTGATGGTAATTGTGAATCTTATTTAATGAAATAATCCACACCAGATTTGAAAATCTTCTGGTCTTGATTACCAATAATGTTTCTTGCCACGTTTGAACCAATACGTTCTGAGTGACCCATCTTACCAAGAATACGTCCATCTGGACTTGTGATACCTTCGATAGCGTAGACAGAACCATTAGGGTTATGACGACCATCCATTGTTGGATTACCAGCAAGGTCTACATAAGTCGTAGCAACTTGACCATTTTCAAATAGATTCTTAACAACCTCATCAGATGCAACGAAGCGTCCTTCACCGTGAGACATTGGGATTGCAAATGTATCACCTGGTGTAACACCTGCAAGCCAAGGTGACTTATTTGACATTACTTTTGTATTAGCCATACAGGATATGTGACGTCCAATAGTATTATACGTTAGTGTTGGTGCATCGTTTGTTAACTCGTGAATTTCACCGTAAGGTACTAGACCTAGTTTAATCAATGCTTGGAAGCCATTACAGATACCAATCATTAAGCCATCTCTATTGTTAAGCAATTCATGAACAGCATCTGTTAGAATTTCATTTCTAAAGATTGAAGCAATGAACTTACCTGAACCTTCTGGCTCATCACCAGCACTAAAGCCTCCTGGCACCATTACAATCTGACTTTCTTTAATCAGTCTTGCCATATGGTCAAGTGACTCTTCAATATACTCTGGCTTAAGGTTTCTAAACACAAGTGTTTCAACTTCAGCACCAGCATTCTCAAATGCTTTAGTTGAATCGTACTCACAATTTGTTCCTGGGAATACTGGTATGAATACTTTTGGTTTAGCCACCTTGTTCTTACAAATATGAATATCACTATAAGATTTCACATCATCAAGGACTGTCTTGGTTTCTGCTTTTGCTGTTGCTGGGAATACATGCTCAAGTGGCGCTTCCCATGACTCAAGCATTGACTCAACTGAAAGCTTCATATCACCTTTAACGATTGTTGCTTCTTCAGTTGTTTTACCAACTACGTCATATGTAAGGTCACTAAGGACCTCGTCAAGGTCAACACCTGTTGCCATCTCAAGTACCAATCCACCGTAATCTGGTGTAAACAGGTCTGCATCAGCGAAACCGTCAGCCACAGTGATACCAACCATGTTTCCATAAGTCATTTTTGTCACGGCCTCAACAACACCACCAAAACCAATGGCGTAAGCAGAAACAATCTTCTTATCTAAAATAAGTTGGTGGACTTTATTGTAATTATCTTTGAGCGCATCAAAGTTTGGTAAATCTTTCTCGTCTCTTGCTAGTGCAATACGTACCACATCGTGTCCCGCTTCTTTAAACTCTGGTGATATAACATCTTCAACATTACATACATCCACAGCAAATGATACAAGGGTTGGTGGTACATCGATATCGTGGAATGTTCCTGACATACTGTCTTTACCACCTATTGAAGGCAACTCAAGTTCAGCTTGAGCACGGTAAGCACCAAGTAGGGCACTAAATGGCTCTCCCCCCCAACGACTTGGGTCATTACCAAGTCTCTTGAAGTACTCTTGGAAGGTAAAACGAATCTTGCTATAGTCACCACCAACGGCAACTGTTTTTGCTACTGAATCAACACAAGCATAGACCGCACCATGGTATGGGCTCCAACTTGTAAGGTAAGGGTTATAACCATAGGCCATAATCGTACCAGTACTTGTGTCCCCCCCTTCAGTTAGAGGAATCTTGGCAACCATACTTTGGGTTGGTGTCATCTGATTCTTACCACCATAAGGCATAAGAACTGAACCAGCACCGATTGAACTATCAAAACGTTCTTCCAAACCTTTTCTTGAACATACATTAAGGTCTGTCATGGTTGCCATCCATTTATCTTCAAGTTTACCTTCTGCTGCCGCTTCTGATTGACGCTCTGCAAAGTAGCTGTCTGTTTTTGGTTCAAGAACATGAATGGTTGTTTCAGCCGTAGCACCATTGGTTTCAATGAAATCACGGCTAAGGTCTACAATACTGTTGCCTTCCCAGTTAAGAACCATACGCTTTTCTTCTGTAACTTCAGCCACAACAACAGCTTCAAGGTTCTCTTTCTCTGATTCAGCTATGAAATTGTCCACATCACTCGGGTCAAGGACAACAGCCATACGCTCTTGTGATTCAGAGATTGATAATTCTGTACCATCAAGACCAGCATATTTCTTTGGCACAAGATCAAGGTTAATAATAAGACCATCAGCTAGTTCTCCGATAGCTACGGATACACCACCAGCACCAAAGTCATTACACTTCTTAATCATCTTGGCTACTTTTTTTATTTCTAAACAAACGTTGAATTTTTCTCTCTGTTGGTGGATTACCTTTTTGAACTTCAGCGCCACAAGTGTGAATAGACTCTTCTGTATGCTCTTTTGAAGAACCAGTTGCACCACCACAACCATCACGACCTGTTCGACCACCAAGAAGTACAATGATATCCCCCCCTGGGTCTGATGTTTCTCTAATAACATTTTCTCTAGGCGCTGCAGCAATAACCGCACCAATCTCCATACGTTTAGCAACATAGTTGTCATGATAGATTTCATCAACCTTACCAGTTGCTAGACCAATTTGGTTACCATAAGAACTGTAACCATGAGCTGATTCTGTAACAATCTTTCTCTGTGGTAATTTACCCGGAATGGTATCAGCTACTGCAACTGTTGGATCCGCCGCGCCAGTAACACGCATTGCCTGATACACATATGAACGTCCTGATAGTGGGTCACGAATTGCCCCCCCACCTAGACATGTTGCTGCACCACCAAATGGTTCAATCTCCGTAGGATGGTTATGAGTCTCGTTTTTGAACATCACAAGCCATTCTTCATCACTGCCATCCACATCAACAGGGACGATAATAGAACAAGCATTGATTTCCTCTGACACTTCTAGGTCATCAAGTTTCCCTTCTTTTCTAAGCTTTCTCATAGCAAGAAGGGCAATATCCATAAGACAAACATCTTTTGACGCTGCCTTCTCAGGTCCCATAACCTCAACTCTATCACTTAAGTAGGATTCATAGGTTGCTTTAACAACGTCATTATATGAACCTTCTTCAAAGCTAACCTCATTTATTTTAGTCAAGAAAGTGGTATGACGACAATGGTCAGACCAGTATGTGTCAAGAACTCTAATCTCCGTAATAGATGGGTTACGTTTCTCTTCTTCAATAAAGTACTTCTGAGTATGTAAAAGGTCTTTGACATTCATTGCCAGACCAAGTTCACTCCATAACTGCTCAACACCCGGCTCGTCAAGGTCAATAAATCCTTCAATTGTTTCCACAGAATCTGGAATATGATAGTCAAGCTCAAGGGTCTCAGGTTTCGCCATATCCGCTTCTCTTGAATCGACTGGGTTAATACAGTAAGCTTTAATCTTAGAGACATCATCTTTGCTAAGCTTTCCTTTAAGACAAGTCACCTTGGCAGCTCTGACTAAAGGTCTAACATCAGCATTAATGATTTGGATACATTGCTCTGTCGAGTCAGCCCTTTGGTCGTATTGACCTGGTAGATACTCTACTGCAAAAGCAACTTCATCTGCAGCAAGTTCAAAGGATTCTTCATAAACAAAATCTACAGGTGGTTCTGAGAAGATGGTGCCTAAGGCTTTGCCATAAGCATCTTCTGATATATGGTCAACATCGTAACGGTTAAGGATCCTTACATCCAAAAGCTTATCCATGCCTAAGTTTTCTTTTAAGTCCTCAAGTAGCTGCTTACCCTCTACATTGAAACTTGCTTTCTTTTCCACAAAAATACGTTTTATTGAACTCATTAGTTCCTCCATATTTGTCAAAGTATTCTTTACACACATAGTGTAACATGATAGTATTAAGTAGTAAAATTAATAATACTAATAGTTACTATAAGAAGGGCTTATTATGAACATAAACTACGAACTCTACAAAGTTTTTTTATACGGTGGCCAAAGAACTTTCTTTCTCTGGCGCTTCCAAAGTCCTATTCCTATCCCAATCTGCCGTCAGCCAAAGTATCAGGCAACTAGAACAAAAACTGGGTACCCCCCCCTTATTTAATCGTAGCACAAAGCAAGTATCCTTAACCCAAGATGGCCTTAAGTTATTAGAACACATTGAGCCAGCGGTTCATATGATTCAGCACGGCGAGCAATACATTACCGAACTAAAAACACTTGAACGTGGTAGCCTTCACATAGCAGCCAGCGATACCATCTGTAAACACTATCTCCTTGATTATTTCAAACAATACCATACCCTTTATCCTCAGATAGAGATTAAGGTTACCAACCGAACTTCTATCAAGTGTGTTGACCTACTTCACCAAGGTGTGGTTGACTTAATAGTAACCAACCTGCCAAACACCCATTTAAGTGAGGATATGGACGTGACCCAGACAATGGAATTTAGTGACGTTTTCATAGCCAGTACAAGTCGCACCCTTATTGAAGGGCCCTATTCCTATGAAGATTTGTCCAAAGAGCCCATCTTAATGTTAACCAAAACCACTACCACCAGTGAATACTTATACCAACTCCTGGCAGAACGTGGCCTTGATATTAAACCAGCAATCGAGCTTGGATCTATTGATTTATTGGTAGATCTTGCTAGAATAGACCTTGGCATCTCTTTTGTACCTGATTTTTGTGTTGAAGATGAGAGCGGTCTTAAGATACTAAACTTACAAGAGCCAATACCAAGTCGAAGTCTCGGTATTGCCACACATACTAAGAGACCTTTAACGGAAGCCGCCAAAAAATTTATAGAATTGCTCATGTCATCCTAATGATTTTCTAATATTACGATGTTATGATGTATGTATAAAACAAGAAAACCACACAGATAGGAGTGTATAGAATGAAAGGTAATAAATTAGCAGGATTATTGCTCATAGTATTTGGTTCCTTTTACCTTGTACTACAAGTACTTGGACAAATGGGCATTGTACTTTTTAGAATATGGGATTTTTGGCCATTAATTATTGTTGGACTTGGCGTTATGTTTGAAGCATTTTACTTCTCACATAGAAGAGGCTTTGGATTCCTGATACCTGGTGGTATTTTAACCACCATCGGCTTATTACATTTATTTGAAACCCTGACCAACTGGTATTTCGCAGCCTACACTTGGCCGATATACACATTTGCCGTTTTCATAGGTTTTATCCAAGTCTACTTGGTAACAAAACAACAATGGGCCTATATAGTCTCATTCATTATCTTCTGCGCAGCTGCTTTCCAAGGAATGATTTCTCTAAGCTTACTAATTGGTAAAGTGGTTAGCACTGATTTAGCCTTCTCATCCCTAGTCATCATTATAGGATTACTACTCCTATTTGGTTCTAAGAAGAAAAAAGATACTATCTAACCATGACGTTCAACTTCAAATCTATAATAGTCAATACCTTCATCAGTGTCTATGCCAGCTTTTTGCTTGGCGATAGACACTTGTTGTTCTATGGTGTCTACACCATCTAGATTAGGGAGCAGGAGTCCTCTTTTCCTGTCTTGTTCAACTATAACACCGTAGCGCATAACATCAAGCTCATCCAAGTCAAAAATAGGCTCTGGTGGGTACAAACGATCAACTTTGATTTCAAGATCCATAAGCTCATTCTCTGAGATTGGGTTAAACCTAGGATCTGCTGAACAAGCACTAATGGCGCAATAAATAATCTCATCAAAGAGTGAATCAGACGTTGATTCAGTTGTTCCAATACAGCCTCTTAATCGATCATTTTTATGAATAGACACAAAGGCACCTGCTTTAACACTCAGTAATTCATCATAAATCTCCTCAGGTAAGTAACTTGGTCTTTCGCTAATAGCCGGTTTTCTATGATACCTGACATAAGTCTCTATGCTTCTTCTTGCCAGTTTCACATAGGGGGGGTCTTCACCTTGCAGTTTCTCTGAATAGGCTTTTTGCTTCCTATCCTCTAATTTCTTCAACAAAGAAGGTTCTATACTTAGAAAATCATTGGCTAAATAACCTGTTAAGTAGCCAACACCAAAGGGACCTTCATAGCTATGTATCTCACTATGATAATCATGTCCATCCATCATACCAAAGCCCATAAGGAATGAACGCAAACCACACTGAGCTGCATCTCTTTCCTGGGCGTTTGTTAACTCAAATATTGGCATTGGGTTTTTCTCTTCAATGGCTTTAACAATCATTTGGTCAAACTTAGGTCCAAATTCATGGTAGTCATAGGGCCCATCACTTTTCAGGGCATGTGATAAATCACCACTACAAACAACAAGAACTTTTTCCTCATATTGATCAATGACCTCTTTAATCAAGACACCCATTTTGTAATGGCTCTCAAGGTCTTGTCCACTTGTGGTTATGTGGACTATATCATAATCTGTGTACAACTGATCAACAAAATACATTGGCACTAATGCACCATGGTCAATGGTCACATTTGCCTTATAGTGTTTGGCGGTATTTTCATCCATTAGTACCGAGACCATATTTTTATCATCCAAGTGATTGTGAATAAGTTCAGACAACTCTCGATCTACCTTCTTGACCATCTCTATCTCTGGATGACCAAAACTTTCTAAGTCACCTCGTAGTTCTTCACCGTCTAATATGCATAGTCCATTGCTAAAGCTATTGCCATGTGGTGTTATGTACACTATTGTCCTTGGTTTGATATGATGTACACGTTTGGCCAGCAATTCGTAGCTTCAAGGGTTTGCTCGATTCGAAATCCTTGTCCCCCCCGCCTTAGACTAGGTAAAGCCACAGGGGGGGGATGAGGCATAAACACAACTTCGATTGATTTCACTTTTCCACCTTCATTTCTTTAAATGGTCACATTCCCAAGATAAACATGTGTAAAATACTTACGAATGATTTTTTTGCATATGTAGCATCAAATCAATGTCTGTCGCAGGTTCATCGTACTTATACCTTGGAAAATAGCGACTCAAATGTATGGGTAAATCGCCAACTTCGTAGAACAATCTTTTGGCAAATGTCTTCATTTCATCCACATCATTGTTAAGCCCTGGCACAACCAGCATTGTTAGCTCAACGTGACACATTACTTTGGAGCGTCTTATTGTTTCAATAACTGTATCCAGTCTCCCGCCACAGATATCAATCATCTTTTGCTCGTCATATGTTTTAACATCTATGTTCATGGCATCAATATAGGGCAACAAATTAAGAAGAGGCTCTTCATTGATATAGCCGTTGGTTACAAGCACATTGGCAATGCCATCTTTTTTTAGCTAACTTGGCTGTATCGTATATCATTTCATAGAAGACTGTTGGTTCATTATAAGTGTAGGCTATTGCATTTAGGTCATAGGATTTAGCTTGTGCAACGATGGCATCAGGCTGTAAACTAATCACATTAGGTTTGCCCATGCTTATTTCATGATTCTGACAATAAGGACATTTTAGGTTACAGCCGTAGCTTCCAACAGAGAGAATATTGGTCCCCCCCTGGCGCCAGTGGTAGAGAGGTTTTTTTTCTACTGGATCAATCTGCACTGCAGTCACAAGACCATAATTTTCGGCATAAAGTACGCCGTCCTTGTGAAATCTTGTACCACAAATACCTTTGTAACCCTCTTTAATAATGCATTTATTTGGACAAAGCTGACAGAGTGCTCTACCCTCAAGCTTCTTATAATACATTGCTTCTCTCATTATGTCCTCCTTCAACCACCGCCTACAATGCTGGTCAGAACAATTTCATCTGTTGCCTTTAGTTGATAATTATCGTAATCATCTGTTGGTACAATCTCACCATTCACGTGCATCACAACAACATGTCGGCTTAATTTATAGCCTTTTAGTATATCCAAAATGGTCATATTGCTTTTGTAATCTATGGGTTTACCATTGATGGTCATCAAACCACCTCCGTATCATCTACCTTCCTATATTATATCATAGAACTATTTGTCAATTGTTAAGACTTGCTTGGCAAATAAAAAAGGTCTATAGTCCTATAGCCCTTTTTCACATTGATATTTATTTAGGTATTAGCGTCTCAGCTTATAGCTTACACCTTAAATCGATACCCAGCACCCCCCCATATGGTTTCCACATATTGGGGGGGGTTACTGGAATCCGCTTCAATCTTCTCTCTGATTTTACCTATATGAACAGTGATTGTGGAAATATCACCAAAATGATCCATGCCCCCCCATACCTTTTCAAATAAGTATTCTTTTGAAAAAAACTCTATCTGGATTGCTTGCAAGGAATTGAAGCAAGTCAAACTCCTTTGTTGTTAGTGTCACTTCATTACCGTTGATATAGACACGTCTTGAATCCATAGCAATTGTAAGGCCTCTAATATTAAGCTCATCGGACTTTACTTCGTTCTTGGCCACCAATCGATCATACCTGGCCATATGGCTTTCACCCTAGCCACAAGCTCATTTGGGCTAAATGGTTTGGTGATATAATCATCCGCCCCCCCAAGGCCAAGGCCACGAATCTTATCAATGTCCTCTTTCCTTGCAGAAACCATAAGGACAGGCACTTCTAATTTCTCACGCACCCGCTTAAGAATCTCAAAGCCATCAATCTCAGGCAACATAAGGTCTAGAATCAACAAATCATAAGTACCACTCAGAGCCTCCTTAAGTCCTTTTGAGCCAGTGTATTCACAAGACACATCATAACCATTGATTTCTAAATAATCCTTTTGTAGTGATGCGATACTCTTATCGTCTTCAATAATCAAAACTCTTTTACTCATCTTATGCCCCCCCCTCTATCCTTTCAAGAGATATATGTATGGTCGTACCTTTACCTATTTCACTATCAGCCATATGGCCCCCCATGATGCTGGTCAATAATCTGCTTGGCAATGGCAAGTCCAAGACCACTTCCTGCAACATCAGTATTTCTTGATGGGTCACACCTGTAGAATTTATCAAATATGTGACCAAGCTCATCTGGTCCAATGCCTTTGCCAAAGTCTTGTATCTCAATACGGACTCTGCTTTCATCTTCATAGACTCTAAGGATAACTTTCTTAATATCACCGCTGTATTTGACAGCGTTACTGATAATATTGGTCATAATACGTTTAAACTGCTGGGGGGGGTCAATAGACATGGTAGTATGTATGCCTAAGGCCTTTTCGTATGCCAAGTCAAAACCACTTTTCTCAAGGTCTAATTGAAGTTCCTGGTAAGAATCATCAAAGAAGTTAATGGCATTCACCTCAGAGAAATTAAAGGGCACCCTATTTAGGTCAAGCTTGGAGAAAAGAAATAAGTCGTCTATTAATTGATCCATATCAAGTGATTTATGGTAAATAACATCTAAATATTGATCAAGTTTATCTTTATCACTGGCTACCCCCCCATCCCTAATCCCTTCCACATAACCTTTAATTGAAGTTATGGGGGGGGTTTTAAGGTCGTGAGATATGCTGGTAATCAATTCTTTTCTGTTTTCCTCATACTGCATTTGTTGCTCAATAGATTTCTTTAGTTCTTCTCTCATGGTATCAAAGGCATTCATGACTTGGCCAATCTCGTCATTTTTCTTTGTTTTTAGTGAGAAATCAAGTTGTCCTTGCCTCACTCGTACTGTGGCATTCTCAAGAATTTTGAGGGGGGGCTTGATGACCAATTGGCTCACAAGCAAAGTCATAGCACCTATTATTACCAATATAAGGACAAGGATTGTTTTGAAGAAATCACCAAAAACCTGTTCACCTACATTATCCATGTTGGCTTTTGGACCTACAAGATAAACATGGCCTTTTCCAACATCATCGTGATCAATGACGTGACGTAAGATTACATAACTTTCACCTTTATAGTCATGACCTGTAGCTTCCATTGGTTCATTGCCTTTTGTATAACGTCTGTCATGTTCACTGTCTGAAAAATCCAAATCTTTATAAAACTCTTCAAAAGGAATTGTTTGATTAAATTGTGAAGTATAACTGACTCGGTCATTATAAACCACAAATAACTTCATATTAAAATCACTAATGGATTCCTCTATGCTAGCCATATATTGCTTATCATTAAAGAGGTCTTTGTCATACCTTGAAATATATTCAAAATCAACCAGAACGTTTAGCCCTGTGTCAAAAACCTCTTCAATACTATGATCACCAATGGTACTTTCTGAAAGCTTTTCAAGGAAACCTGCTGTCAATTGAATCATTCCGCCAATCATAACAACAACGCTAAAGATAATGACGACAAAGTATGCAACTATTAGCTTGAAACGAATTGACATATGACCACCTTATATTTCTTTCTGATTTATTCTAAGTAAGTTAAGAGCTATCAACATTATATAATAGGATACCAGATACAGCAACATAGAAGATATGGCTGCAAGTGATGTATTCCCATAAACCACGCTGGAATAAAGGTCCATATAACCAAGGGGGGGTGATACAGCACCAAGAACTGGTAGGAATAATTGACCAATGTTTAGAGCCAACAATCCAATAACACCGATGCCAAGGCTTAGCCCACTTGAAAAATGCATACCTATCAACAGTCCCCCCCATAGGGATATGAGTGTCATTGGTAGCAAGGTAACCACATAAGCCACTAATCCAGCTAAGAAATTCATAAGGATGTTGTCACTCATGGTAAAAACATTGAGCAAGAATCCAATGACAAATATGCTGGCTAGCAAGAAGCCGTTGAAGATTGCCAAAGCTCCTACTTTGGAAAAGAACATTTGATTTCGACTTATTGGGGGGGCCATAAAACCATACTTAATGGTACCACTGGTCACTTCAGTAGAGATAGAATCAACCGCCATAATAAAGGCTACAAGTGGCAACAACAAACTGCCAAGCAAACCAATAGTGATAGTGGCATTGCATCAGCATCAATGACAGTAAAGCCAGTAACTGAAGAAAAATAGTGGTTACCAATGCCTATAAGGAGGGCTGCCAATAAAGTAAGGACAAAAAGTACTTTAGACTTTCTTTGTTTAATCAGTTTGATCCATTCATTTCGTATTGCTTGTTTCATTATGCCCCCCCCTCCTTTAACCGCATTGTTTTGTCCATAAAATAGGACTCAAGGTTCTTGTATTTGACTTGTAGTTTGTCAACGTCTTGTTCATCCAAGAGGCGACCATTCTTAACGATGCCAACTTTGCTTGCTACTTCTTCTATATCATGAATGAGGTGACTGGATATAATCACAGCCATTTGCCCCCCCTCTTCTTTCACTCGATTGATTGTCTCTCTCATGAGAAGTTTGCCTTCTATGTCAAGACCACTAAATGGTTCATCCAATAAGAGTACATCTGGCTTAGCCGCCAAACACATAGCAAATGCCAATCTTTGTTTCATGCCTGTAGAGAAATTCTTAAGCTTTTCTCTCTTAAATTGTAGCAAATCCAGTTCAGTAAGCAATCTATTTATATCTTCAACTGTCATTTGTGGGTTATGGATTTTCATCATCTCCATGTGGTCTACAGGCTCATATAATCATATAAGACTGTGTCACCAATCATGCCAACCACTTTTTCCTTGTAGGAACTTGGTGCCTTCTCATAATCTATCTCATCAACGGCTATTAGACCAATATCTTTTTGCAATAAACCAACCAGTAATTTTAATATAGTTGTTTTACCAGCACCATTTGGTCCAAGCAGTCCATAGACTTCACCTTTATCAACATCAAACGTTACGTCAAAAACACCACGTTTGCTTTTATATACTTTCGTTACATCTTTCATAGTAATACTCATTGAATATCCTCCTTATCCGCTTATAGGTATTATGCTTCATAAGCTTTGATTTATATGATAGCAAGTGGCACCCCCCCTAGGTGCCACTTAGTGTTATCACACCTGCTTATTTGTGATATCTTCCTAATGCTAACTATCATGTCAATTGATTAATGTCTCTTAACTCTATGGCGATCTTCTGGCTTATCAATAACTGTCCAGTCATAAGCGTCTGTATCTATTTCAACAACTTCTGTTACTGAATCATCACATGTTGCTTCAACATCGACTGTAATCACATGTTCACTACCATCTGCTTCTCTACCAGCAAGTGTAATGCTAAAGCTTACTTGCTCTGGTTCTTCGTTGGCATCAACTAAAGCTTCAATTGTTAATGCCTCAATTCGAACGTCCTCCACAAGGTCTGGCATTACATCTGGGTCAATACCATCCATAAATGGGTAGTCTGCGAAGTGGTCTTCATCTTTCCAGTCCGAATCTCTATGTTCAGCTGCACTTCCTGCTTTAACCATCAGGTTAATAAGTGTTGGCACTTCTGCACCTTCCATACTAAATACGTAGTGAGTACTGCCGTCTGCCTGATCTGTCACTTCAAAGTTGTCTTTAAGGTCACCTACAATGTAATCAAGTAGTTCTTCTTCTACAGGTGTCATCGAATGGTCTTTGCCATCATAGCGGTGGTCTTCGTAGTCATAATCATAGTCGTCATAATCGTCTGATTCGATAATCTTGTAAGCGCCGCCATCAAGCTTATCAAGGACATAGGCTGTATCATCTGTCTTGTAGAATGTAAATGCCTTGTCAACACCATCAAATGTTAGTTCAACATTACCACTGGCTTCTTTAGTTGCTTCATTGCCAACAGCGTCGATATCAGCTGTGAAGATGACTTCACCATTATCTCTTACTGTTACCACTGCATTGACTTGACCTTCTTCCTTGTGGTCAAAATTGTCTGCCTTCTTCATTGCCTCTTTGAATTTTTCATAACCTACATTCGTTGTACTAGCAGCTACTGTTGCTACTGTAAATAATGAAAGTCCAAGGACCAATACCAATATCATGGTTAGTGTGTTTTTTTTCATTTTAATCTCTCCTTTGTTCGATTTGTTTTTCTTGTTAAACCTATCATAAGCTAGGGGGGGACTAAAGGAAGACTAAAGCAAATATAAAGAAAGTCTAAAGTCATATAAAGTAAGTCCAATAAATCTTAACTACTTTCTTAATAAGAGCACTAAAAAGGAACTGCTCACTACAAGCTTAGTACTTGCAATAGAACAGTCCCTAGATTAATTCCAATTATTTTTCTTGTTTACTTCAGTATCTTAAGCATGTCCTTTGGTCTTGCACCAGCTTTCATGCCATCAATGATTTTCTTTGACTTACTGTTATCACCTATGATAACAGCGCCGTTTAGAACATCGTCTTTGAAGAATAAACGTTTGTAAACACCAGTGTCTGGATTCTCAAGTGCCAAGGTCGTGATGTCTTCAAGTGACTCATAGTTGACTTGTCCAATAGAGAAGACATTCAGTCCCAGTCCATTAAAGACATTAGAAGGAATGAAATCTTCATAGACAAGGGTATCACCAACTGCATTGGCCCCCCCAGCCACATTTCCTTGCTCAACTGCTTCTGGCCAGATTGCGTAATTCTTATCACCATGCTGGGCCACATCTCCAGCTGCATATATAGATGAGTCACTGGTTTGCATATGTTCGTTAACCACAATACTGCGCTCATACTCTAGCTCAGCCACATCTGCAATTGAACCATCCGATACGATACCTGCTGACACAATCACAAGGTCTGCTTCTATTTTACGACCATCCATGAGCTGAACTGCTTCTGCCTTATGGTGACCAATGATTTGTTTAACCGCATTGCCCTTAATTAAGGTAATACCTTGTGCTTCTATAGCGCTATCAAATATGGCAGCGCCTTTTTCATCCACTTGTCTAGGAAGTAATCTATTGGCAAGTTCAATGATTGTAATATCAAGCCCATAAGCCTTAAGCTCATCGGCTGCTTCCAGTCCAAGTAGACCACCACCTATTACCACAGCTTTTTTTACTGTTGGTGGCATAAGCTTTGATCTTATCTGCATCCCCCCCAATATTTCTTAGGGTAAAGACACCTTGGAAATCAGAATTCTCGATTGGTGGTACAAAACTATGGCTACCAAGAGCAAGAATCAACTTATCATACTTTATGTTCTCATTATTAGACGTTTCAATACTTTTAGCCTCACGGTTAATCTTGGTCACTTGTTCTCCAAGACGAAGTTCAATTTTGTTATCCTTATACCAGTTATGTTCATGCAAGTATATTTTGTTAAGGACCTCATCATCCCCCCCAATATACTCTGACAACATTGGTTTGTAATAAACCACCTGCTCTTCTTTATCAAGAATCGTTATCTTAGCTACTGTGTTACGTTTCCTTATAGCTTTGGCTGCTGAGATTCCTGCCGCACCATTACCAACAATAACAAAATGTTCTTTTTTCTTAGATTCATACATAACTTTTTCTTCAATGTATTCCTCAAACTGCTCTATAGTTGCGCCACATGCTGGACATATTGCAGGTGGTTTAACACCATCGAATACTTCACCACATACAACACATATCCATTTCTTCACCGTACCATCATAGACAAAGTTATCTTCTTCACCATCTGCACCAACAGCCTTAATTGCTTGGTAAGTTTCTTCACCAGTTATTAATTTTCCAAAATTCTCTCCAAAGACTCTTGCCTCAGTCAGTTCGTCATCATCTGGTTTGAAATTGGCTTTAAGGCCTGGTACAACTTTCGTCCTAAGTTCATTAAGACGTCTTGTAATATTGTCAACAGCCTCACCACTCCAACCAAAGGAACCAAATGCGCCTGTTAGAAGCTTGTTATGAACAAGTGGTGACAAACTAAGGAGTAATTTCATTATAGGGTATAATGCATCCCCCCCATTAATTGTCGGTGAGCCTAGCAATAAACCATCTGCTTCATTAATAGCAGCAAGAACTTCTGCCTCTTCAGCATACACAAGGTCATAGAGTTCAACTTCAACATCACCAACAGATTGAATAGCCTCTGCAATCGTTTTAGCCATTTGTCCCGTATAGCCATAAGCTGATACGTAAGGTATAATGACTTTCTTGTTGTCTCTTACTGGCACAGTTGCCCATTCTTTATAAGTATTTACGATTTCCCATGGATTGTCATCAAGGACTGGTCCATGCCCATTACAGATCATATCAATTTCAAGTGGTTCTATCTTGGCAATGGCATCAAGCATATACGATTTGAAAGGACCAAAGATCATATTAAAATAGTACTTAAGGGCACTTTCATAATCCTCTCTTGATTCAACTTGAGACAATAAAACATTGTCCGTTGCGTAGTGGGCACCAAAACTATCACAAGTAAAAAGTACTTTATCTTCCTTAACGTAGGTATAGATTGAATCAGGCCAGTGTAAGAAAGGTGCTGAGATGAATTGAAGGGTCTTATCACCAAGTGATATCTCGTCCCCCCCATCTCCAACAACAATATAGTCAAACTTACGGTTGGCAATCATTTTCATAAACCTTATGGCTGGACTTGAACCAACAACCACTGCTTGCGGTGCTAAGTCAAGTAATGCCCCCCCAACCGTACTTGAATGGTCAGGCTCAGTATGATCCACAATGATGTAATCAATTGTTGTCACATCAATTTCTTCCTGTAACTGTTTTAAGTATTCTTCTGTGAAGGTATACTTAACTGTTCTATGACTGCAGTCTTCTCACTACCTTTGACGAGATAGGAATTGTAGCTGGTACCAAACTCTGTGTACATAATAATGTCAAACACACGTAAATCATGATCTGTAGCTCCAATCCACCATATATTGTCTTTCAGTTTTAACTTTTTCATTTTGTAGCCTCCCATAGGAATTTATTTCATTCCGTATATTTCTGATTCATTTATTTAGTTATTGATAATGATTGTTAATTGATTATCATTATTGTAACACGATGTTAAATAAATAACAATCATTATTTTGATAAATTTTTAACCATTTTAGCTAAAGCTTAATTCGCACACAACTGATAGTATATCACATGAACGCACAAAAAAAGTATGTCGATTGTAGAAATGCGAATCATTTCTCCGACATACTTCTTATATAGGTAAATGTAGTTAGATTGCTGATGAATACAACATTTCATAAGTTTTACTTTGTTGCTTATGTCTTCTATCTTGATAATAACAGGAGTTATTAAAAGTCTTAGCGTATTTCTTAACTTCAGCACACAAGTCTGCAACGTATTCATAACGTGTTGAAGGTGTATGTTCAGTTAAATCAACCCCCCCAGCCAAACTTAGGGTCATTATTGGAAACTTTTGTACTTGGTCTCTACGGTCTTTTGATATGATATAGCCACGTTTACGATCGTCTTCTGTATAGAAATCAAGAATTCTTTTGTCAAACAAGGCGATAATCATGTCTGTTGCTCTTTTGATGTCATTTCTATGAACCACAAAAACAAAGTCATCACCACCAATGTGTCCAAGGAAGGTCTCACTCTTGAGTTTAGCTAAAACTTTGCTAATCACATCACCTGTTAATTTGATGATTTCGTCCCCCCCTTTACCAAAGCCATACTTATCATTATAAGATTTAAAGTTATCAAGGTCTGCATAGACAAGTACATGTTCTTTCTTCTGTCTAAGAGAACTAGATACATACCTGCTAATAGCTGTGTTTCCAGGCAATCCAGTATTAGGGTTCATTTCCTTTGCAACGGTTGCACGTTCTTCAAGATCAAGAAGTGAATGGTATATTTTTATGTAGTTGGTAATCTTAGCTGTAATCAAGTGTTCACTAATTGGTTTAATCATAAAGTCTATTGCCCCCCCAAGCTCTAGTGCTAGACAAGGTTCCACGTCTTCATGAATCTCTGCTACCAATACAACAGGTATTCTTTCTGTTTTGTAAAATGATTTCAGTGTTTTCAAGAGTTCATATCCACTGATACCTTCCATTTCTGCATCTAAGATAATCAGATCTGGACGATTTAAAGATACCAACGAAAAGACTTCTCTAGGGTCATCATTTCTGACGATTCTAAAATCATCAAGTGTATGGTCGCTAATACATGAGCGAGAGTTTGCTTTTTCAGTAATCAGTATGGTTGGCTTACGTGAAGTCGTCATGCATTAGCTCCTTTCTAGTCATCGTCATTGTCTTATAATCAACGTTTTTATCTTACACTAAGTATATCGACCTAGATCTTTTTTTTAACTTAATAGGCATAAGCTAATTTGAAACATAAATAAGGTGCCAGCATAGGCTGACACCTTATTCTATCTGTATTAAGACTATTTGTAAACATATTATGAACAGATTCTCAAACCGATACTGCTTATTTACTAGACAGCTTAAACCACTTCTCCAAGTCACCATATAGGGCCTTATAAAGAGGGTATACCTTCTCGTATTGGTCTACATTTCCTGCAATTGGTTCAACTGTATTGGTCACACTGATTAACTTGTCACAGCCTTCTGCAACACTTTCGTATAAGCCAGCCCCCCCAGTCGCTGCAAGAATACAAGCTCCAAGACCGCCACCTTGATTTGTATTGATTTCTTGAATGCTCACGTTAAAGACATCTGCAAGAATTTGTTTCCAAAGTGGACTCTTAGCACCACCACCAATGACTCTAACCTCATTGATTGGAACTTTTAGGTCACGTAGTATCTCAAGTGAATCTCTAAGACCAAAAGCAACACCTTCAAGGACCGCTCTTGTCATATGGCCACGCTCAGTGTTCATTGTCATGCCAATGAATGAACCTTTGGCATCTGGATCTGCATATGGTGTACGCTCACCCATTAAGTATGGTAAGAATATTAGCTTATTTGAACCAGCAGGCGCCGCTTCTGCCTCTTCAAGCAAAGTTTCAAAGGAAGCACCTTTGTTAATGGTTTCAACCCACCACTTAAGACAATTAGCTGCTGATAACATAACACCCATGGAATGGTATTTGCCATTGGCATGACAAAAAGCATGAAGTCTATTGCCATCGGCATCCACTGCATAGGTTTCGTGTGCTGCAAATACAACACCTGATGTTCCAAGTGTCACAGAGACAATACCTTCTTTAACTGTACCAGTTCCAACAGCACCTGCTGCTTGGTCGCCTGCACCACCAGTTACAAGTATATTACCTTCAAGACCCAGTTCAATCATAACTTCATCTGACACCCTACCTGTTACTTCATAGGATTCATACAATTTTGGAAGCATTGATTCATCTATTTCTAGATAATCCAGCATCTCTTTTGACCATGTTCTATTTTCAACATCAAGAAGTAACATTCCTGATGCATCGGACATATCTGTTGCATAATTACCTGTCAACTTAAAGCTTACATAGTCTTTTGGCAACATAATGTGTTTGATTTGCTTGTAAACTTCTGGACGATTTTTCTTAGTCCATAGAATCTTAGGTGCTGTAAAACCAGTTAGAGCTTTATTGCCAACCAAGTCACTTAATTTTTCTAAACCAAAGTGATTGGTAATGTCATCACATTCTTCTTCGGTTCTATTATCACACCATAGAATAGATGGTTGTAAGACATCATTATTGACATCAAGGGCTACTAGACCATGCATCTGTCCTGAGAAACTGATAGCTTTAACACCATCTTTAGTAATAACTTTTTTTTCTCAACTAACTCTTTGATACACTCTACTGTCTGCTCCCACCAATCTGATGGGTTCTGCTCTGCCCATTTATCTTGTGGAAAAAAATACTGGGTATTCTCTTGTCGCATCACCGACGATTTCGTTTTGATCATTAATAACTAGAACCTTCACTGAAGAAGTTCCAAGGTCAATTCCTAAATAATACATCGACTCACCGATCCTTTTCTCATTATTTGTCATCTCTACTAGATGATGTTTCTTCGATAATTCAAGATATCTTCAAGAGGCAACATAGCCGCTCCAAGAAGCGCACCCTTGTCTCCTAGTTTTGAGAAGATAATTTTAGTGCCCTCATATTCGATAAAAGTGCTATGAAGCTCAACACTCTGACCCATCATCTCGGTTAGAGTCTCTTCGTACTTACCAAGTTCTCCACCAATAATTAAGTACTCAGGGTTAAGACCAAGGATAATGTTCTCAACACCGACAAATAATTGTTCAAGATAGGTCTTCACAGCATCGATCGCTTTCACATTCCCATTATCTACTTGATTAAATATGGTCTCGAGAGATACACTCATATCGCCATAGTAACGTTTTAGTGCTTTTTTTGGAAGCATATAGCTCCCAACATCCTGTTCTGCCACAATTACATTTAAGCTTCTCACCAGACACTCTCATGTGCCCAAACTCGCCTGCTTTCTTGTGGGTAGACTTATAGATATGATCTCCAATAATAATTCCGGTACCAACACCCTCAGTGATCGAGATATAAACAAGGTTCTTTTTGTCTTTTGCGTCCCCCCCAATAATGGATTCAGCAAAAGCCGCTACGTTGGCCTCATTCTCTATACTGACCTTAATACCCAGCTTATTCTGGAAACCTGTAAAATCATAATCTTTCACACCAAGGTTAGGTGCGTGTTCAAGTATCAATCGGTCCTCATCAACAAGACCAGGCAAGGACAAGCCTACACCGACAATACTCTTCTTATCTATTCCATGTTTCGCTATCAATGATTCAACTACAGTAGAAACATTCGAAAGCACCGCATCAAAATCTTTATAAGATTCATAGTCAAATGTAAGTTCATCTACTTTATCATAATTAAGATTAAGAAGAGCCACTATGATTCGCTTTGGGGGGGTAATGTCAACACCAAAAGCATACCTTGAATTCTCAAGGAACTTTAAGATAACCGGCTTACGACCTCCCGTTGATTTTGCCACACCTGCCACTTCAAGCAAACCTTCTTCCAGTAACATGTTTATATTGGTGGTCACTGTTGGTATACTCAGCTTAAGAATTGCAGCAATTTCTTGTTTGGTTGTTTCACCTTTATCTCTTAGAATGTTGATCACATTCACTCTATTGATTTCTTTTATCTGTTCTTGACTTAAAGCCCCCCCTACTTTGATCACATTATCAGCTCCTTTATATTGGCATTATAAAGAAAAAATAAGAGCCTTGCAACAAGTGTATCGTTGCAAGGCCATATATTTAGGCTTTGTAGATATATCTGTTAACGATGTCTTCAAGCAATTCTTGTCTTCCTGAAGTGTTTTTGATTTGATCATTGTTAAGAGCATAGTCAGCAAGTGTTTCAAAATCAGTGCTGCCTTCAACGATGTCTTTACCAATACCACTTGTATAGGACTCATAACGTTTTGAAACGAAATCTTCAAGAACGCCGTCTTCAAGTAAGTTGTTGGCAACAAGTAAACCTTTTGCAAATGTATCCATACCAACAATGTATGAGATAAATAGGTCATCAGATTGGAATGAACCACGACGTACTTTTGAGTCGAAGTTAAGACCACCTGGTGCAATACCATCGTTCTTAAGCACTTCATACATACACATTGTTGCATCGTAGATATTTGTAGGGAACTGGTCAGTATCCCATCCAAGAAGCATATCCCCCCCTTGGTTTGCATCGATACTACCAAGAACACCATTGATTCTTGACATTAGAAGTTCATGTTGGAAGGTATGACCGGCTAGAGTCGCATGGTTGGCTTCAATGTTCATCTTAATGTCATCAATTAAGTCGTATTTACGTAAGAAGCCAAGAACTGTCATGGTGTCAAAATCATATTGGTGTTTGGTAGGCTCTTTTGGTTTTGGTTCTATTAGAAATTGACCGGTAAAGCCAATCTTTCTAGCGTAATCTTTTGCCATATGTAGGAATCTAGCAAAGTTGTCATTCTCAAGACCAACATCTGTGTTAAGAAGAGTTTCGTAACCTTCACGGCCTCCCCCCCAGAATACATAGTTCTCTCCGCCAAGTCTGTGTGTAATCTCGATGGCTTTTTTTAACTTGCGCTGCAGCAAAAGCGAATACATCAGCGTTTGGTGAAGTTGAAGCACCGTGTACGAATCTTGGGTTAGAGAATCCATTGGTTGTACCCCCCCATAGACACTTAATACCAGTTTCTTTCATTTTAGCTTCAATAAGGTCAACAATCACGTCTAAGTTCTCAAGTTTTTCTTTAAGTGAATCACCTTCTGGAGCTATGTCAAGGTCATGGAAACAGAAGAATTCGATGCCAAGTTTAATCATTAGTTCAAAGGCAGCGTCAACTCTTGCTTTTGCAAGTTCCATACCATCTAAGTTGTTGTAAGGTCTTTCCATTGTTGCCATACCAAATGGGTCATTACCCCCCCCACCTGTCATTGTATGCCAGTAACTCATAGCAAAACGCATGTGGTCCTTCATTTTCTTTCCAGCAACAACTTTCTCAGCATCATAGTATTTGAATGCTAGTGGGTCAGTTGAATCTGGTCCTTCATAAGTAATTTTGTTAATCCCTGAAAAATATTCAGCCATTGTATAAATCCTCCTAATTTGATTTCCTTGTATGGTTTTTCTCGTTACTTAGGAAAGTCCTTCAAATATAATTAATGAAATTGAAACGTTTTCATTAATGTCTAGGAAAACTTTCCACGTGAACAATTGCGGTGCAACCGATGCATAGCCTCTTTGTTCTGTCTTAATAAAGTCATTATATACCCATTCCAATACTTTTTCAACCCCCCCTTTTAAGAAGTATGTGGGAATAAACAAAAGACTACCACCATTTTTGGTGATAGTCCACAGGATTATTTTAATCATATAGCATTCTAGATATGCTACTTTAAGATACATAACGGGAAATCAACCTTCAACACGACCGCGCATTGCCCTGAATATAGGCAAATCAGGATTGTCCTGCATTAGATCAAGTAACTCAATGTACTTTTTAAGATATACTCTTGTGGTCAAGTGCTCACCATGTAACTGTTTGGTACACTCAAGCATTGTTAAGTTAACAAGGTGTTCTATAGACCCATCAAAAGTATAGTCATACTTCTCTTCGTGAACTTCCAATACTTTCTTTGATAAGCTGGTGAAGTCCTCTTTGGTAAAGGCTTCAATGGTAAGTACTGGTTGTCTTACATTATCAAGATGTTTCTTACTTTTAATGGTTTCACCTATCCTTTGGTGAATGGCCTGATAAGACTTAAGGCCCTTTTCCTCATCGTCAAAGAATTCGTTGGTACCAGCAAAGATAAAGCCTGCATTGTTAAATTCTCCACCGCCTGCCGAGTCAATTAACTGTCTGATATTACTGTAGGCTTTGAGCCTAGTGTCCACACGTTGTTGCATCATGATTTCTGCTTCGTCAAAAGCAACGATAAGGCCACTGTATCCTAGCAGATGGACCATTCGGACAAACCCTTTAAAGATGTCCAAAGCATTCTCGTTGTCTACAGAGCCCTTAACATTGAGTTTCTTCTTTAAATGGAAAGGCATATTCTTATCACCTTTAATCCATGAAGCTGCTGTGGATGATAATTCATAATCATGATTGATGAGGGCTCTAATATAGACCAGCAAGACACTGGCAAAAGAGCTGTTGTAATCACCAAGTTCCTTGATGACTTTATAGATATTTTGAGTGGCCACATTCAAGTCACCACCTGCTTTTAATTCATGAATCCACTTGTCAAATATACTTTCAAAGCTTGTAGAACCTTCACGGTTGCCACTTTTGTCTACTTTTCCAACAACCATGTTGGTCATCATGTTGGTATAAACACCATCAAACTTGGCAAAACCAAAACCACTATGGATTGGTACATTGGCAACGATGAAATTATTCTCAAGGGCCACTTCTGTTAGATATTTGAGCATAAAGGTCTTCCCTGTCCCATAAGCGCCACGAATAAACTTCACCCGACTTTCGCCTGAAGCTATGCCTTTGAGGTAATCTTCAACCTCTTTTTGCTCTGATTCTCTTGAAACAATAAACTTTGAAACGCTGCCCTCTGGGATGACTCCCATTCGTAAGGCGTTTAGTATTTTGTCTGCTTGCCCCCCCATACCACAGTACGCTCCTAACATAGATTTTTAATCAAATTACCCTCTTCAATATAACCTATATGTTCATCATTTTTCTTAATAACTATATTGTTGTTACATAATTCAATTAACGACCCTACTTCTATATCATATCTTGGCTTAGGACATACCATTTTATAGGTAACACCTTCACCGTAATCTGTTGATTGCAGCAGTAGGTTTTCTGTTTGTATATAGTACTCTACCTTGCCACTTAATGTATAGGCAACATCTACATCATATTCTATATATGTGCCTTTTTCAATTATTGTAGCTTCTGAGATAACATCCTGTGTTGCTTTGGTATAGGCTCTAACCAGACCACCTGTGCCAAGTTTGGTCCCGCCAAAATACCTAATGACAACAGCCAACACATTTTCTAATTCACTGCCTCTAAGCACTTCAAGAATTGGCATGCCAGCCGTTCCTGCTGGTTCACCATCATCACCATAGCGTTCCAGTTTTTGATGACCACTTAGAACATAGGCAAAACAATGATGGTTAGCATCCCAAGTCTTTTTTTTGATGTCTGCAAGTAATGCTTTGGCTTCATTTTCTGAGTCTATCGGTATCAAATGACTAACAAATTTAGACTTTTTCTCTTCGAAGTAGCCTTCAAAAGCTTCTTTAATGGTTAAGTAGTTGTCCATCATGTATCACCATTATGGTAGATACCCTTGCTATAGATTTCGACGATTTTACTTTTTCTCATTTTGTCATCTATTTCTTTTCTTGTGCAGATGCTTGGATAGTCCTTACTATGTATAGCAACACCAATAGCTGTGGCCAGCTTAACCATCTTCTCAAAACCATATTTACGTTTGATTCCAATAGCAATGCCACCTGCCATAGCTTCTTTCATCCATGATGCTTGATCAATTGTAATATCTTCATAGACGCCAACGCATATCTTATTCTTGGATACACCTACTATTCCATTAGTTGTTGGGTAGAAGGCGTAATGAATGCCATGTTCTTTGGTAAATTGATGAAGATTTCTAATTCTTTTGTCCTCATCACCTGTTATGCCAAGGACCTTTAATTGCTCATCATCCACAATCCATGCGTAGGGCGCTCTGCTAACAAAATCAGTAATACTGGTTCCTTCAACTGATAAGACAACCCGTTTACCTTCTTTTTTTTAGCAAGGTTCATTGTATCCTCCATAATCGCAAGAGACGTTGTATCATAAGTGTCGCCATTTAGAAGAATAATATTGCTCTCATTAATATGACCAATCAGTTTATGTCTAAAGTTTCTAGCATCCACATCATTAAGCATATGGGAATGATCTATTAATTTTGTAGGTTCTTTTCCAGGGATTTCTAATATGAAAACAGATTCAAGCTCTTGGTCCCCCCCAAGAATCATATTGGATTTGATACGGTTTTTATCAAGGAAGTTCTTGATATACCGTCCTCCAATACCACCTGCAAAACCAAGGACATAAGGATCGCCTTGAAGCAACTTCATTATGTAAGCAGAGTAGACACTGCTTCGTCCAATAGATAGCTGGTAAGCTTCAACATCATGTTCCTTACCAACATCAAGGCTGTTAAGTTTTATCCTCTTCTCTATACCAGGATTCAGTGCAATAGTGATTATCATTTGTTCTCCCGTCTACATTTACGTTCAAGTATCATTTTATGTCATTTTTATTATAACGAAAAGATGGGATGATTACAATCACTGTATGACTGTAATCATCCCACTTTTCTTACTCAATCTATAATAGCCCAATATAATTTACTAAAGAATCTATCCTAATCGAAGATGAGCTTACAACAAATCTTCCAGTTCAATGGTCTCATAACCAAATGCCTCAGCGACATGATCATAAGTCACATGGCCTTTATAAGTGTTTACACCTTTGTATAAAGCTTTGTCTTCTCTTACAGCATGAACAAAACCTTTTTTTTAGCAAGTTTAAGTGCATAAGGTAATGTTACACCAGTTAGTGCAAATGTAGAGGTTCTAGGTACTGCCCCCCCCGGCATATTCGCGACCGAATAGTGAACAACACCGTGCATAACATAGGAAGGATTGTCATGAGTTGTAATTCTATCAATTGTTTCAATAGAACCACCTTGATCAATGGCCACATCCACAATCACGGAACCTTCTTTCATTGTCTTGACCATATCCTCTGTTACAAGCTTAGGCGCTTTGGCCCCCCCTGGAATTAAGACTGCTCCAACCAGTAGGTCCGCTCTAGCCACAGACTGAGCAATGTTATAAGGGTTTGAATAAAGTGTTGCAACTCTTCCGTGGAAAATATCATCCACATAAGCTAAACGTTTCTTAGATATATCAAGAATTGTCACATGAGCCCCCCCAAGCCCCCCACTGCCATTTTCGCTGAGTTGATGCCAACCACACCAGCACCTATTATAACGACTTCACCTGGCATAACACCTGGTACACCGCCAAGTAGAACACCGCTACCACCTGTATATTTTTGAAGCATAAAAGCCCCCCCAACTTGAGTAGCCATTCTTCCAGCCACTTCACTCATTGGCGTTAATAGTGGTAAACTGCCATCATCAAGCTGAACTGTCTCATAAGCTATAGCCGTAATCTTCTTCTTGGCCAAAAGGTCAGTCAGTTCTTTGTTTGGTGCCAAATGAAGGTAGGTATAGAGAAGTTGCCCTTCTTTTAACCTGTGATATTCTTCTGGAATCGGCTCTTTGACTTTCATAATCATGTCTGCAATAGCAAACACTTCATCAGCCGCTCCAAGTATTTCAGCACCAGCCTCTACATAAGCTTCATCACTTATACCACTGCCAATCCCAGCATTCTCTTCAATAAAGACCTTATGGCCTTGTTCCACCAAACTATGTGCACCTGCTGGTGTTAGTGCAACTCTGTTCTCATTATTCTTAATTTCTTTTGGTACCCCCCCAATAATCATTGTCACTCTTCCTTCCTGCTTGAGATTTTTTCTATAGCCTATGAAATCATCCTATAAAATCGCTTCCTTCAAATTTATTGTACTACTATTTATAGTTTCAATCAATTTTATCAGCATTCTTTTTTGTCATTTACGCAATTGCGCTAATATATCCCCCCCAATTTACTATGTTATGCAATATATTTTACGCCACACATATACGCCTTGATTACTGAACCATAATTGTTACTGCTGTTTTTATAACAAGAAAGATGCTTCGTATCTCTATGGGCTTCGCCCATTTTCGGTCGTATTATAAGAAATTTACCAAAGCATTAATGAAAACGTTACAATTTCATTAATTGAATTCAAAGCAATTGTAGAGTAAAGTTCTGGCTTTGGCATAACCTCTGCCAGAACCTCCTCATCAAACCGTACGTGAGGTTCTCCCTCATACGGCTTTCCGAAGTTCTTCTTCCATCTGCATTACGATGCAAATGCAACTCTCCTTAATCCTAGACTCTTGAATTTAACCATAAGATTTCCATAATTCTTTCTCTTACTTATCGACTGATGTTTTCGGTTGTACCAGTACAGTAGACGCATAAGAATATATCGGTCAAGCCTTAATAGCACTCTCTTTGGCGACCTATAATAATAGTTTCTCCATCCATCAATCTTTCTGTTAAGCCTTTTTATGACTTCCTCAAGGTCTTGGTACAGTGTTGCATCCTTTAGTGTCTCTTTAACTCTTTCTTTTACTCTTTTCATAGCATCCTTGCAAATCCATTGTTCTAAAGCATAGTAAACTCGACCATCATTGGCTTTTAATTTGACTTTTCTGTTGTGATAACCAAGAAAGTCAAAACCAGCTTTTCCTTGCCAAAGATTGATTATCGTTGTCTTCTTTTGGTTAAGTTCCAACCCTAGTCTTTCCATTATCATTCTTACAGCTTTGTAGCTATTTGATACATTTTTGTGATTCTTGCAAACAATCACAAAATCATCCGCATAGCGGATGAGGCGACCTAAATGGCTAAAGTGTTTATCCCATTTACTGTCTAAATAATCAAGGTATATATTTGCTAGCAATGGTGATATAACGCCACCCTGAGGGCTTCCTGTATCACTTGCTACTTTGACTCCATTTTCCATTGCTCCAGCTTTCAGCCATTTCTTTATCAGTTTCAACACACGTTTGTCACTGACTCTTTGTCCAACCAACATCAATAACTTTTCATGATTTAGATTATCAAAGTACCCTTTGATATCTGCATCTAATACATAATTACCATTGTTGTTACAGGCTTTTCGTATTTCTTCTAAAGCTTGATGTTGATTTCGTTTTGGTCTAAAGCCATAAGAACAGTCTTTGAAGTCTGCCTCAAATATAGGTTCGATGATTATCTTTGTTGCTGTTTGAATGATTCGGTCTTTGACTGTAGGAATTCCTAACGGTCGTTTTGCTCCGTCTTTCTTCGGAATGTACACGCGTCTCACAGGTGGTGGATTGTACTTACCTTGTTTCAATTCATCTTGAATCTCTTCAATAAGTTTCTCCACCCCCCCATAGAATTCAATGTCTTCTATGGTTCTCTTATCAATACCTGCACTTCCTTGATTTGCTCTTACCTTGTGCCATGCCAGATAAAGTACATCTTTACGATACACCTTATCGAATAGAGCATGAAATCGTCTGACACCATTCATCTTGGCTGATTGGTATAGTTTATTCTGGAGTTTTTGAACTTTTTCAAAGGTGTTGTTAGTCTTTATGACATTCACTCGCTCGTACCTCTTTCATAAACTTGAACTAAGTAGGGAATCTTTCCATAGATGGAGTTTTGTTGTCTCCATCATCATCGGTACTATGTTCCCCCCCTCCGAATTCCTTCCGACAGTCCACCATTTCGCTTTCGCTTATAGGTTTCCTCGTTACAGTGACCTGTGTCAGTTAGGACCTCTCCAGTTCCGGTCTCTTACATTCAATACATACCGATCCCCCCCATACACCGATGACTTCTTCACCAAAGGCTCCAAGTTCCTCTTCGGTTTCCATGGACTTCGCTAAATAAGAAGTAGCTCGTCAGTCATTTTGTCCTCTCTCGAGGTTTTCTAACAGTGCTGCAGGATTCACTTTATGTTACGGTCTGCACTTTTGATAGAACCACTTGGGTCCATTTTCATGACGCTTCAACCATCAGTTCTCACCAATAATTGGCCATATATCTATCACGCCCCCCCTTGGCGGTTACGTGAATCGGACTTTCACCGACATGCAAGTGACCAGCTTTGCTGGACACGCTCTTAGTATATAATAAAAGCACTTAACCAATCTGTAAGATGGCTAAGTGCTCTTATCTGCATAACATGTATTTACTTTTTTTCAGATGACAAACTATTAAATCTCAATCTTCATAAAGCATTCATAAACTTTATCAGTGTCAAGAGTAATCATCATTTCCTTGTTTTTGAATTCACCCTCATAATTATCTTCGTCACTGATGCCATACCACGGTTCAATACAAATGTATGGTGCATCTGGTTTCTGCCATACCCCCCCTAAATACGGGAATTTGTTGTAACTTAGTTTTACAAAACTATTGTCTTTATCCGTCTTCAATGTAATTTCATTTGACTTTAGATTTCTATATATGGCTGCACCTTCATAGAACATTTCATGATTTAATGCAATGGTATTTCCACTTAAGCCCGCTTCTTCTTTATCTGTAATCAGTAAGTTTGCATCATCAAAGAAAAGTCTCTTTGCTTCTTCGTCTTCATTAAGTTCCAAATAATAATCATCGAACTTAAGGGCTTCATTCATTGGACAATTAAAGCCTGGGTGTGTGCCTAATTGAAAGTACATTTCTTTGGTGTCTAAGTTCTTGACTGTATAATCAATTGTTACACAAGTAGCATCAATAGAGTAAGATAGCAACAATTCAAAATCAAATGGGTACATGTTTTTTTTGTTTCATCTGTTGCTTTCAAGCTATAAGTTAGGCTATTTTCCTTTTGATCAACTAAATCAAAGGACATTTTTCTAGAAAATCCATGATTGCCAAGTGGGTATGTCTTACCTTCAACTTTCATTTGGTTATCTTTTACAGCACCTACATTTGGAAATAGAACTGGTGAACGGCTTGTCCAATATGTCGCGTCACCTTGCCACAAATATTCAAACTCATTGCCAACTTTTTTAAGGCTCCATAATTCCGCGCCCATAGAATTCACTTCAATTGCTATTTGACCATTGCTTATTTTTGAAATCATATTAATCTCCTTTGGTAATCCATAATTAAGTTACATTCTTCCTTGCTGACCGAGCAGCCATACTAGTATAGCATTTTTTTCATACACATTTACATTAACTTCGGTTTTTTTCACAAAAAAAACACTTGACCCTGGCCCACTAAGTTGCTATAATAACACTTGCCTCAGAGAGAGGCACACTGTATGCGCGAATGGCTCAGTGGTAGAGCATCGCCTTGCCAAGGCGAGGGTCGCGAGTTCGAATCTCGTTTCGCGCTCTAAAAAAAAGACAAGTTCCAGATTTATCTGGGACTTGTTTTTTTTTGCTTGAAACGAGAACTGACTTCTGACCCCCCCTAGGGGGGGTCGGGAGTTCAAGTGTTGAAGCATAGCTGAAGTAACGGGCTGTGAAATACAAGAAGAGAGGCATAACTCGTTTATGACTTGTCATAACTTCGCTCGTTTTCTTGGAAAGTTTCAATACTACAAGTTAAAATGTACCAATTTGACTTGTTAAAAAAATATGACTTTCCAAGAAAAGTACAAAGTGCTACGCACACAGCAGACGAAGTCTAATAGAATCTCGTCATTAACATACACCTAGCTCACGCCAAACCTCATGCAGTTCAATCGTCTTCCCTTCATTGCGTGCCTGTTCAATTCCAATAGCTGCAACGGCGCTTCTAAGTCCTTCTTCACCTGAGCAAACAGGTGCGGTACCGTTGACCATAGAGTCTCGAAGTTCTTTCATGATAATCTCGTCACCATCGCCATGACCACCACCAACAAAACTCAAGTCTGTAGGGGGGGCATCATCAGAAATGTGCTGGTAGATTAAGGTTCCTGAGTAAAGCTCTAGAATCAGATTTCCTTCTGTACATGTCAGATAAAGTCTGCGTTCAGGCATAATATTGCTAGTTGTTGCCTGAAACTGAACCTGAATGCCGTTATCATATTCCATGATGGCCATCACCTGATCCTCAATGGTCTTGTCGCTCAGAAACGGATTGTCATGACCATTTTCAAAAGGACAGAAAGAAGGATCATCAATAAAGCCCTTATTCCATTCATAACTATCCTCGAGTTCATCATACATTCCCGCATTTTTATCCACAAAAAAATTTATTGCCCCCCCCTATAGCCTGGATTCTTACTGGATAGGAGTCCGTTAGCCAATTAAGGATATCCAAATCATGGACACACTTTTCAAGCACGTGAGGACCAGCATACGCCTTTTTACGTCGCCAGTTTCTCATGATGTATGCACCATGAGCTGGTGTGATATTTTCACTGGCATTGATTGCCACAATTTCACCCAGTTTTCCACTAGCAATAATGTTCTTTGCTTCTCGATATATAGTTGCATACCTTAAAGTAAATCCTGTAGCAAATAATCTGTCACTACCGTCTACCACATCCTTAATAATTTTTAAATCCTCAATGGTAGTTGCAATAGGTTTTTCTGAAAAGATATGCTTTCCTGATTTAATACTTTTGACTATCTGTTCTCTGTGAACATGGTTTGGTGATCCAATTAGAACCCAATCCACCTTTTCATCTTCCAATAGTGCTTCATAAGACTCATATATAAGACCATCTTTAACGCCTGAGTTCTTAAGCAGACGCTGGACATTTTCTCTAGACGGATCAAACGCGCCAATTAGATTCACATCACCATACTTATTTAACCTTTCGGACAATCCTGCTATCCTCATACCACATCCAATAATTGCATAATTCATAGATATTCTCCTTTTCAAATGCTATTCTATCTATTATTATAGGTATATGAGCCATATGCAGCAATTACTTACTTGCTATCAAATAGGATTATATTGCTCTCTACTACAAATCGGAGGTCAAAAGTATGGACAATCATTACAAAGAAACCATGACAATGCCCAACAGGGATTTTCCAATGAAGGTGCTTCAATTCAACCACTTTGGTATAGGCAAACCATGTATTGTCTCCCATTGGCACAACGAGATTGAACTTCTCTTCATTACAGAAGGTAGTGGAGAATTTCAAGTAGGCAGCCATAGTTTTATTGGTAATGCTGGTGACTTAATTGTGGTTAATTGTAACGAAATGCACAGCTTGGAAAATCGAAGTGATGAGCTTGCTTATGATTGCATCATCTTGGATCCTCACATCCTTAACAGTCGTTTCCTAGACTTATGTGATGCCAAGTACATTAGTCCAATTATCGATAACCGTATTTTGTTCACCCATCATATTATTGAGAATAAAGCAATTGATGTCTGCATCTCTAGGTTGACCCATGAATACGCCGTCAAAGATGTAGGTTATGAACTCGCCATAAAATCAGCACTGTTTGACCTCATCGTAACCCTGCTGCGTTATCATATCTCCGAAATACTCACAGATACACAAATGAAACATCGCAGGAAAGCCATGGCCTTCTTTAACGAAACCATCAGCTATATCCTAGAAAACTACAACATAGATTTAACTATAGATAAGCTGAGTCAACGGGTTCATATCAGCAAATATCATTTTTGTAGGTCCTTTAAGCAAATGACCGGTCATACAGTCAATCATTTTATCAACACCATAAGGCTAAAGGAGGCTGATTATCTTCTAAAAGAATCAGATCTCTCTGTAAGTGAAATTGCCTATGCTGTCGGCTATAATGATTCAAGCTATTTTAGCCGTATCTATAAGCAATTCAGGAATTGTAGACCATCAGATATACGGGGGGGTAAGCATCTTAATAAAACATATACCTCTTCCTACACAACAAAAAAAATTCCAATGGTATAGAAGGACCATCTGAACCAAACCACTCACCACTGTATAAACATATCTAATCAATACACTTCTAGGGGGGGCAGATTCTTCTTTGCGGTAATACCAAATCCAAACAAATGCCAATACAACAAATACAAGGGCCAGAGGATAATTCACTACCAAGTGGGGGGGTTTTATTTCTGAGTAAGCTCTGAAATTGTTGGCAACTATTCTGCCAATACATAGGATATTGTTGATGAGCATAGTACAATTACTAAAAAGCATAATCCTCAGAACATCACCTAGCCTTCCGCCCCCCCTCTCTAGTTTTTTTTCTCATAAATTCAATAACAAATCTGATTAGTCCAAGCGCATTGAATAACACTAAAATGATTACAGCAATGGCGCTTGCTATCAATACCCACTCAGCTCTATCATTTGGTAATATAGATAAATCGAGCCCATGTCCCACAGATATGCCTTCAACACGTCCATCTTTAACGACAAAAGACAATTCATCATAGCCATAATCCATTAAGATATGATTGGCTTCTATAAGCTTGTACTTGTATGGCGCTATCTGTAAATAATTAGCTTGAACACTGCCAACAGACATTACTATTTCATTTTCTCTAGGACTAGAAACTTGGTACAGGCCCAAATACCTAAAGAAATCGAGCATATATCCAACATTTCTTTGATACGGTACATATTTCCCCCCCTCTACATGCTCTGATGAGGGCAATGATGTTGCTAGCTCATTGGTTTCAATCTGAGATGTCCCCCCCATTAGCATTTTTTGTAGTCCAAACATGAATGACATTTCCTGTTTAACATTCGTTAATACCACCATACCGAATTGTTCCTCTGGAACAAGGGTCAATTGACTTGAAAATGCTGCTGTATTGCCGCCATGACCTATGGTGTAGCTATTACCATCGTACTCAAAGAAACCATGGGCGGTGCCAACAAATGAACTGCCTATATCATAGCTCGGTGACATCATCTGAAGACTTGTACTTTCATTCTCAAATAAGGGGGGGTGCTGCCTGTCAACAATCGCCATCGCAAATTTGGCAAGGTCTGTAGCAATACTATTTATTGATCCTGCAGGTGCTAATGAAATATATGACCATTTATTCTTATAGAAATCACCCTGCCCGTCTGACACATATCCATGAGCCTTATTTGCTCTCATAACTTTATGGTTGCTAAGTGTTGAATCCACCGCTGAATGTTTCATACTAAGTCTATCAAATATCTCTGTCTGTATGTATTCATCGTAACTCATTCCTGTGACTTCCTCTATCACAAGACCAGCAAGGGCAGATGTGTAATTACTATAGGCGCTAGCACTCCCAACATCATAGTATTGAATAGGACGTTGTCCTAAAAGTGCTTCTTCCAGTGTAGTGATATCATCTATATCAAAAGCAATAACATCAAAAATATACTCACCAAACCCAGCAGAGTGATTCATCATATCCCGCAATGTAAAATCCTGTTGAAAAGTCACCTGATTATTAAAACTATCTGGTAAGTATTCTGCTACACTGGCATCAAGGTCAATATCTCCTGAATCAACCAGTTGCATAATAGCTACCCATGTATAAAGTTTGGTAATTGATCCGATTTCAAATACTGTTTCATCCACATTCACTTCAACCCTATTTTCAACATCTGCATATCCATACCCTTTACTAAAAACTATTTGGCCGTTTTTGAATATGATAACCGATGCACCAGGTGAAGATGATGATAAATTTGTCTTTGCAAATTCATCTACAATACTTTCAAGCTCATTAATAGGTATGCCCGAAGGTGTTCTTAAATCCTCAGAATTTACCATCATCGATGTTACATTAAGTAGTACAACAACCATTATCAGTATTTTCGTTAATTTTTTCATTATTTCCTCCTTCTCACTGACACTTTGTCAGTCGTGTGCCAAAAAGAATCTGCAGATAAATTCTACAGCTTCAAATCAGAATATTTTTTTTTCCAATACCTTGTTTAATAATTCTTCAAAACCAAGCAAATACTGCTTAATGACTTCGACATCCATAATAGCCAACTCTTTGCTATTTGCAACGAAAGGAAAGGCTGTCATCAAAAATGTAGCAACTTCACGTGGATAAGCCACATCAAATGAATTTGTTTCATTACCTTCTACAATAATGCGAGTCATATACTCTGTCATTTCAGCAGCTAACTTGTGATTAATCTGATCCATCATAAAGGTATTCTCAGGCAGAATAACTGCCGCTTGGATTGCCTGACTCTCAATCTGTTCACCTTGATTTGAATCTTCACTAATTAATGTTGCATGAACAAATTGCCGTACTTTTTCTTCTGCATCCAAGTCATAATCATATGCAATTTCTTTTAGAGTTAAAAGCAATGGCCTAGTATGACTTTCCACAATATAATACAAAATGTCCTGCTTAGATTTAAAATGATAATATAGGAGTCCTCTTGACATTTTTACGGCATCAATAATATCTTGGGTTGTTGTTTTGAGGTAACCCTTTGTTGCAAATAACACTTTCGCCGCTTGGATTATCTCAGCTTTTCTAACTTCTGGATCTTTTACTTCTCTCATATCATCACTCCAATGTTATCACTTTTGAACAACAATATCATACGACTGACACTTTGTCAATTACCAATAATCATTGCCAATCAGTCGTCCCATACTCATCCACATTGTTAATAGGTTTATCAACTTCACCTTACAACCACCTTATTACGACCACTTTCTTTTGCCTCATACAAAGCCCTATCAGCTGATACCACCATCTCATCAAAGTTATTGAAATCCGATGTATATGTTGTAATACCAACACTGACAGTCAAGGCAATAACCTCTTCACCATTCAAATGGAACTTATGTTTGCTAATTAATTTCTGAAGCTGATCTGCCACAATGATATTGCTCAGGGCATCTGTATCTTTGAGCAAAACCGCAAACTCTTCGCCACCATATCTTGAGAATAAGTCATCATGTCTGATATTTTTACTGATAACTTCTGCCAATTCCACTAACACTTCATCCCCCCCAACTGGGTGACCATAAGTATCGTTGATATTCTTAAAGAAGTCAATATCAAGAAGCATTAAAGAAAAGGAACGATCATAACGCCTTGTCAAAGAAAAATATTTCTTGCCCTCTTCAAATAGAACTCGGCGATTAGCAATACCGGTTAAACTGTCTGTACCTGCAAGGGTTAATAAATCTTTGTAAGTACTCGATAAATTGTTTGCATAGAAGTAAAAAAATAATTGTTATAGACAAAATAGTTGATAAAACACTCATGACGCTGAATATGTGTATCATCCCATCTGATATTTGAACCAAGTTCATCAATGGATAGACCTCGCTGGCAACAAGTAGGACCACAGCAATTAGATTGGCAACAATAATATATATTCTCTCTTTAAGAATTGAGAAATCTGACACAAAGAAAGATATTGGGGGGGCAACGATGTAGTAGAAATAATTAATATTACTTTCTCTAGGAAACCATAGAAATACTATACTAGATTCCTGTATAAAGAAAGCTAACAACATCATTATTTTGGCTGCCATATACATTTTATTTTTCATCAATGGGAATACTAGAAGGAACATCAATAAGGTAAAAGCGGTAAATAAATTAACGTATAAAGATTTTACAACAAGTAAAAAGAACACTGAAAATAGAAGCACTAGTCCAATGCTCGTAAGGTTAATAATATATGTAAAGCGATGTTTGGCATCCGCTTCTTGGTCATAACCAAAATAATTTAGAAATCTATGCATAGCATGCCTCCCTCTAAATTATAGCATATTGAATCACCCCCCCTCTAAATAGTTATGATTTATTTATAATAATTCACATTCACACCATTCATTCCTACTTCTGGCTCGTATTTCATATAATTATTCACAATGACAATCACATTATCCCCCCCGTTAAGAGTTCCATCAATTGCTGTCATCTCTTCGCCTTCTGACAATGAATAACCTTCAGTGCCAAAGAGTAAGCCATTAAAATAAGCAACCAATAGGTCATAGCTTGAATCTGAATAATAGAATATCTGAGTCATTCCACCAATACCTATTTCATCAACATCAAGTGTAGCAACTTCATATAGCAGCTGTTCCCTTGTTGTCCCGTTATCAACACCATAATAATCCTCTGCATTTGGTGATTGACTAAGCAAATCAATATCATCAGGAATCTCAAATAGTGAATCCTCTAGTGTGTCAATATCCTCATAGGTTACGGACCAACTTATTGTCGAAGTTTCACCATCCTCAATCCATGTTTCCTCGAACTGAATAGGTACCAAATATTTAAGTGAGTACCACATCTGTGTCGTAATACCGTTCTTCATACTGCTTTTTATGTATAGAACTTGCTCACCATTAAGGCTATCATAATTTGCTGTGAACAGTTCAGTCTCATCATCAATCTCAAGTTGTTCCAAATAAGCCACATTAAGCAATCTTATAGGAAGCATATTGCCTTTAATGTATTCCTCATAATCGGCATACAACAACATACGAGTTAAAGTGGCATCATCTTGCTGATTATAAATTGAATAAGAGACATTTCTATCACTCCAAAAGGTATCAATTCTCACATTGGCTTCCTTATAGAATATATTATACTTAAGCTTAGTACGTCCAACAGACGAATCGGTAAAACCTTCGACTTCCATATAGAAATTGCTAGGTGCTATTATTGCTGACACATCCGACTTAATACCTTCAAGGCTTTTGCTATCAAATACGCCTCCTTTTAATGTCTGATCTACATCTAGCTTTGCCATTGAATCTAAGCTTACATTATCAATAGCATTGAAAATTCTATACATAGTCATATAGGCTTGCTGTCTCTGATAAGAACCTTTGGGATTAAAACGATTACCCCCCCCTACACCTTTCATTACATTGATGTTATAAACATACCCTGTAAAAGCTTGAGCCCAACCGCCAATTTCATTTAAATCCGCATAGTCTGGGGGGGCTGTGGCTGCAATATCTTCACCGACAGCTCTTGCTGTGGTAGAGAGAACTTTTGCTGCTTGCTCTCTTGTCAGAACATTGTATGGATCAAAAGTTGTTGGTGATGTTCCATTAACAATACTTAAGGCGCTGGCAGCTATAACGTCTTTGTTGTTGCAATCAGTAAAGGGAGACTTAGTTGGCATTGCTACACCACGTTTGTCCATATATGCTTCAATAGACATACCTGATTTTATCTCAATCATCTTGACCGCCAGAATACAAAATTCTTCTCGATTAATTGCCTTACTATAATTCCCTTGAAGCTCTTTTGGAATAAGTTGCATGCCAATGGCTTTCTCTACTTCTTCCATTGCCCATCCTGCTGGTGAATCCTGAACATTATCCAGTATTTTCGTCAAAGGTGTATACCAAGTCGCATCTGAATCATACCCAAGACCTAGCCTATAATTACCTCCCATAGTCCAAAGTGTGTTATCTTTTTTTAACAATAACTGCATGCCGCTCTCCATTTGATACCTTTACAACATCATCTGCATACTTGTATGGAGACTCTTTGTCTCCTTCATCATTCCACTGTTTATCCCATCCCCCCCATAATGTTCCATCCGTCTTTACTACGAGAGTACCTGAACCATATGAACATGTGGTGACATCACTAACGTTATCCATCACTTTATAAGGTGATCCTGGATATTCTACCCATCCATTCACAGTATATATTTCATCTGAGCCCCCCCACCCATACAAGGAACCATCTAACCTAATCGCATAAACTTTTCCACCGGCTTCATGGACTTTTGCCACATCATCCAAAATCTTTTCAGCTGTTAGCTCTGAGTCGGTACTTGTATCACCAATATTTGTTCCATTACCAAGTTGAGCATCGGAATTATCACCCCCCCACCCCCCCCAGAGTGTATCATCCTCTTTTATCACAAACATGACGTCATTTCCAGCAAATACTGATTTCACATCTTCCATTACATTAACAAAGCCTTCATTTGACTCTGCTTTATCCGTTTGACCATTTCCAAGATAAACATCACCACATAGCCAAAGCGAACCATCAAGCTTAATAACCATGATATAGTCATTACCCTTTGCAGCATACTTTACATCATCTAATAGCTTTACAGGTACTGAGTATGTCGGGTTGTAGTCTTCATTAGGATAGCCATCAAAAGATCCCCCCACCCCCCCCAAAGTGTATCGTCTTTTTTCACGGCAATACCACCTCTATCATTTGCTGACACTGTTCTTACATCTGATAATATTTTTACTGGTGTGATTGTTCGATCCTTATGACCTGTCCCATTACCTACAGCATTCATTCCCCCCCATGCCCATAGGGAACCATCATTCTTCACAACGTAAGTACTCGTACTACCTGCTGATATAACTGAATCATCTTCACCTTCTGCAAAAACAGAGCCACCAATCACGATAATCATTACTAGAGTCATCCATACTATTTTACTAATTCTTCTATACTTATACATATACTTTCCTCCATTTTCCTATTTGTAGTTTATATTGATGACAAATCAAGGTAACAATTAACATATGTACCTGTGTCAATTTCCATCACTTCAACAAAAACAATCGCGCCATTAAACATGCCTTGGATCATCGCTCCTGGAGATCCTGGTGCATCCAACTTGAGATAATTCTCGGTATCAATTAGTAGTTTCTCATAATAAGAGACCATCTCTTCTGGCTTGAGTATGGAAGCATACTCAACTGACGAAGAATACTCATCTACATATTCATTAATTAGTTCACTGACCTCATAATAGAAAATATCCTTAAATTCTCCATTTACATGATGTATCTCACCATTATTTTCACTTAACCCTTGAAGTGTGTCACCTAATTCCCCCCCAAGCTCTTCAATTGCAGCCCCCCCCATAGCAGCCAATGTTTCTTTTTCTTCTTTGGTTTTTCCTGCCATACTTTGCTTTTCCAACTTATATAGTTCAGTAATACTCACACCCATCATTTCAGATGTCATTTGCCATTCCTCTAGAACTGTGTTTCCAGCTTTTTGAATTTGGCTGATATAAGCCTCTTTTGACACTCCATATTTCTCTGCTCCAAGTTCCACCAAACCCTTTAAGGTTGCTTTCATCTCTTTGACTGACACGCCTTCTTTTTGAGCCTGCGCTTTCAAATCCAAAGCTTGAACTTTTCCAAAATTAAAGTTCTCATCATTCTCATTCTCAATATCAGATTCATTTCCATCCCTTTCGTCATCGACAATAACCTCCTTTGTCGCTTCGACTGACTCTTCACTAACCTTCATCGATTCTTCCACTGGTGTAATAGCCTCATTTACACGTTCCGTTATGCTGCTACATCCAGCTAATGATATAAGTAGTGCTATCAACACAATATAACTTGTTAGTTTTTTTTCATCACTATGTCTCTCCTTCTATTTTTGCTAATAAATCCGGTACTTGCCAATTAATGGCAGTTCTTTCATCTTCCTCTGATAGGCATTACTCATACCAACAATAACCAGTGACATGCAAAATAGACTTCCGATTGGAAAAATCACGAACCATCCAATAACAGGAATAGCTGTTCCTAGAATAAATACCATACACATCAATATGCTCAATGAACAAGCCTGGCTACTATGAAATTTGTATTGGGGGGGATAATCTTTTAGCAAATAGTGGTATTAGAAACACAATATAAGCTGACATGCATACCCACCTATTAGCCTGTTTCATATAACCGCACCCCCCCCTGTTATTTCTATATTTAGATGATAATCAAAGCGTAAGTTATTTACAATATATCTGGCGTCACCACTTACCAACCTCGAGTCATTCCTTAGCATAAAAAAGTGACTTAAGTCACAAACCAACCTAAGTCACTCATACCCGCTATTTATTTATTATAATAAGCATTCTTTCCACTTTCCGACTTACAATTGTATGTGGATTTTACTCATAAAACCATCTCCTTTTGAAGTAATGTAATTAACCTCTCCATCAATTAATCCAAGTCTATAGTCAATACCAGAAAGCCCATTGCCTTTGATGATATTCTCACATCCTACGCCATTGTCCATTATCGTCATCTTAACTTCATTTTCTCTCTTTTTTTACGGATACAAATATGTCTGTTGCACCGCTGTGCTTCAATGCGTTGGTCAATATCTCAGTGGTTACTTTCATTATCACATCATATGTTTGTTCATTGAGTAAACCTTCAAAATCTTCAAAATGAAGTTTGCTTTTAATGTGTGAACGTTTCATCCGATCAAGTAGCTTACTAAAATCTCTTTTGAGCACTAAAAAAAGAATATGTCTGCTGATAATGATCACTACTATTGATGGTCCTCATCTTCTCTATACCTAACTCTAGTGATGGAATGACATCTGCTAGCGCCGACTTACTTAGTTCTATATTCTTTGTAAAATATAATCTAGAGACCTCTAGTAACTTTATGGCAACGACCAATGAATGTCCAATAATATCATGTAATTCCCTAGCCACAAAATTCCTTGCACCATACTTCGATGTTTCTTTCAAAGTCATTATGGTTCTACTTAAATCCTTATTCGACTTATCTATTAACTGCTTATTGTCAATTAGGTTAGATTCAACTTCGCGATAATCCGTTATATTCTTTAGGGTTAGTAAGTACTGGGTTTCTCTAATGGTATAGACCGAACGCTTTGTGAGTAATATGACATGGTCTTCTATATTAACTTCTTGGGATTGATCTTTTCTGATTGAATTAATATCAATTGTTGGCATTATGCTATTCATTATATCAAGGCCATTACCATCAAATAGCTCATTCAATTTCTCATTAACATAAATCACTTCAAAACTTGAGTCAAGAACACAAATAGGCGTGTCTAATTTATGAACAATCTCATGTTGCATTAATGGGCTCAGGTTAATAAAATCATGCTTAAAAGTTGCATACACAAATACCAAAGTTGACCAGGTAAAAACTATCGGTGTAATATCGAACACAACTGGTATACCAATCGTTGCAATGACTTTATGTATGACCTTGGTAATGTATAAGAAATTGAGTATAAGAGGTATGAGAATTGCTGAGGATATTAAGTATTTGTACAACTTATTCTTATATTTGAACCGAATCCTAAACATCTTATAACAATAAACAAATCCAACGGCAATAAATGCATATTCAATAGATGTATGTAGATAGAATAATACCCCCCCAAAACTATCGCCCCCCCAAAAATCATATCTTGAGTAAAATAACATGTGGTATGGGTTTGTAACAACTGCTATAACCTGAACTAATGGCAGAATATAGATAAACCTTCTTACTTTGTATGATAGTGGCTTCTTCTTATAATAAGCATAGCCAAACTCCAAAAAGGCCACTTCTAGAACACAAGCTGCGCTGTAGTAACCAACTATAAACCACCATCTAGATAAAACTGTTGGTGACACCGTTTTAAACACCTTAAAAACCATCCATGCAATCGTAGAAATTTGCATTACAAGGAAGGGTTTTAATGCGTCATCTTTGCTAGCTTTCATGTAGAACATCATAAAAAAAATGATTGCCAGGATGATTGCTACAATATGAACAATCCCTATAGTTTCAATCTCCAACTTTAATAGTTCTTTCATCACTCGATTCCGTTCTCCACTGCATAAACTGCCAATTGTAAACGATCTGCTATGCCTACTTTTTCATATATTTTGCTAACCTTATTTTTAACAGTTCCTTCTGTATAATTGTAGATGCCTGCAATATCTTTATTGGTCTTACCTCCAACAATCCACTTGGTTATTTCTATTTCCTCATCACTTAGTATGTCAGGGTATAACCCACTATTTACAGACATTTTTTTTAAACTTATCCACCATTATGCTTTTAACACTCTTGTGAATTACAGCCAAGCCATAGTTGACACATCGAATGGTGGCAATTAACTCATCACAGTCACTGTCTTTGGTTATATAGCCATCAGCATCTCCAATAAATGATTCAATGATGTTACTTGAATTCTCAAAAGTCGTCAAAATAATCACCTTAATCAAGGGGGGGTCAAAGCCTTTTATTATTTTGAGAGCTTCAATCCCATTCATAACAGGCATTTCAATATCCATCAACACAATATCTGGTCTTAACTTTTTACAAGCTTCTACAGCCTCCTGACCATTTGCTGCCATATCTACTACATCAATTTCATCATCTATACTGATGATATGACCAATGGACTTTCTAAGTAACGCTTTGTCATCAACAATTAAAACCCTAATCATCTCATTCCCCCCCCATCATTCTTCATAGTAGTTCATATAGGACGTCACAACGTTCCTAACATCCTGTAGATTTCCTTTTGCATTATTGATTATTAATGAAATTTCATCAATAAAACTCTCATCCATACATGATTCTATCTTCCTTATTTCCTCAATTAGATTTGACATTGCAATTTGTTGGTCTTTGGCAATACTTTCTAGAAGATTACCAATTTCTTTTTCCTTTTCAATATCATAGACCATGTCCTTATACCCTGCTAACTTCTCATTCACATTTTGAGCTTCATCCTGACTTACCTTTAGTGCATCTAACATAGTAACAAACTGTGTCATGTCTGTCAGTGTAATAATCTTTCCAACTTCATCACTATCTTTTAAGATTGATTTCACAGTGTACTGGTAATAAACACTTTGATTACAATGTATGAGAATCTTATTGTAATCAAGTCTCTGGCTAATGTTATAATTAAAAATCGACTCAATATCCAGTGGATCAAATTGATGAAATTCTCTAAAATCATCAGACTCTAAGAGATGACTGTTCTTAAATATCACACTACCGTCATTGTCTGTAATAAAAACATAATCCATAATCAAATCCTTAATATCAGAGAATATTGTCGGATTGATTTTATATACCGTTGTATATTCGGATATTAAGTTAAGGCTTACAGATCCAAGTAAATACATACTATAAAAAGCGTATTTCATTCTTAGGTCACCTGAAGCTATGGCAATAATAATAATAAACAGTGGCATAATCCAAACAATCACATATCTTGAGGGTATTCTTGAAAGCATAATTGTATATAGAATATAAAAGGCCAAATAAGCCATAAGAATTAACAGATAACCCTTAGCATAGATTATCACTTCGAAATTATAGGCTTTAATGAGAAGGTCCTCATAATATAGCGCACTGCATAAGTAAATCAGAAGTATGCCATGGATAATGTCATGCACTCTATTATGTTTATGAGGAATCAAGTAATGGATGAACAAATTATTTGCGAACATAAAAAGAATTGCTGTTAATAAAACAGCAATTCTACCTCTGTGCACCGAAACCGTTACCTGTTCAAGAAAGCTAAACAAGGCACTGCATGCCAAAAATGCATATGCAGCTAGTAGAAATCTGTTTCTCGAACCTTTATATAAATATAACATTATACTGATAACCATGAAAATTATAATTGTTGTCAAATACAATATGCTAAAAAAAACTGCTCTCCTGTATAGTATCTACCATCACCCATTGCTTTATTATACTTCAAACAGAAATCATTTCATAGTGTCATAGGTCATCTAGAGATGACTAGTCTTTACTCACTTTAAGCTAATATTGTCAATCATAAAAGTCTTTATAATCCCAAGGTCAGGGAACAATTCTTTTGATTTGACAACAAAATCCTTTATGTATTCCGCTTTGTAGGCTATAAATGAACCCTCATCCAATCCACTTGGAATCTGGTAAGATTGATAATAAGCCATTAATTTGGCAGAAGTCACACCACCAATTGCCATATCTCTTGCCACAGCATAGCCACCTATTGCTAATGTATTGGCTACTGCCATACCTCCAATTGCCAAATCCATTGCCACAGCCAATCCACCAATAGCACCGAGTATTCCAACTGCGATACCACCTAGTGAAAGAATACCTACTGAGACACCACCAAAACTAACCAATCCAACTGAAGCCCCCCCGCCAAGTGCAAATATACCTACTGCTGAAGGGCCTATCGCCAATATTCCTTTAGCTGTACCTTGTCTCCTACCAGCAATGATATGATAGAGTGGTACACCAAGAATCTTCATATCAGACTTATATTCTCTATACCCAAGGTCCCCCCCTGCATAGTCCGAATCCAAACCTAGATTCTCACTAAACTCCTTAGCCAAATCACCTACAGAACCATCAATGCCTCTGGGTCATCCAAGCCTTGTAAGCTACTTTTTTTCTTCTAACATCTCCATAATATCCGCTGTAATTCTTTTTCTTGTAGCTCCATCACAATTGATTCTTGCCGTTGTTTCATTTGCATATCGTTTAAACCTTCTATTAGCCATTAGACTACCTCCTTACTAAGTACAACTTCTACTGTTTCTTTAAATTGTTGCCACATTTTCAACATATCCCTTAAGTTGCTTGTCCCGCTGTCGGTTATTGTATAATATTTGCGTGGTACACCTCTTTTACCTTCTGTCTCTTTTCTATAACTTTCGATAAAACCTTTATCCTCTAGTCGATACATTACTGGATATAGAGATCCTTCCTTTAAGGTAAAATAACCTCCACTGACTGTCTCTAGTTGCTTGATAAGTTCGTAACCGTAGACATCACCACTAGCAATAACTTTTAGTACCAATATCTCCAGCACACCTTTTCTAAGTTGTTGATCTACTGCCGCCATCATACACCTCCTAATCTATAACATGTTATGGGCCATCTATTTAGCATTCTTGTTTATTTAGTTAAGTTGCTTATTTAGTATTGCTAAGTATATGATAACGCTAATTATATACCTTGTCAACCTTCTTAATCAAATTCTAATACAACCTCCTTATTCCAAGGAGTTCCCATTTACCATTTCAAGGAAATAATGGTATAATTATGAAAGATTCTGTAAAGGAGTGTGACTATGATTAAAGATTCTTCTATATCAGGTATCATCAAGTCTTTCAAAGCATCAAGTGAGCTAAAACTTCAAAAAGACCAGCAGGATATGAAATCAAAAGTCCAAACCGAGTTCAAAAAAAACTTTCCAAAGAAGGTCGTTTGAGTCAAGCCCTTGTTGAAGTCTATACCATTAAGTTCTTTGATACTAAGGATGCCCACCTTACTAGATTGGTGGCCTACCCTTCTATGCCCAAAAATGCAATTGACTATATTGTTGACCTTATGGGCAAATTCCACGACGAATCTGATACAATCAGTGAAGATGGCTTCAACCTGATGACCTACTTAGAATATATTCTTAATGATATTGACCCAAACTTCATATTCTGGTGCTCATACCCACAGATTAGTCATGACATCATAGAAGAAGCAGATACCTACACCTTTACCCTAATCCAGTTTGATGCCCTAAAGTTCAACAAAAATCTTGATTACAAAGGCAGTTTACACCCCCCCTTAATCAAGTCCTTTTACTATACATGGATATCCGAATACAAAGAATCTACTTATGACAATGTCTTTAGAAAAGCTGCTGCTGGAATGAATGATTTTCTTGGCGCAACCTGGGACCACCTCAACATCCTATCAACTATGAAATATGAAGGTAGCCAAAACAATGGCAGCATTTTATTTTTGGGAGATTATGAAGCACAAGTTCTACTGAATCTAGAAATACCTGTGCCCCCCCTATCTGAATATAGACAGATTCGTAAATTACTGCAAATGAGTAGACTTGGTCATTATTTATTAATTGACTCAAATTACATGGCCATTGGTTTTGGCCATATACCAAGTGATGAATCCCTCTATAGAATTGATTTTCTTGACCACTTAAGTTGGAAACTCTATCAAGGGGGGATGACCCTTTCTTATCCTGTGTCAATTTGCTACCAGTTCTTCCAACAATGGGGGGGAATAACACGACCAAACTAAAGTCACTTCTAGCTCTTACATTCAACCGAATCACTTATGATGAGGATTTGTTGCTAGAGATCATTGAAGAAGCCAATCATCAACGCAAAGGTACAATGATTGTTATTTCAGACAAAGCAAAGGATGAGGCCGCACGTTTGCAGTCCTCATCTATAAATATACAGCCTATTCAATTCTCTAAGCATCAGCTAAAACTTGTTACTGGTATTGACGGCGCCCTGATTATTGATACAACAGGCTATTGTCATGCTATTGGTGCTATTCTTGATGGTTCGATAACAGAAAACGGGGGGGATCCATCACGTGGCGCAAGGTTTAACTCTGCAGTCAGATATGTGAATCTGCAACGCGACATCGGTATACCTTGTCTAGTAGCTGTCGTATCAGAAGATAAGTACATTGATATCCTATCTAGTAAAGTTAATACTGCTTATTATGGCTAGATTATCTAGCATCGACGTTGACTTCACCTCGTATGCTTCTTACGGTACATTCTTTTTTCGTTTCCTCGATATCAACTAAATCGTGGCCTAATCTAATATGTGTGCCAGGAAATATTGTATCTGAATGTAGTGTGACCATTCCTGATTCAGAAAATTTATTATTGAGCTTCTGTAATTCTTCTTCCTTCTTATTAAGCTCATGCTGAGTCATGAATTTATTCTTAGTATACTGAAGCTTAAGTTCTCTATACTTAGGGTTATTAGGCTGTACTCTCATCTTCTGTTCTAAAATAGCCAGACATTGTTCTGTTTTTGTATAAGCCCCCCCTTTTAATTCATCAAGACTAGACTCAGCCTCTTTGATAGATTCAAATAAAGAACTGACTTCCCCCCCCAATGTGAAACGTGTTGACACACCAAGTTCAGAGCCAATGGTTTTTGCATTGATGTCGCCTTTTGCAAAAACTTTGCCTCCGATGATACATCCTTTTTTTGCCATCTGCTGTGATTGTATCATTGCTACTGACGTCTGAATTGAGAATAGCATCCGCTGTTATACTTCCATGAGCATAGACCTTAGCGTTGCTTATATATTTACAATGAAGGTTGCCATTACAATTTATAACAGCATGTTGATGTCCTTGTATCCCTTTGTCAACATCCAAATCGCCACTTACAACAATCTTAGCATCTTCAATCAAACCATCAACTGATAGCTTTTGACATTTCACTTTCATACCTGAGAGAACATTACCATGAACTTTGACTTCCCCCCCATTAAAGATAATATCACCTGTTCCAACACCAACATCCTCATCGGATTGATAGCAATTCTTACCAGCACGAATTTTTACCGGTCGCCCATCTTTGGCTGCAATGACATTGCCTTCAACATCCATGCCCTCTTGGCCATCTGTAGCTTCCGTTGTTTCTATCAGCAATCTATCTTTCTCTATGCTGTGACGAATCCCATGTCATGGTAGTCAACACTGCCATCCGAATTATCTACAGGAACCTGTTATGCAAAGAAAGGTAAATGAAACGTTGAAAACATTGGATTTCTTTTCTACTTCCTTAACATAATATCCAATATGATTTACACTATCAGCTTCAAATTTATTGATAAAACTTAAAGTTTATGATAAAATTGTGGCAATATCCAACTTTTGCTAGGGACATTAGTTGAATTTGGGGGGGAGAGGGGGGGAAAATACATAAAGATTAGTTTTCTCCTGCGAAATATATAAAATTTGTCGGAATCTAGCCACTGGCTATATTCATACATATCAATTAATGAGAAGGAAACAAAATGAAAAAGGTAACAAGAAAATTTATTAGCTTAATGCTTGTGTTAACATTAACAATGAGTCTGTTTTCACAAGGAGTGTTGGCTAAGAACAACAAATCAAATCCAAGTAGCAATACTGCTACAAATTCTCAAGAACTATTATTTAAAACTGAAGAAGGACTATATGGCAGTGAAATGATTGCATTACCATATGATGAAGAGGCGCTGTTGCTACTCAATGAACTTATTACGACAACAACAAGTTCTGCACTAACCATTTCTATTTCTGATGAAACAATCACTGAAAACGAGGAAAGTAGTGATGATTTATCTGAATTAGCGGGTAGTAACTTTGAAGATTTGATTCTTCAGTATCAAGAAATCATAGAAAATGATTTCATTTATGGAACTATAACTACAAATAGCAGTCTTTTCGATATTAAGCATAAGATTATTATTCAAATCCATGAACTTCAAAAGAACACTGATTTAACAGATGAAAACTTGGCTATGATAGATAGTATTCTGTTTAATTTCAGAAAATCTAATGAAATTATTACACAGAATAGTTTGCAATTATTAAGCTATCTTGTAAGTAATGTCGAAAACAAAGGTACAGCAAAAAATGTAGAAGCGAAACTGAAAGTAGCTTTTAATCATTTTGATAAAACATGTGACTTCCAAGCAAAAGGACTATTTATCCCAGAATTTAAATCTTATGAAAACTCTTATGATGCAGTAATAAAAGGACTGGACAAACAAGGTATTGATCTTTGCGATGCATATTTTGATACTGAAATTGACACTGATGGTGATACATTACTAGATGGATACGAATTACTCTTAGGATTGAATCCATATAACGCAGATACTGATAATGATGGGTTAGATGATAATATCGAGCTTATGACTAATCCATATTGTGATCCATTACTTGTCGATACAGATTCCGACGGAATAACTGATTTAGATGAAGATATAGATCAGGATAGATTATCTAATTCTATTGAACTTGAGTACAATACGTTTATTATGGCAGATGATTCTGATGAGGATGGTTTACAAGATGGTTTTGAGGTAAATCACTTTAATACATCTCCTACACTTTATGATACTGATTCTGATGGATTAAGTGATGGTGATGAGCATGCTTTAGGAACAGACCCAAACAATTCTGATTCGGACAATGATGGCATTATCGATTCAGAGGAAATCTATCAACAAATAGTAACTGAGCAAATAAATGAAGAAGAAAAAACTGAAGTATCATTTGTTTCTGTTCAATTTGGAGCTAGTGACAATATTTCACGTACTACAACTATTGATAGTGTTTATGGTACTGATATGAGGGTATCCGAGATTGTCGGCTTGGTAGGTGCTCCAGTAAGCATCGAAACAACATCACAGTTTGATCATGCAACAATAACCTTTGGGTATGATGAAAACGAATTAGGTGAAGTTGATGAAGAGAACTTAGGTATTTTATGGTTTGATGAAGAAAACAGTGAATTTGTATTATTAGATGCATCATTAGATACTTCAAATAATACAATTAGTACCAATACAAATCACTTCAGTATATATATGGTTGTTGATAAAGAGGAGTGGTTTGACCTTTGGAGCACGCAACTTGATTATTCAAGAGGTTCTACTGGTGGTGGACCATATATTCCTGACCAATACTTTGATATTGTATTCGCGATTGACTCTTCGGGAAGTATGAGTTCTAATGATCCAAGTGGCATGAGAAAAGAAGCTGCAAAACAGTTTGTGGATGCATTTTATTCAGGTGACCAGGGTGCGGTTGTCGATTTTGATAGTTATGCCTATATAAGAGTTCATTTGACTCAAGATCAAGATGCAATAAAATCTGCAATTGATACGATCAATTCTTCCGGTGGCACCAATATTGATAGAGCTATCAATACTTCTATAGATGAGTTGCTTTCAGCATATGCAAATGAAAATAATGAAAAGATTATTATACTTTTAACTGATGGTTCCGGAACGTACTATAACTCAACAACCCAAAGGGCTATCGAAAATAATATTACAATCTATACAATTGGATTAGGCTATGGGGGGGTTAATAATACATTACTAGAAAATATTGCCGCTGATACCGGAGGTAAATACTATCAAGCTGCTGGTAGCGACGAACTAAGAGATATATTCTTCGGAATTGAAGGCGACACCATTGGTGATGGGGGGGAAATCGATACAACCGACACTGATGGCGATGGACTTTATGATGTTTATGAAATTGTAGGTATGAAAACTTCTTATGGAATAATTTATACGGATCCTTTAAAATCTGATACAGATGGTGATGGATTATCTGATAGTGAAGAATTAGGAACTATTAGCTTTGACCATATTAACCTTGAGTTGGAATATAAGTTGATTAGTAACCCTCTTAAAAAAGATTCAGATGGTGATGGGATTAGAGATGATATAGACCCTCGAAAAATGATATATAATATAAACGATACATCCCTCCAATTATTTAGAAGACTAGAGACTTTGGCAATAGATTATGATGATGGTGAAAACTCAAAGAAGTATAGTACTAGTAAATCAGATTGGCTTGTATTTATGTTTATAAGACATTTTAACCCATCCTATGTGTCAGATACATGGTCTACTGTAGGTGGTTCAATTGACCAAGGCTTTATTGACTATGTTAAGGAAAATGATATTGAGTTATATAATTCATTTGAATCTCTTAAATATATCAATGGAGATGAAGGTAGTAATGAAGTAGATTTATACCATATGGCTGCAACTTTGTGTGTGTACATATATAAAAGTGATAATGATGATGGGTTTGAGGCCGGAGTTATGCCAGAAAAACATATCGACAATTTAGGTGGTTGGGCTGGCGATTTGCAAACACTAACTAATGATATTAAAGAAAACGAATGTGATGAAAATGATTACGAAAAGTTCTACGACAAAATTTATGATTATATTGGGGGGGATGATTTGTATAGCTTTTCACATCCGGATTTACTAGCAGATATTGATGCACTTAATACTTATGAACTTATTGATAGTAAGTCAATCTATAGTGCATTGATTAGCTACTATTCATCAGATTATGAAAAAAAAGATATACATTGTTCGTTGATGATCAATCAAAAAAAAGAGTTTGCTGCTAACGTCTATACATACACAAAGAATAGCTACTATGTCATCCAGTGGCCTTTGTTTAATGACAAGGTCAAAGGTAAACAGTCAAAGGCAGCAAAAGATGCATTTACAGAGTATATTTGGCTATATAAAGACAATGAATAAATTGGAAGAAGGTGGAAAATATTAAGATTATTAAGATTTCAACACTAATAACAGTAATGTACTTCATTGGTGCTTACATAGGACTTAAGATATATGACATGTTAAATATAGAAGGGATAGTGTTGATTTGGATATTAATTGCTTTGCTATCATCTAGCCTCTCTATATTGATTCGACATCTATTTTTTAAAGATGTTCTCGATAAAGTAATTTTGGTATCTTTAGTTATAGGAATGATAGTTGTTATTTTAGGGTCAATAATTTTTTTTCAATATCAACAAAAAAAAATGAACTTATACCCGATATAACCTTACTAATTTTTATCCCTGGCTATATTCTGAATTCAATTATAATTAGTGGTCAATTAGTAATAAGCAAAACAATAGGAAAAACAAAAGCCTAAGGTTTTTGGGGGGGTACTTTCAAAAATTAATATTACGATACTTTAAAGGGCTGTTGCACATCAAAGTGCAACAGTTCTTTCGTTATATCCGTACAATTTTTGTTATATAATCTAGTGATACAATATTTATATGGTAAAAATCAAATAAATATTGGAGGTCACGAATGAAGAAAAAAAATAACAATTGACTACTTAATTACAAAAACCAAAGATGTTATGACAAAGGAAAAATTCCGCAAAAACACCATGATTGAATACGATCGGCATTGGAAACGAATGGCTAAATATGCCGAAATTGAAGGAACAATGTATTTTACGATGGAGTTCGTTAATCATTATCTTAAAGATGTCTTTAATTACCCAGAAGACAGACCTACTCGAAGTTGCCATGCTTCACATATAAGAGCTTTCAAAAAGCTTATTGAAATCTATCTTCATGGCTACACATTGAAAAGATCACATAGTAACTTTCATGTTGTTCCTGACGAATTTAAAGCTGCAACAGAAGCATATGAAAACCACTGCAAACGGAGAAATAATACGGAAGAGACAATAAAACGTGGCAAAAATTACTTGAATAACTTTTATGCATTTTTGTTAAAGAAAGATATTCATGACCTTAATAAAATAACAGCTAAAGATATATCAGAGTTTATTATATGCACTCTTCCCTATAGTAAAAAAATCGGTATATCGGAACCTTCGGTTCTTAAAAGGTCTCTTCAGAGCACTTTATTTTGAAGAACTCACAGAAAAAGACTTTTCAAAGGAGATGCCTAAACTATATTTTAATGATGCTGATTTTTCTCCACCTATATGGAGTAAAGATGAGATTAATAGAATACTAGATGCTGTTGATCAAGGTAGTCCTATTGGAAAACGAGATTATGTCATGTTGTTACTTGTCGCTAGAACCGGGATTCGAAATAGTGATTTACGAAGGCTGAAGCTTACTGATATTAATTGGGATACAAAAGAAATTTCCTTTGAACAATATAAGACTAAGCAACCACTTACCCTACCTCTACTTGAAGATGTTGGATGGGCAATCATAGAATACCTTTAAAATGGCAGACCTAAAACTGACTGTCCAAACGTTTTTGTAACCCATAATAAACCTTACAGTGAATTTAAGTCTTGCTATTATCGTTTTAAAGAATATTTAAATGATGCAGGAATCACAGTTAATCAAGATAAAAACATAGGCGTTCATACCTTACGGCATACTTTGGTCAACAGGTTACTTGAAGAGAATGTTCCTACAGATACGATTAGTGCCATTTTAGGACATAGTTCACCTGAATCAATTAACAATTATCTACATACAGATATTAAGACACTTAAACAATGTGCTCTAGAGGTGCCAGAGGTAAAGGCCTATGAGTAAACGGAATAAACCCTTAACTTTTAGCGGTCCTTTAGCTGAACACTTGTATGATTATGTATATGAAAAACAAGCGCTCGGGGGGGTTAAATTTCAAGCAAGTGGTAAGATACTTATGCATTTTGACAACTTTACTCAAAGCCATATGATAAATAACGAACTTACTAAAGAGTTAGTAGAAACGTGGATCATTGATGACGGTACGCTGGCAAAAGCAACTATTAGATTAAAGACTACAACAATTCGTGGTTTTTTAGAATACACAACAAGACTTGATTACACAAACGTTATTCCAACTTATTCACCATTGCGATCTGCAAATTCTTATGTCCCATATATCTTTACAAAAGCAGAAATAGAAAACCTTTTAGAAAAGGCAGATGCATTAAAACCTGTATCAAAAGTATCCTATAAACACTTAGTTGTACCTGCTATGTTAAGGGTTTATACGGTTCTGGTTTACGTATTGGTGAAGTAATAAATCTTCGTATCACAGATGTAGACCTTGAAGGCGGAACCCTACAGATAAATAACTCCAAAAAAGATAAGAGTAGAAGAGTCCCTATGTCTAACACATTGTGTCATGCTTGTATGGAATATTCAAAGCAGGTGTAAGTATTATTTATATCAAAGATATTCTAGGTCATGTTGATGTTAAAACAACACAAGTATACGCTTCTGCAGACTTAAATATGAAAAGAAAAGCATTAGAAAAACCAAGTATTATCGTAACACCTCACACTTCTTCATGGCACGATGATACAGATCTTTTATCTTGGTTAAAAGACTTTGGGAAACAATAGTTTCTGGTTTATTATGTGAAGTGAAATCGGGAAAATCTACAGTTTTAATAGGTTTTTCTGACTTTCTTTGCATAATAGGTTCCTGTAGATAATGACTTTTATGTGAAGCTTCACATAAATCGGATTGGTCTTTGGTGCAACATGATGTTCAATGTCAAAATGGAACTTGGCTCGTCCATCAACTCCGTCAACAGGCTCCAAGGCTTCAGCTATAAGTAAGTGTGTAACACTTTTTTTTCTCGCAGCATACCGTATCAATCAATTCCTGATTAACACCATAGACGATATTGTTATTAAGAAGGGCCTCTTTGATTTGCCCTTGAAGGTTATCACATTCATCAAAGTTCAGACCAATATTCAAATAGCCTTTACATTTGTCTGATGAAATATAGGCGGATGCTACACTTAGTTCACTGGATTCAGTCATTGTTACACCTCACTTCCATATCTGATAATAGGTATATAGTTGTGGTTGTTTAGGACTATATACCTATTATACGCCAAATCTTCAATCGACTTGTGTTGGAAGTGTTAAAATTCTGTTAACAATGTCACATTGCCGTTTTTATCATTCACTTCATGCTTCCCGACCTATATTTTCCGACACCTCATGCATTTTACTCTATTTTATCTTAAAACGTTTATTCTTTAACAGTCCCAGCAACAATGCCTTTGATAATGAATTTTGAATAGAATGCATACAAGACCAAGCAGCATCTTACCTTTGGTAAAAACAAGAATGAAATTCTCAAAATAAAACTCTGTTGGTGGTTTAATTGGAAATTCCATTGCAAATTGTAAGGATGTCTTAAAGGCTGAAAATATAGTAATCCGTAGTGGCATTATCACAAGGACTGAAATAACAATAAATGTTCATAGGTGTTACTATAAAACACTATGAACATTGTACTAATCAAACTTTAGTAGTAACTCAAGGACTCTCGTTGCACTCACTTCCATCTCTTGTCTTGTTAATGCGCCCTTATCCATGGCTTCTAGTAATCTGTCTGGGAAACCACAAGCCATTTTTACATCATTACCAGCTTTGACCTCCTTGTAGTGCTCACCATAAGTCCACCAGTCCGTAGTTACTACACCATCAAATGCCCATTCATCTCTTAAAATATCCTCAAGTAGTTCTCTGTTCTCAGACGCTCTATGACCATTAATCATATTGTAAGAAGACATAATACACCATGGGGGGGCAGATTCTTTTACAACCATCTCAAATCCTTTAAGGTAAATCTCTCTTGCAGCCCTTTCAGAAACTCTTGAATCACTGTCCTTACGATTGGTTTCCTTATTGTTTAAGGCAAAATGTTTGACTGCTGAACTAATCCCCCCCATAGATTGAATACCCCCCCTTACCATAGCTGCTGCCAACTTACCTGTTACAAATGGGTCTTCTGAATAATACTCGAAGTTCCGCCCACACAATGGACTCCTATGGATATTCACAGCTGGCGTTAACCATATAGCAAGATTGTTCTCCTTCACCTCTTTGGCCCCCCCCGCTTCACCAACTTTGAAAACAATGTCTTCATTCCACGAACATGCAAGTAAGGTGCTACAAGGCCACGCAGTCGTATTAACACCACACTCTTTATTAATTCTAAGACCTGCAGGACCATCTGCTGTCATGGCATTGATTATTTCATATTCAGGTAAATTGCCAAATCCAAATGTATTGGCAACACCTGTATTAGGCTGACCACCCAGCAAATGAGCAAGCTCTTCATTGCTTAATCCCTCTATCAATTGTGCTACACTCGCTTCACCATTTGCCACTTTCGTTAGTGTCACACCCTCTATATCAGTCTGAGACCTATACAAACCTCTTGAGCGTGAACCAGGTGCAAAGCCATCAATCTCATCTGGACGACTCAGGCTGAGTACATTCTCATTTGGATTGTTTGGTTCACTTTGTGGCAGAGATTCATAAGAACCATCTGCTTGAAGACGCTTAGCTAAGGAAGATGGGCTTAGTTTGCACCTTAACTGTTTCACCACTTTATCTTGTAACAGACTATAAGTGTAGTCCAATGTTTGTCCATCTCTGACTGAAGTCCCAATGAAAAATCTATAGTCACCTTTTTCTAATACATATGCCGACTTTTGAATTCTACCAAGATCATCATATGATGCTACTTCACCTATGTTAAAAGTAATGTATAAGCTTTGTTGTTCTCCTTGCATTAATAATCTTGTTTTCTTAAAACCAGCCAAAGTTTTATTTGCTTTGCCAAGTTGGCCTTGTGGTGCCATGACATACAACTGTAGAACCTCTTTACCAGCACATCCCCCCCCTGTATTGGTCACATCTATCTGTACATTTATTTGTCCATCAATCTCTTCAACCTTAACAAGTGACCAGTCAAATGTTGTATAGGATAAGCCAAAGCCAAATGGGTAATTGACTTTATCTGATGCACCAGGAATGGTCTCAAAATACCTATAACCAACATAGATATCATCTTCATAGTCCACATATGCTTTGGAATCATGAAAATTATGACTGGATGGGTAGTCTTCAAGTCTCCCTGCAAATGTGTCAACTAATTTACCAGATGGGTTAACAAGACCAAGAATCATCTCAGCCATAGCTCTGCCCCCCCCTCCATTCCACCTTGCCAAGCCATAAGGACAGCATCGATAGCATCATCATTGATGAACCAGCTGGTATCAACAACCCCCCCTCCAACATTCATGATGACTATGACTTTATCAAACTTATTTTTCACCTCAGTAATCATTGTCATTTCTCTTTCTGATAAGGCGAAATCACCATTTTCAAAAAGTGAATCTGACATAAGGGCATACTTCTCAACCCATGGTTCAGCATAAACTTCCGTTTGCTTTGAAGAACTTTTACGGTCCCAGCCCTCTCCTGAGAATCGGCATATAGACACTACTGCAGTATCTGTATAAGCACAAGCTTCATCAAATAATCCCTTACTTACAGTTGGTTCTTCTGTCAAACCCGGTTCTTTACCAATAGAATACTCTTTATGAACATGTCTTTGATAGAACTCTGACAGGGGGGGTTCAAAGACTTCAACTTGTCCAGCAAGTTGTTTCATACCTTCGTATAAGTTAGTGGCATATTCTACTGTTACATCGCCACTTCCACCGCCACCTTTGACATAGTCAATACTGGCTTTGCCAAATAAGGCCACTTTGGTATTCTTCGTTAGGGGGGGAAGGGTATTTTCATTATTTTTAAGGAGAACCATTCCTTCAGATGCAGCTTCCTTTGATAACAATCTATGTTTTTTTTGAAGCAGTGACCCGTTTGTCCCCCCCACTCAATCCTAAATTCGGTTGGTATTTGATGCGTTGCCATTTGTTCATAATTGACCTCCTATAAACTCTTATTACTCTTATATTATTCCTGTTCCTCATACATTACAAGGATAATCCTGACATGCTAATAGGTCAATATTGACTTTATTAGTCAAACATGATATTTTTCATATACCAACACTTTATAAGTGGCAAAACTAATTGCGAAGGATTAATGCTTATGCTCAAACATGAAATTATCACACCTGTGCGCGGCCTCTCTGTTTTTTTTAACTACTACAGTGTCTCCAACCAACTGGTCCCAAGTCATTGGCACCAACATATCGAAGTCCTCTATATCGAAAGTGGACAAATGGAACTGGTCTTACAAGATAGAGTCTACGTCCTTTTGCCTGGGGGGGATATCTTTGTAATTAATTCCGGTCAGATTCATTTGACAAGAACCAGACATTTGACAAGTGTTGTATTGCTGCAAATCCCACTTGACCTCCTTGAGCCATCCATTACTAACTTATCTTCTATAAGCTTCACGACCTTTTTACCAAAAAAAGACAACATGGATCACCCTAGCTATAAGTCAATGACCAATGACCTTCTTAGTATGCTAGATGCCTACCAAGGAAGACATACTGGTTATGCATTTTTATTTAATAGTCACCTGAATCATTTCTTATATACCTTATATCAAAATTTTGCTGATAATAGAAGTTCCAATATACTTACGACCAACACCAAGCATAAAGAACATCTAGTAAAAGCTATTGATTATATCACTAACAATTATAAATCGCCTATTTCCCTTAAAGAAATCGCAAGCCATCTGTCCATTAACCCTGAGTACTTCTGTCGAATTTTCAAGAAGAATATGGGCTTCACCTTCCTAGAATACCTAAACCAGATACGACTCGTCCACATATACGAAGACCTTACGGCTACTGATGATTCCATAACGGATATATTGGGCCGTCATGGCTTCAGCAACTATAAGGTCTTTAGTCGGATGTTTAAGGAATCCTATGGTTGTAAGCCATCAGATATCTGCAAACAGTTATGATATTGAACTGGTCATACTTTTTGCTTATGCACACAATTACTTGTACATACTCATATAATCACCGTGAGCTTCAATCATCTCATCACACATTGCCACAATATCATCTAGTGATAATTCTGCAGAGGTATGTGGATCAAGCATAGCTGCCTGGTAAATTTTTTGCTTATCTAAAGTGGCCGCTGCTTCAATGGTCAATAACTGACTATTAATATTAGTCATATTCATGGCTGCAAGTTGTGTTGGTAATTTACCTACATGACATGGATGGACCCCCCCGCTACCATTAACTAAGCAAGGAACTTCAACACATGCATCTTCTGGCAAGTTACTAATCAGTCCATTATTCATGACACTTGCCCCCCCAATCTCATATGGCGTGTTAGTAACAATCGCCTCCATAATCCTAGACGCATATTCATGAGAACGGTTATGTTCCACTTTGCCCTCTGAAAGGATTGTTTCTTTTTGCTCTTCCCATCCAGCAATTTGTTTAACACATCTTCTTGGGTATTCATCCAGTGGAATGTTGAACTTCTCAATAAGTTCAGGATAATTCGACTTGATATAATATGGATTATATTCAGCATTGTGTTCGCTAGATTCAGTACAGTAATAACCAAACTTCTCAATATAATCATACCTGACCATATCCCCCCCATGTTTTTCCCCCCCTGCATTCTTTTTGCCAGCTCTTTTTCTAATCTCTGGATAAAGGTCATTGCCATCCCTATCTTTGATTTCAAGAAGCCACCCCCCCATGTGATTAATACCAGCAATTAATTCTTTTCGCCCATCAAGTTGACCTGACATATCAAGATTCTCAAGTAAACCTTCTGAACAGACTTGTACACTGTGACAAAGTCCTATGGTTTTGACTTTGGTATAGCGTTGCATATAACCTGTTAGCATAGCCATTGGATTGGTATAATTCAGAAACCAAGCCTCTGGGCAAACTTCTTCCATATCATCTGCAAAACCCTTCATAATTGGAATTGTTCTTAGGGTTCGCATTATGCCACCAATACCCATAGTATCAGCAATTGTTTGTCTAAGGCCATACTTCTTAGGTATCTCAAAGTCTGTAATTGTACAAGGGTCATAGCCCCCCCCAACTTGTATAGCGTTGACAACAAAGGTGGCATTTCTTAAGGCATCCTTTCGGTTGTCAACACCTAGGTATTTCTTAATAGTTGCTATTCCATTATTGATGTTTTTGTTAACTGCCTCAAGTAAAATATAGGATTCATCCAAACGACTTTCGTCAATGTCATACAAGCATATCTCACTATTCCCAAGAATATCTGAACACATGCAATCTCCAAGTACATTCTTCGCAAACACAGTAGAACCTGCGCCCATAAAAGTTATCTTAACCATACTATTACCTCCAAGTAATCATTCATTAATATAGTTATAGTTTATACCCAATCCAATAACCTTGATACATATTTTGTTGTTATTCATTGTCAAAATGTTGTTTTCTTGATATGATATGCTTATGAGTATAATACAGAACTTTTATCACGAAAAAAAATCCTACGGGCTCAACCTTGCATTCTGTGGTATGGAAGCATGTGTTCATGGGCATATCTTTGGACCAGCCAAAAGAGCCCATTATTTATTCCACTACATCTTAGATGGTAAAGGCACCTATAAGGTCAATGACCAAATCTATACCCTTAGCCAAGGACAAGGCTTTATGATTTTCCCCCCCGGAGATACGACTATCTATAGTGCTGACAACGATCAACCTTGGACCTATGTCTGGCTTGCATTTGATGGACCAGATACTAAGAACCTATTGAAGCAATGTGCTTTTTCCTCTAAGCAACACATTTATGCATCGGACAAGTTTAATCAGAACCACACTATAGACAACTTTTCCACACTTGATGCCATGGCAAAGACAATTCTAAGAATGGTTCATGCCACTTCCAATGAATCAAGTCATTATCTACATCAGCTGTCTAGGCTCTATGAAATCTTTGCAATTATGGATAGTCACACCAAAGAACCTCCTAACTTGGCAACGAATCAGGTATTAGAAGCCATACGTTTTATTGAAAGTAATTACCCATATGACATCAGGGTAACTGACATTGCCAAAGCTGTCATGTTGGAACGCTCTTATTTGTATAGACAATTTGTATCCGAAACTGGCTTATCACCAAAAGACTACCTGACCAATTACCGTTTAAACCGTGCTAAAGAACTGCTTCAAAGCGACAATGAAAGCATCACAGAGATTGCATATACATGTGGGTTTAAGAGTAGTTCCGCCTTTTATAAACACTTCAGACAGCGTTATGACACAACGCCAAAGTCATACCGTGAGAATTATGATATACATAGAAAAATCAACTGACCGTTCTAATTTCTTGCTTAGACTTCTTATCCTCAAGTACCATGATTATTCCAGCAATGATTGCTAAAACAAGGGTCAGTAAACACTTACTCACTTGATTAGCTTCAAATAATTCAGATGAATAATTAACCATAATATGAAATATGGATGCAATTAAGATACTACGATTATTTTTGAAGTATAGCCAATTCATGATGTAGCTCAGTGGAATAATTCCCACAAAGAAGTTAATGGCATAAATTGGATTCATAGCCCATAAGGATGCTTGATAGGATCCTTCAATAAAGAATACAGCAGATGCCATACACCCCCCCATATCACTCCAAAGTAGAGACTTGTTCTTAATAAACTGTTTTTTGTCCTAAGGGCGTCAACACCGTAGCTCTCCAACCAAGTTCCTCAAGATTGGTACTAAGGCTAAAATAATCATACTAAGTATTAGTTCATCATCAAATACCTTAAATTCACTGGTCAATTGCAACTGACTCATTGGCTGGCCTATTACAGTTGATAGTATTATTGCAATAATCATACTTATAGGCATGACTAATAAGACCATGGGTAGTGTCTTCAAATTAATTTGTCTAAAGTTCATAAGCCTTGCCAAAAAAATCTCTAAAAACTTTTTGATCTCTTGTGATTAACATGGTTATCAGTGCGGCAAACATTGGACCCATATAGGCTAAGAACAAAAGCATAAGATCCTTTTGACCTGAAGTCCTACTTTGGTATATCAAAATACCTCCAGCAGTCCAAGTGATGACGAAGCTCAATATAAAAAATAATTTGCTTTTGTAGTTGTGACTCATAATATCGAATGTTTTCATTGTTTTCCTCCTACTAGAGCGTGCCTGGTTCAATACCAAGTGTGCGCTCAATAACGATTAACATGTTACTTTGTTTGCGCATTAAGTCTTCTGATGACCAGCCGAATAACATTTCATCCATATAGAATTGAACCCCCCCTGTCAATAGAAAGCCTACACAGTCTTCGATTTCAACGGCATTGAAGGTCCCCCCCTCATTTACACCCTGTTCTACAATAAGGGTAATAAGAGGCGTTAAGGCTCTAATCGTCGCCACATTCATCTTCTCATGTAACTCCCGATTCTTAGGCTTATGTAGACTATCTCTTATGTGATCTGTCCTATCCGTATTGAGTGCGCCGCCAATAATCATTCGTAGTTTATCCATAGCCTTTAGTTCTTTCATCTCGACCAGTGCCAATGCATTAGTCAATATATCTTCTAGCGCATTGTCCACTATGGCATCAATAACTTCATCCTTCGATTTGAAATAATAATAGAATGTGCCTTTGGCAACTTCCATCTCTTTAGTGATGTCTGAAACAGTTGTCCTATGAAAACCTTTGGCTTCAAAAAGTTTATTGGCAGTTTCGATAATTTCAAGTCTTCGCTCTTCTGGATTCTTAGTCATTCTCATTGGCATCTCCTTATATGTTTGGTCAAATTACTAATAACATTCGAATGTTTTTCTTTGTCCTAAATTCATCATACGCCACTGACCGACGGTCAGTCAATTAGAGATTCATTAAGATCAGATTAAGTATAAGTGCCTTATAGGATATAATTGTCACCATCAAAAAAGAGGTTACCCATAAGGATAACCTCTCGTAAACGTAACTTATACTTTAGCTTTTGCTGCTTCAACAAGTTTTGCAAAACCAGCAGCGTCTGTTACTGCTAAGTCAGCAAGCATTTTTCTGTTGATGTCAATACCAGCAAGTTTAAGACCGTGCATGAATTGTGAGTAACTCATGTCGTTCATTCTTGTTGCTGCATTGATTCTAGCAATCCAAAGCTTTCTGTAATCTCTCTTCTTAAGTTTACGACCAACGTATGCGTAAACACCTGATTTCATTACTGCTTGTTTAGCTGTCTTGAATTGCTTAGATTTAGCACCTCTATAACCTTTTGCTAATTTAAGAACTCTTTTATGTCTTTTATGTGCATGTATTGCACCTTTTACTCTTGCCATTCTTTTAACCTCCTAGTGTTAAACTATTTCTTCGTCTGCGAATATTTCACACAGTGTTAAACCATTTCAATTAGATATATGGTAATAATTTTTTTAATTACTTTTGAGTTAGCAGCTGATGCCACTGTTGATTTTCTAAGATTTCTCTTTCTCTTAGGACTCTTTTTAGTTAAGATATGGCTTGTAAAAGCTTTTCCTCTTTTAATTTTACCAGTACCAGTCTTTTTAAATCTTTTTGCCGCTCCGCGGTGTGTTTTCATTTTAGGCATTATAGTTCCTCCTTATTTAGTATCCTTCTTAGGCGCCATAAACATTACCATGCTTCGGCCTTCCATCTTAGGACGTTTTTCAATGTCTGCAATCTCTGCTAGGTCTTCTGCAAATTTAAGAAGAATCTCTCTACCGATTGATGTATGAGCAAGCTCTCTACCTCTAAATCTAACAGACACCTTCAATTTGTCACCTTTAGTCAGAAATTTAATTGCATTTTTTTTGCTTCGTATTAATATCATGTTGCTCGATATTCGGAGACAGACGCACTTCCTTGACAGACATAACTGTTTGCTTCTTGCGCGCTTCTTTATCTTTTTTTGGCTTGCTCGTAACGGAACTTACCATAGTCGATAATCTTACACACAGGTGGTTTCGCCTTTGGTGCTATTTTCACAAGGTCAAGATTTCTCTCTCTTGCAATTTGTTGTGCATCTCTTGCTGACATTAAACCAAGTTGGTTTCCTTCATCGTCGATAACCCTAACTTCTCTGTCTCGGATCTGTTCGTTAATCATGTAACCGCTAATAATCGTACACCTCCATTGTCATTAATTACGAAGTAAATCTTTTTTTTATAATAAAAAAAGGATAGACAATTATCTATCCACACACATATAAGCACACCTAGCACTGCTAGATTCTTCACTTATATGAACCAAGGTAACTCTGTCGTTCCAAGGTGAGAGTGGATACTCTACTTCTTTTCATCTGTGTAATCTTACCATAGAGTACCCACCGTGTCAACCTATAAACATATTATTCTTTCTAATTATCCATTTGCCAAAATGACATAATACCATCAGCTTCAAAGCCAAGTTCCTTGGCTTCTTTATCGCCTGCTTTGTAGAGATAAATCTCATCCTTATCATCCATTAGATAGATATAAGCATTGCCATAGTTAATAACATCTTCAATGTCATCAATAATTTCCTTAGCTTCATTACCTTTTTGGCCAAAGAAGAAATTCCCTCTGTCATCGACAAAACTGTATGAAGGAATTCCAAGATCAAGACGGTAATAATCCGTTACATCTTCTGCAACCTCTTTAGCTTCTTTTCCATCATAATAGAAGAGTTCATCATCTTCTGTTCTAATCATCAGATTGTTAATGTCATTACCACTGAAGTAGTAAACGTCATCAAGAACTTCTTCCGCTTCTTTTGAACCGATTTTGTAACGATACATGGTATCACTGTCATCCATGATAATAACTGTTTTACCATCTTCTAAGACAGTTATATCTTCTATATCGTCTACATCATAGTCCTTGTCATCATACTTACTGCCTTTTTTGCTATAAACTATGAGTTCATAGTCTTCATTAGCAACAACAAACTCTTTTAAATCAGGCGTTACATCAAAGGTATAATAATCATCCACATCAAGTACAGGCGTTAATTCTTCGTCACCTTCAAACCAAGCTGAAATCTCATCTTCTGTTATAACAACAGCGTTAAATGCACCTTCTTCTTCAAAGAGTTGGAAATCCTCAACATCTTTTTCGATGTCAATGGTGTCTTTACCATCATAGAAAACCAACTCATCCCCCCCATCAATGAAGAGCGCTTTACTTCCATCACTATTGAACCTTGGATAGCCACCTTCATATGAGAATAAATCTTCGGTGTCACCTGAGTAATCCGCTCTAATCACATCATAGTCATCATAATTTTCTGTCTCAGATAGATAATCTGATTCTCATCCACTATATGAATGTCTATTGATTTCTCATCTACAATCTTAACAACTTCTCCAGAGTCTATTGCTACCAAGTACTCCGTATAGTCTTCATCTACATAGACAAGGACGACTTTTTCTTGACCATCCACAAAGTCATAAGAATAGATGTCCATAACATCTTCAATAACTTTCTCAGAATCTTTACCATCATAGAGGTAAAGCTCATTGTCGTCATTAAGATACAAAGCAATTGGGCTCTCTCTATGGGCAATAACTCTGATTACGTCACTATCAATATCTTCAGGATCTTTTTTTCCTGATTGATACATTAAGTCACCATCATCAATAATATACATCGTGTTCTCAGTTAATGGGAAAACACTTCCTGAATCATAATAGTCCTTTACAATCTCAGTACCTTCTTTGTCACCAGGCCAGATGGCATACAGGTCATCTTTGTCCATATAGAACAGTGGCATATCACTTGGCTCATACCATGTACTTGTATCACCACTACCACCAAATGCACCGGCTAGCCAAGTTGAAGCATAATAAACAATAGCAATGACCGCAATAACCGCAACGCCAATCAAAGCATACTTCAGGCCACCACTTTTCTTAGGTGTAACTGATACTGTACTTCCTGTAGCCGTAGGTTTCACTGGACTTGGTGCTGGTGTTGGCGATGGTGCTGGAGTTGGTTCTGGCATAGTTGCTGCTTCTTCAGTAACCTCATCTTGATTATCACTTACAGCACCGTCAGTTGACTTTTCCACCACTTCCGCTTCTACTTCTACTTTTGCTTCCACCGTTTCTTGTACTTCTACTTTTGCTTCACTTTGTTTTGCGCCACAAGAGCCACAAAACTTTGCACCATCTGGTAAAGAGGTACCACATTTTTCACAAGTCATCTTCTCACCCTTCTCTTCCTCTACTAAGATTTCGTTACATTGTATAGACTACTGCATTACATTCTATTTTTTTATCTTCTTCAACAATATGCTGATGGTATATATACTTGGATTCAACTTCTTCTGCTAGTCTACTAACAAAATCATCCAGTGCAATCGAACCTTCATCACCTTTTTCTCTAGACCTAACAGATACAGTTGAATCTTCCTCTTCATTCTGACCAACTATAACCATATAAGGTGCTCGCTCAAGTCTGGCTTCTCTAATTTTGTAACCAATTTTTTTCAGCTCTGTTATCAATGTCGACTCTTATTTTCTTCTTACGTAGTGCATAAGCTACCTTCTCAGCGTACTCAATATGTTTATCTGAGATTGGAAGTAATTTCACTTGTGTTGGGGGGGCCAACCATAGCGGGAATGCACCCATATACTTCTCAATCAACATCGCAAGTGTACGCTCATAACATCCAATAGATGATCTATGAATGATGTATGGACGTTTCTTAGTATTGTCTTTATCCACATAAGACATGTCAAAACGTTCAGCAAGGGCAAAGTCAATCTGAATTGTAAAGAGTGTGTCTTCCTTACCATGAACATTCTTAAACTGAACATCAAGCTTAGGTCCGTAGAAGGCCGCTTCACCATCTTCTTCAACAAAATCAAGGTCCACATCCACTAGAATTTCTCTCATTAAGTCTTGAGTTGTCTCCCAAGCTTCTGGCTCACCAATATACTTTTCAGTATTATTAGGATCCCACTTTGATAATCTGTATGTTACGTCATCTATGATACCAGTCGCTCTCATCATATCTTGAATAAGAATGATGACGTCCTGGAATTCTTTTCTCACTTGTTCAGGTGTACACATGATATGTGCATCTGCTAGATGGAATTGTCTAACACGGATAAGACCATGCATTTCTCCTGACGACTCATTTCTAAATAATGGTGATGTCTCTGAATACCTTACAGGTAAATCTCTGTAGCTCTTTTGCTTTGCCTTATAGATTAGGTATTGGAATGGGCAAGTCATTGGTCTAAGGGCATAGACTTCATCATCTTTCTCCTCATCACCTAGTACAAACATACCGTCTTTATAATGATCCCAGTGTCCTGAGACTTTAAACAAATCATTTTTGGCCATGATTGGTGTTCTTGTAAACTCATAACCTCTTGATTCTTCCTCATCTTCAACATAACGCATAAGTGTTTGAATAATCTTAGCACCTTTTGGCATGATTAGAGGTAAACCTTGACCAACAATCTCTGATGTAGTAAATATTTCAAGTTCACGGCCAAGTTTATTGTGGTCACGTTTCTTAACATCTTCCAGATGCTCAAGATGGGCCTTAAGGTCTGCTTTCTTAGCAAACGCTGTTGCATAGATTCTTGACAACATCTTATTCTTTTCGCTGCCCTTCCAGTAAGCACCAGCTGTTGACAAGAGCTTGTAAGCTTTGACCGCTTTAGTGTTCATCAAGTGAGGACCCGCACATAAGTCAACAAAGTCACCTTGTTTGTAGAAAGAGATTGTCTCACCTTCTGGTAATTCGTTAATTAATTCAACCTTGTAACTTTCACCTTTTTCTTCCATTAGCTTAAGAGCTTCATCTCTTGGCAATTCAAATCTTTCTATCTCAAGACTTTCTTTGATGATTTTCTTCATCTCTTTTTCAATAGCCAAGATATCTGCATTGGTAAAGGCTTCTTCAGTATCAAAGTCATAGTAGAAACCATTCTCGATAGATGGTCCAATGGCTAATTTCACAGATGGATATAGCCTCTTAACTGCTTGTGCCATAACGTGGGCTGTTGTATGTCTATAAGCATCTTTACCTTTTTCATCATTGAATGTTAATATGCTCAGTTCACTGTCTTCTGATACAATAGTTCTAAGGTCAACAACCTCACCATTAACTTCTGCGGCACAAGCCATTCTAGCAAGTCCCTCACTTATTTGTTTGGCTACATCAAGCACTGATACCGGTCCGTCAAAATTCATAACTGAACCATCTTTTAAAGTAATATTCATCTTATACATCCTTCCTTCTTTTAGGCCAAGCCCAATATATGTTTACTGCATCCTTATGCAAGTTGATTACTAGACATAATTTTTTCCAATAAAAAAACTCATCACTTGCACATTGCAAGGGACGAGATTAACTCCCGCGGTTCCACCCCCCCAATTGTCAATTAACACTATCTTCTTACACTAATTTGAAGATACTAGTTAATTTACATAGGTCAATCTAGTTATATGTCATCTATGATGTAATTCACATTATATATGGCATTCACTTACTTTTGACATTGTCAGACCACTTTACACTCCACTGATATGGAGCAACGACTATAACGCGTCACCGGGCTTGATTAGAGCCACTCAGAGTTAGTTTTCAGACTATACGCCCATAAGAACCTTCCAGCCAGCGATTAAATCACATGGGTTCTCTCTCTAGATGATGATATAGCTTACTCTTCTCTTCTACGTGTTGCTTTATTTACTTATATTTATTATATCACCAAAGACCTATTTGTCAACTCCAAAGACCCTTGTAATTTAGGACCCTGTTGAGCAATAATACCTCTACCCCCCCCAATCCAACCAAGCCTTCACTTAATTGTCTTATGATTTATGTTAAGGTTTCCTTTAAAGGGACTACTTAGCTAAGTGTATGGTTACGCGAATCTTTATTCTATCATGTTGGATTCACTAGAACCAGTATCTTCATATGGATAGTTCAATTTATAAACGGATCATTCTTATGTGATCCATAGATCTATACATAGATTAATAACCAATAACTTCCTATATATAGGAAAGTTTTTATCTGTATTGCCAGTTTTGGGGGGGATTGAATGTCGGTTTAACTTGCTTTTTAAGACTTATGCGGTTAGACTGTATGTTGGTCATGCTATATAAGCATGGATTACCAAGAAATTAACGAGCAACATAATTATGCTCGTATGTTATCATCCATAAGGATTTGAAAGGAAACATTATGAGCAAAGAGAAATTAATTAACATTGCCGTTATCGCCCATGTCGACGCGGGTAAATCAACACTAGTAGACGCATTCCTAAGCCAAAGTGGCGTATTTAGAGAAAACGAAACAGTTGTAGACTGTGTCATGGACTCCAACGACCTTGAGAGAGAACGTGGTATCACCATCTACTCTAAGAACTGTTCTGTACGATATAAAGATTACAAAATTAATATTGTGGACACACCAGGCCATGCTGACTTCTCATCAGAAGTTGAGCGTATTATGAAAACTGTTGATACAGTAATCTTACTTGTGGATTCAAGTGAAGGGCCAATGCCACAGACCCGTTTTGTTCTTCAAAAATCACTAGAAATGAACTTAAAGCCAATACTTTTCATTAATAAAATTGATAAGAAAGACCAACGTGCTGAAGAAGTTGTTGATATGACTTTTGATTTATTCGTTGAGCTGAATGCAACAGATGAGCAATTAGATTTCCCAGTTCTTTACGGTGCTGCAAGAGATGGCTATGCCAAACTTGATATGGAAGATGAGAATGCTGATTTATTGCCATTATTCGAAACTATTGTGTCTCATGTTGACCCATATCCGGATTTTGATGAAGATGCTCTTCAATTGCAAGTATCAGCTCTTGGATATGATGACTACATCGGTCGTCTTGGTATTGGTCGTGTTACAAAAGGTTCTATCAAGTCTGGTCAACAGGTTGCTATCACTAAAAGAGATGAAAGTGTTGCCACTGGTAAAGTCCTTAAACTCTTCTCGTATGAAGGCCTAAAACAAACTGAGCAAGATGAACTTTTCTCAGGTGATATTGCCGTTATATCCGGTATTCCAGATATATCTATTGGCGAAACCCTTTGCGATATATACGATGTTAAGCCTATGGAAATGATTAAGATTGAAGAACCTACCCTTTCTATGAACTTCCTCGTTAACTCATCACCTTTTGCTGGTAGAGTTGGTAAATATGTCACAACCAGACACCTTAGGGACCGTTTGGAAAAGGAACTGGAAGTCAATGTTGGCCTAAAAGTTCAAGACCTTGGTGGTATGGAAGGTTATAAAGTATCAGGACGTGGAGAACTCCACTTGTCTATTCTAATAGAGTACATGCGTCGTGAAGGTTATGAGCTAAGTGTTTCTAAGCCAGAAGTTATCATGCATGAAGAAGATGGTAAAACTGTTGAGCCTATAGAAACAGTTATTGTAAACATTCCTGATGAGTACGTAGGGATGGCCATTTCTTCTCTTAACAACCGTAAAGGTACTATGGTTAATATGGAAGCTGAGAGTGGTTATACTAAGATTGAGTATTTGGCACCAACAAGAGGCCTTCTTGGATTTAGATCAGAGATGATTACTGATTCACGTGGTGAAGCAACAATTATCCGTTCTGTTGCTGGCTTTGAGAAATACAAAGGTGAGATTCCACATCGTAACAACGGTGTTCTTATCTCAGGTGATCAAGGTGTAGCAACCCCCCCTTATTCACTGAATAACCTGTCTGAACGTGGCATAATGATTATCCCACAGAACGCTGATGTCTATGAGGGCATGGTTATTGGTATCAACAACCGTCGTGATGATATGACTGTTAACCCTACCAAAACAAAGAAAATGACCAACACCCGTTCATCAGGTAATGATGATGCGGTCAAAATAGCTCCACCAAAGATTTTCTCATTGGAGGAAGCACTGGAATTCATCGCTGATGATGAACTTGTAGAAATCACACCAGACGCTATCCGTATCCGTAAGAAGATTCTACGTGAAGCTGAGAGATTAAGAGCTGGTAAGAAGAAGGCTTAATGCAGTTTATCTAGAAGTCATAATAGACGCAATTTTCTCTAACTTCGAGTATGTCTAGAAAACATAATGAACGCGATTACCTCTAACTTCGACTAGGACCTATACAACATACAGCCGCTCCACTAACGTATATTATATAGCTCAAGTCTACATAAGAATGAATCGCTTACAGCATAAAATGGGAAGGTCCTCGGACCTTCCCATTGTTGTTTACAATATTAAACTGCACGATTTAAGTATCCGACCATTATTAACAACTACTCATACATTAATTGTTGCATACTACATGGTACTTAACTACATAAAATGTACTGCATAAAATATGTACTGCAAAAAAACTAACTGCATACTGCATATTGCATACTACTAACTACAAATTACATAATACCGTGCTTCATGGTACTTTACTAAATAAAAATTACTACTCGATACAGATTCTACTACATTACCAAACTACCTTATCTGCATCTTTCCGATTTACGAATCATCGGTGTACTACATTATTTACTGCATAGTACAATTACATGGTCATCATCTAAATAAATCGCTTGACACTTTTAAAAACTCTCTTATCCACAGTCTATCAACATACTGCGTATGTCCATTGTAGAGACCATACATTATTAACTTATACCGTTACTCATATGCCTAACTAACGGACAGTTTCTATACTGCTTCTTTGCGCGACATATAGATACAACAGACTGCTTCTCGCCCTACAACCCAAATTGGTTGGGGGGGCTATATTATACTGCTCGTATTGGTCCTACCGTTTGGAGCTTTTTCATACTACAACCACTCCCTTTTCGGTCATCAAATTACAGTGTACGTACATTTATCCGTTTAAAAAGGACTTCCGGAAATATCCTTCTATAATCATTATACGCCTTGGAATCTAAGAACGCAATCCCCCCCTATTTCACATATTTCTTACATTTTTTTAATAGAGTGCAAGATTTCCTGCAAATCATGAATTTGGAACTTATAGTGAGTATTACAGAAGTGACAGGACATATCAATAGTCTCTCCATCATCAATCATTTGCTCAAGTTCCTTGCTTCCAACTGTCATTAATGCTTTTGTCACACGACCTCTACTACAATCACATTCATAAACCGGCTCTACTCTATCAAGAACTTGATAGTCCAGTCCATCAAGCACTGTTGATGCGATTTCTTCTGATGTTAATCCTTCTTCTAACATAGCAGTCATGGAGGTAATTTTTCCTATATTACTTTCAAGTTGCTGAATAACTTCTTCAGTAGCATTAGGCAAAAGTTGTAAAATAAAGCCACCACTTTGCTTTACTGAGTAATCTTTGTCAACAAGAACACCAAGAGCAACAACTGACGGTGTCTGTTCTGAACTGGCAAAATAGTAGGTCAAATCTTCTGCTATTTCACCACTAACCAATTCAATCTGGCCATTGTAAGGTTCTTTCATCCCAATATCCTTAATGATATTCAGATGACCTCTACCTATAGCGCCAGAGACGTCTAGCTTACCGTTTGGCTTCAGTGGTATGTCCACAAGTGGCTCACCCACATAACCCTTCACCTCCGCTTTGGCGTTAGCCGTAACCAAGACGTTACGGATTGGCCCATCGCCTTTGAATTGAAGGGTCAAAACATCTTTTTGCCCCCCCTTCATCATGCTTCCCATGATCGCACCAGCAGTAATGGTCCTCCCAAGGGCCGCAGTCGCCACAGGCGATGTCTTATGTGTTGCTCTGGCTTTCTCCACCATGTCATTGGTGACAGCCACAAACAGACGTATCTGGTGGTCACCACCAGTTATTCTTAGTATATGGTCTTTCATAAAATCCTCACTATTTTTCTATTTAGCATTTTCTCTAGCCACAAAGTACATTCTATCCGTCTCTTCATTCACCAAATCAAAAGTGTTGTCATGATATACTGCTTCAATGGCAAAACCGGCTTCAAGAAGTATTTCTTTCACCACTACTAGCTCATAACCACGTTCATGATGTATCTCTGTTGATTTCTCATAGAAACCATCCTCATTCTTAATAAATATATTGACTTCATATTCATTCATAGATTCATCTTCATAGAAGTAGTTCTCCCATATGTAAGCATAATCTTCATGATTCTCTGCATATGTTTTGTTGCCAAGGCTAACTTTGAACTTATGTATGGTATTCATATCAAATACAAATAAGCCTTTGGGATTAAGGAACATGTGGACTTTCTTAAAAGCTTCAAGCAAGTCTTCTTCATCCACAACATAATTCAATGAGTCGCCTACAGATATGACGGCGTCCACTGTCCCATACAAATCAAGCTCCGTCATGTCTTGATTCAAATACACCACATCAACACCCATGTCCTTAGCTTTCTGCTTAGCCACTGACAACATATCAGCAGATAGGTCAACACCCATCATTTCGTAACCTTTACTGGCCATTAGATTGGTCATTGATCCTGTTCCGCAACCAAGGTCAAGAACCAACTTCGGCTCAACTTTGTATTTAATGAATATTCGTTCAATATACGATAACCACTCTTCATAAGGTAGTTCGTTTAAAGCCCAGTCATATATCTGAGCAAATTGTTCATATGAAGCCATCATGTGCCTACTTTCTATATCTAACTATATTTCTACTACATTATAGTGACTGTTAAGGGCTACGTCAACTACTACAGAAGCAAAAGCTACACCCATAGCTCAACACTCTTTTTATATGTATTTCTAAATAGCCCAACAACTAAGAATATACTTACGAATTCCGTCATTAGAAAGGCATACCATATCATATCAATGTTACCTGTTTGACTCAAGATATAGGCAATAGGTAATAACAATAGTAATTGTCTGACCACTGAGATTAATAAGCTATAATGGGCTTTACCAAAGGCCTGAAATGCTGTACTAAATATAATTGTGATACCTAGGAATGGAAACATCATACTTACTGTTTTAAAGGCCGGAATCCCAATCACAATCATCTCATCACTTGGATTGAACAAAGCAAGAAGTCCTGAACTAAAGACTTGGAAAATCACAAAGCAAATTATCATAAATCCAGTTGCATAGATAACACTGTATTTAATGGTATCGTATAGGCGTTGCTTATTTTTTTGCACCATAATTGTAGCCAACAATGGGTAACACACCTGTAGCCAGACCAAATACTGGCATAAATACCATTGATTGTAGCTTGAAATATACCCCCCCCATAACACTGATAGCTACATCACCGAATTGAGATAATATGGAGTTGAAACCAGTTAACATTACTGAACCCAAACCTTGCATAAGAGCAACGGGTATACCTATTAAAAGTATTTGTCTAATAATGCTAATCATGGGTTTAAAACCTCTAGGGTTAAGCTTTAGAATAGACTTACCAAATAGTAGAGCCCTCCACACAAATAACATACTGACAAACTGAGCTGTAACAGTTGCAATTGCAGCCCCCCCTTCCACCCCCCCCATTGCAGGCAATCCAAAGTATCCAAAGATTAGAATTGGGTCAAGAACTATGTTTAGAAGTGCACCAATCAACATGGTAATCATTGGGATGACCATCTCACCTGTTCCCTGGAATATACTATTACCAGCCTGTGCTAGTATACGACCAAAAGCAAAAACCATTACTATCTTGGTATAAGATGTGGCATACTCTATAACTTGCAGATTCTCAGTAAACATTTCGTAGAAAGGTCTTGCAAAGATAAATCCTAAAACTGCAACGAAGGCATAGACGATAATACCAACTAAAACACCATTCTCTGCAACTAATACCGCTGTTTTTTTTCATCTTTCTCTCCTAATTTTCGTGATATTAGTGCGTTCATACCAACCCCCCCTAAACCAACAAATACTGCAATGACTATTAGCTGAAGCGGAAAGGCCAGTGATATGGCTGTTAGACCGTCATTGTTAGTATCGCTAATTCTAGAAACAAATATACTGTCAACGACGTTATACATTGCCTGTACAAGCATGGCAAATATTGCTGGCAAAGACATACTCAGTATCAGCTTTGGTACTGCCACCCTTCCCATCTTGTTTTCTTTGATTTCTTTACCACTTATACTTTCATCCTTCATATCTGTCTTATTTCTTTCGTCACTCATTATTTCCTCCTCTACATAGGCCGAGAATCGATTATCAATATGCTACAATGACCTACTGAATACTTTATCACATTTCACTTCATTATGTTTATAAATATTTAATGAAAACAAAAAAAAGCCTTGCTACCATCTGGCAGCAAGGCGTCTGTACTAAAAAGGATTTACATTTGTATTTCCTACTTGTTAGCTGCAGCCCAAGCATCAAGTTGTGCTTGTTTCTCAGCGATAATCTTGTCTACACCAGCATCTTTGAATGCTTGGATAGCCATTGGAACGTACTCAGCAGGGTCTACAGTACCAGTCTCAAGAGCTGGAACAAATTGGTCCCAAACGTTGTTACATTGAGCGATTTCAGTCTTAACTGGCTCAGCGTTGAATACGAAACCAAGTGTTTGTGTACCAATTGAATCACTGTTGAATTTCTCGAACTTAGCCCATTTCTCTGGATCTTCATTAGGAAGTAAGTAGTTGATGAATTGGTTACCAAACATCCAACCAGTTCCTGGGTTGTAAGCTGATGCTGCGTCAGTTTGCTCAATTACGTCATCACTAACTTTAGTATAGTGAGTTCCTTCGATACCATAATTGATAAGGTTGTTAAGGTAAGCGTCAGTGTTGAATAATTCAAGGAACATTGCAGCTCTGTCAGGATTTGGTGAAGTAGCTGAGATTGCTTGCATTGAACCAGTTGTGTCTCTGTTAGAGATTACTGGAACTGTCATAGCAACTTGTACCCACTCATATCCACTTGAGTTTGACATTTCAACGTCTTTACCTGGCTTAAGTGACTTAGTTGATGCGAAGATTTTACCAGCATTGAAGTCAGCTGAGAAGTCATTGATTGACGCAGCGTCTTCACGGATATATCCAGCATTGAAGTACTTGTGCATAGTTTCGAAGAATGCCATAGTTTCTGGAGCTTCGAACTCGTTGAATACTTTAAGGTCAGCGCTGTCATTCCAAAGAACACCTGGGTATTTGTCATCACCGATTCTGTCATAGTCCATGATTTTCCATGGTGACTCTCCATCAAGTGCTTCAAGAGGATAAACGTTTGGCTCATTCTCTTTGATTACAGCTAGAAGTGGCTCAAGATCTTCTACAGTCTTAACGCCTGAAACGTCAAGGTCATATTTCTCAAGAAGGTCAACTCTGAATAGGATACCCCCCCATTGGTGAGCTTTTTCTTTGTTAGCTGGGATTGCATAGTTTACACCATCGATTTGTGAACCTGAAAGGAAAGTATCACCGATTACATCAGCAGTTCCTTTTAAAGTTGTGTCAAAGTAATCGTTAAGTGGCATAAATGCACCTTTAGCAGCTTGTTGTAAGTAGTTGTTTGTCCATGATGAAGTAAAGCAGATATCGAATTCTTCACCTGAAGCAATCATAGTTGTAAGTTTGTCGTTGTAACTTCCCCCCCAATCGAAACATTGAAGCTGAACAGTAGCGTTAATCTTATCTTTGATATAAGCATTAACTTCTGCCTCAACCGCATCAACATCGTCTTGTTGACCATTACCAATGAAGTACCACTTAAGTTCTACTGGCTCTAAATCACCACTAGGTTCTTCAGCTTTTGTTTCAGTTGCAGCTTCAGTAGCAGTTTCAGTTTTTGTTTCAGTTGCCGTTTCAGTTGTTTCTGGCTCTGATTTTGCACATCCTGTTACTGCAAGGGCAATAACCAATACAAGTGTTAACATAAGTTTCATTGAGTTGCGTAATTCTTTCATAAATATCCTCCTTTTGATAAATACGTTTATTGTAAACCTTATTCTTTGGTTGCCCCCCCTAACGTGATTCCTGCGATAAAGTATCGTTGGAAGAAAGGGTAAGCAAGTACTAAAGGTCCAATAGCGATAATCGCCATGGCCATTCTGGCCGTTTGTGATGGTAAGTCAGCTATACCTGCATTAACCATCGGGTTCGAGTTACTTATAATGAACTGAATGCTTCGCTCTGTCTTATATAGAAGATACTGTAAGTTATAAAGACTTTCATCCTGTATGAATAACATTGGTGAATACCAGTCATTCCAGTACCATAAGACATTGAACATTACTATTGTTGCAAGCACCGGCTTCGCCAGTGGTAGTACTATTGACAAGAACGTTTTGAACTGTCCAGCGCCATCGATTCTAGCTGCCTCAACAACTGAATCAGGAATTGACGTTCTAAAGTATGTTCGTGCAATCATAACGTAGAGTGGGTTCATCATCCAGAAAAGAATCATGGCAAATAGGTTGTCCCTAAGTCCTAGTAACTTTACATAAACTATGTATAGTGGAATAAGTCCACCGTTGAATAACATAATGAAGAAAACAATAAATGAAAATGTTCTTCTGTATTTAAACTCTGGTCTTGAGATTGGGTAGGCATACATTGTAATAACCAATAAACTAAGCACACTACCTATTACTGTAATGAATATGGATACGCCGTAGGCTCTGATAATTCTATCAACATCTCCCATAAGATATCTATATGCTGCAAAAGATACATCTTTTGGAAACAATGAATACCCATTTAGTACCAATGACGTTTCATCCGTAATTGATACTGCAAAAACAAGTAACAACGGGAAAATACATAATGCAGCCAATATCGTCATAACAATATTCCAGAACAGGTCCCATTTTTTTTGAAATCATGGTACTTTGATCAAACTTAGTAGCTTTCATAGTGACCTCCTCCTAGAATAACGCGTTCTCATTGCTCACCTTACGAACGATTAAGTTGAAAGTAAGAACAACTATGAATCCTAGAACCGCTTGATAAAATCCTGCGGCTGATGCCATCCCAAGATCTCCGGTTGACAGCAAGGCTCTATATACGTAAGTGTCAATTGTATTGGTTGCGTTGTATAACATCCCCCCCATATCTCTTGGAACTGTAAAGAACAGACCCATATCGGTATAGAAGATTCTTCCTATTTTGATTAATGTTAAAGTAATGATTAGTGGTAACAACATTGGAATTGTAATGTATCTAATTTGTTGGAATCTAGTAGCACCATCAACGGCTGCCGCTTCAAAGTAAACTTTGTTGATACCAACTATAGATGCTAGATAGATAATTGCATCGTACCCTGTCCATTTCCATGTGTTGACAGAAATTAATATTGCAGGCCAGAATTTTGGTGCAGTGTACCATCTTACTGTTTCCATGCCTACTGCTTCTAACAATTTATTAATTGCGCCATTGTCTGAACTAAGTAGAGAGAATACTAAGTAACTAACAACTACCCATGAGAAGAAATAAGGTAAGAAGAAGAAACTTTGGTAGACTTTCGATAACACCTGGCTTCTCAGTTCGCTTAACACAATTGCTAAGGCCACCGCCACTGTACTACCTATAGTGATGAAGACTACGTTGTAAGATAATGTGTTTCTTGTAATGACAAATGCTGTTTTTGATCCGAATAGGTATCTGAAGTTCTCAAACCAGATCCATTCCCCCCCTCCAAGAAGGTTTTGATAATTATCCAGCTTTTTGAATGCTAGTATGATACCACCCATTGGCAAATAGTTATGTATGAGCATAACCAAAAGTCCAGGAATCAACATAAGGAATAGGGCTCTGTTTTTGTATATCTCATATAAAAAAAACCTTTTTCCTTCTTTTTCGCACGTATCATCTGATCACCTCCTTGATATGTTGTGAGGTCGTTACCTCATGCATTAATATTACAGCCATATTACGAAATGATGAATAGACTAACTTGCCAACGGTGGGCAAATAGTTGCACTAAATAAATGGTCAAGCGCAATATTATGCAACAAAAAAAATGCACAACAAACATCCAATCATGTTTGTTGTGCATTTTACCTCTATAAAGTGTACAAAATTGTCCTTGCTAGCTTCTAAAGCTTGTTTCGAAACTCTGTTGGTGTCATTGTTGTGTACTTTTTGAATAGTCGTGAAAAATAATGTGCATCAGATATGCCAACCGATTCGGCCACCTCATATGTTTTTAGTGTCATATCTTTAAGCCTCTCCTTTGCCTCAGCTATGCGTTTCTCATTCAAATAATCGACAAAGTTCTTACCAAGCTCCTTCTTAAACATACGACTAAGGTAATAAGGACTAACAAAGGCTTGTTTGGCCAAATCTTCCAGGGTAACTTGAAGTGTGTAGTTCTCATTAATATAGTCAATGGCGAGTTGCAAGGTAGAATGAATACTGTTTTGGTTATAAGAATCTATCTTCTCAGTTATTGAAGTTGCAACGTTCTCAAGTATTTCATGAAGTTCATAGATATCTGAACACGTCTCTACCATTTGATAGAATGAATATAAATTCTTAGGTATAGCGTCCTCTTCTTGCTCCAGCGATTTTATAGACACACGGATACTATTAATATTATAGATAAGATTGCTATAAAATGTCTTGATTTCTTCTACTTTAATTGCTGGTCCTTGTTCCTTAATCATATCGCCTAGTCTTGATATGGCATCTTTCACTTTGACTACTGCCCCCCCAGCTTTGATGTCTTTTATTATTTCCTCATCAAGTCCCTCTATGGCCAGTACCTCAGCTGGTAAGTAAAAGCCTTCTAGGTCATCATGGATGATTATCGAGTCTTTACCCAAATAAAACTGATAGTCCAGACACTTTTCACATTCCTTCATTTTTGAGCCAAGATCTTTAACACCATGACCTTGCGTACTAATAGCCACTGTAACATAGAAATCAAAACAAGTCTTCATCAGAGCATGAATATTTTCTATCTTTTTGTATAAGTCTTCCTTATTCATTAAATCATGACTTTGAACAACCATAGCCACTTGGCTTTCATTAATGCTTATTTTTTTCTAGATTGTATTCTTCTCCAAGGATTTCGTCCACTGTATTCATGACACCAAACTGATAAAGATATCTTTGCTCTGGAGTATAAGTTTCATCGTTCTCTTCCAACGAAAAGAGCAACAGAACAAAATCATTGATTTCAAGATTATACAATTCTTTTAAGTTTTCATCTTCCGTTTCAGCACCTTTTCTTCTTAGAATATAGTCGCTAAGGAGTTTCTCCTTTAGTAAGGGTAAACTCTTTTCAAAACGTTCTTTCATTAACTCAAGTTCACCAGCATACTCTGTCTGATATTTTAGTTCAACAACGGCCTTTTTTAAGACTGCACTGATTTTCTCAATCTTGGAAGGTTTGAGAATATAGTCAAATGCACCAATTCTAAGGGCTTCTTGAAGGTATGAAAAATCACGGTAGCCTGTCAGTATGACAAACTTAGTGTGAGGAACACTTTCTTTTGCAGCATCAATCATCTCAAGACCATCCATCTCAGGCATATTGATATCCGCAATAACAATATCAGGCCTAAGTTCTTTTATTTTCTCAAGCCCCCCCTCAAGACCATCCATAGCTTCTCCAACCACTTCGCATCCAAAATGTTTCCAATCTATTATATGAATAAGGCCTTTTCTTATATTTGGTTCGTCATCTACAATCAAAACTTTGTACATAATGTCCTCCGCTTCACTTTACTATCACAGGCAATGTCACCACAACTTTTGTGCCATGATCGAGCCAACTCTTAATCTCTACACCATAATCATCACCACAGTAGAGTTTGATTCTATGATTCACATTGAGAAGTCCAATACTACTTTTGCCTTCTTGAGTCAAATACTCATCGTTATAGCTTTTAAACATCTCATTCAATCTCTTTGCCTCAGTATTATTCATGCCCTTACCGTTATCTTCTATAGTTACTTGGCATGACTTATTGTACTTGGCAATTGTAAGAGATATCTTACCACCTTTTCGAACTTTGTCAATGCCGTGGTAGATAGCATTCTCTATTATCGGTTGCAAAGTAAGCTTTGGTATCTTAACATTAATAAGCCTTGGGTCAATTTCCTTAGAAAATTCTAGTCGTTCCCCCCCATAGCGGTTCTTCATTATAAGGACATAAGACTCCGCGTGTTCAATCTCATCTGCTAAGGTTATTAATGATGTCCCTTTGCCAATACTCGCTTCCATAAGGGAAGATAAGGCTGTAACCATATCACTGATTTCCGGTGCATCCTTTAACCTTGCCAGCCAATTAATTGATTCTAGGGTATTAAAGAGAAAATGAGGGTTGATTTGAGCCTGCAAAGCCTTAAGTTCGGCTTCTTTTCTCGTTAAATGTTCACGGTATACTTCATTGAGTAAAACATCTATTTCCTGAGACATGTTGTTAAAACACTCACTTAGATAACCTAGCTCATCTTTACGGTCTACAAGGACTGCTTCATATTTATTCTTGTTCTGCATTTTCTTAATGCTATCCACAAGCCTATTAATGGGATCAATAATATCCACAGCCATCAGAATAGTGAAAACAGACAGAATTAGTAATGTAAGTATGGTTACTAGTACCAATATATACTTAAAACCTTCAAGATCTTGGTTCAAATCTTTTAGCGATACTTCAGTCACTACTAGCCACCCGTTACTATCTACTAACTGATGGGTTAAGAGGGTGTCATTATCTTCATCAAGATAGTAACCAGACTTCAACGTTTCTCTGCTAAAAATATTCTCTTCTAGAGCAAGCATTGATATAGGGTTCTCTTCTGAAATAATGGCTTTATCTTCTGAGAAAATCATTATCTTGTTCATAAATTCAGTGGAAAGTTCACTGTATATTTTCTTCACTTCGTCTTGCTTAATAAGCACAGCAATAAGACCAATCTCTTCATGGTCAGCAATATCATAGATCATCCTAACTAAATATGCTTGTGTCACATAGTTGTTCTCGTCTGTTACAAAATGCCATGTTGCAAGGCCCGAAGCTGCTCTCGCCTGTTCCATTATCTCTTCATATGGCATAAGGTAACTTATTACAGCCTTTTGTGTGTTGGTATCATAGGAAACATATTCCTCATCCTTTGTTACCACAGCTACTGACTGTATAACATCTTTTGATAAATTCAATTGCCGAAGCATTGATCTAATGTCATTAATCTTCAGATAATATGTCAGTGGATCTTTTTCCTCATCCACCAAGAAATCATAGAGAAATCTGTCATATAGGATGTCTTGGGTTGACTCTTTGATCTCCCTGTCCAAATCATCAATACGAAGCTCAAGCATCTTAACAAGATCCATTGCATAGGTAACAGACTTATCCGTTACAATATTCTCTGTGGTTCTATAGAGTATAATTCCCATAAATAGTATGGGAATTATAATTTGAATAGAAAAAAGCAGCAATAACTTTTGCCTAATAGATAAGTTACGATACAATTGTATAATCTTATTATATAATTCCAAAAGCCAACCCTCTACTTTTCCTTATTATTTTGACTCTCTACACGATAGTAGATAGATTCTGGTGATGCTTGTCCAAGCAACATTTCTGGGAAACGATCAATGATTATGTCCTCCCAAGAAGTTCTGTCTATATAACTATCAACAGGTCCAATCAAATCTGTGGCTGTTTCTACAAGGTTTCGCCCTTCATAGAACATCCTAGGTGCATCAATCTTAAACTCTGGTAATTTCACATTAATAAGAGCACCGTTTTCGTTAACCAACTTTAAGGCAGCCTCTTGAGAGGTCACCATTTTTAGTAGTTCAACACTAACAGACCTTTTGCTTTGATTATTCCATGCAGCCGTGCTCATATGAAAGACACCGTTACCAAGTCCATAGGTAATTGCCTTATCCCCCCCTGCTTTAGAATCTTCAAAATGCGGAAATGGAATAATCACCACATCATCCGAATCAACCGGTATGGCATCTTCGCCAATAAACCATGAGCCTTGAACAATCATTGCCGCTTCTTTGTTAATAAAAAGCTGATTTCTTTCATAGTCTGTCATACTGAATGCATCCTCTGGAAAAGCCCCCCCCAGCTCATAAAGCTCTCTCATATAATACATCCCTTTGATAAAGGCCGGCTTGATAGTGCCTTTGTCATCAAAAGGGTTTTCCACATCTTCCTTGCCCCCCCCAAGTGACAAAACCATATTTTGATAAATAAAGGAACCTTCTGGTGTAGCGTTATAAGCTATTGGTACATAACCATTCTCTCTGATGATGGCAACCACTATCTTCAGTTCTTCGAAAGTACTTGGAATGCCTAGATTTAAGGCATCAAAGATATCTCTATTAATAAACAGACCTTCGTATATAATCTCAAAAGGTATGCCATATATTTTATCATCAACTGTTACAAGGTCCCATCCATTTTCACCAAAACTAACCTTCCATCGCTCATCGTATTCAAGTACATCATTAAGAGCTTGAACTTTTCCAAGTTCTATTAGATTGTTAATGTCAGATCCAGGCCATAAGCCAAATACATCCGGGTCTCTTCCTGTGACAAAATCTGTTTTAAGAGAAAAGAGAAAATCTTCGCCACCAATTGATTTGTTGACCACATTGTAGTTATCATTTTTTTCTTTGGAATTCTTCCAAGATATGGGTAATGGCTTCAGCTTTTGTATCAAAGCCACCCCCCCAAGAGCTAAAGAAAACTATGTCCTCTTTAGATTCATAATCCACAAGGGTTTCTACTTGTTGCTCTTCATACCTATTCTCTGTTAACAGCATAAAAGTGGTAAAAACAAGCCCCCCCAACATAATCAGACTTAAAAGAAAAATATACTTTCTATTCAAAGCAACACCCCCCCCTTGTTTATGATTCATCCATCATATCAACTTTTATTGGCCTTTGCAAACCAACACTGTAGAGATAAATCTCCTTGACCTTCATTTTCGTTGATTGTTCTAGGGCATTTTTGTAATAGCTCATTTGTGATTTATAGCGGTCAACCAATGTAGATTCATCCACATTTTTCACAAAATCCGTCTTATAATCAACAAGGATTAATTGGCCCTCTTCTTCAAAATAGAGATCAATAACCCCCCCTTGTATCATAGAATGGGTGCCGGCTTCTTCATCCCATATTCCCATAACAAATGGTTTTTCCTTAGACACTAGAGATTTTTTTATGAGCACTAAGAATTCTCTGCCCAAGATTTGATTCAACAAAGGACAATATACTTTTAAGGTAGACTGTCTTAACTTCGTCTTGTGTCAGTACTTTTGTATCCACCATATGATCTATCTGATTTTTTTATGGCTTCCAATGTCAAACACTTAGCAAAGTCTAATTGGTCCATAACCTTGTGATAGATTGTGCCTTTCATAGCACCAGTTAAGCCAACACCCTCGTTCATGAATTTAGGCACCATAGTTGGTTCATCAACCACTGGACCAATATAATCACTCTCATCCATCTCTTGCCTTTTTAACTCAGATACTGATTGGCTAATATTCTTTTTTGTGGCATCACTATAATCATATTGCCATGTAAAATACTTGTTTAATGCTTCTTTAGTCATTCCTTCTTCTGTTGGCACCTTTTGTGTAGCATTATCTTTTGATTGATTCCTAGCCACCTGGTCTTCTTCACTGGCCAGCAAGTCAATTAAGTTACTCTCAAGGACTTCAACCTTGATGTCTGGCATTACTTCCGCTAAGGCCAATGGACTATGGTAGTCATAGCAAGGTGCTTGTAGAGTACTTCAATACTTTTGTGTCTTATCAAGCCAATCATGAGAAAATCCATTAATGACTTAGCTGATTGAATCAATAGTGGCGGCACTTGGATTTCATCTTCATGCAAGACCTTACACCACTTCTCTACATATTTATCCACATCTTTGACTGAACCAACAAGAATTAATTTTTCTCTTGCCCTAGTGAAAGCTACATATAAGATACGCATTTCCTCTGAAAGTAGCTCAATATCCATTTTGTTCCTAATAACTTGTTTGATAGGTGACGTTATTTTGAGTTTATCATCGGTTAAAATCGTGTCTGTACCAAAGCCAAGGTCTTGGTGCATCAAGACAGATTTATTCATATCCATTCGATTAAATTGTTTACCCATGCCTGCAACTATGACAATAGGATATTCAAGCCCTTTGCTTTTATGAATGCTCATCAATGATACTTGGTTGCTAGCAGATTCACCAAGCTCAGCTATGCCATAGTCAATACTTTGCTTCTTAATATGGGCCATGTAACGCATAAAGTCGAATAAGCCTTTGTAACTTGACCTTTCATATGCATAGACCTGATCAATAAACATGTTCAGATTAGCATCTCTTTGTGGCCCACCTATCATCATCTTAACGTAGTCTTTATAGCCGGTTTCCTTAAGAATTTTATCTGTCAATTCATGAATGGTATTCATTTTTGAATAATCCTGCCAGCTATACAAGCATTGAACAAATTGATCCACCTTGACTTCCAGAGCTGATTGTCCAAGTATAGAGTTATAAAAGGTCATTAAAGCAGTATGAAAGTCCACATCCCTAGACACTAAGCGTATAGTCATCAAGTCATCAGCACTAAAGCCAAACATTGGTGAGCGCATTAGAGCAAGCAATGGAATATCTTGTTTGGGATTATCAACAACCGTCAAGGCACTTAAAATTGTCTGTATCTCAATCGCTTCAAAGTAACCCGTTGAAAGATGGCTTTTAACGGGTATGCCATAATCACTTAAGATTTCTACAAAGGTTTCAGACCAGCCACTCATAGTTCTAAGCAATATGGCAAAATCCTTATATGTTGCAGCCCGCTCAGTGTCCACCTGCTTATCATAAATCATCAGTGGTGGATTACTATGAACAAGTTTTTGTATTTTTTTTGCAATGTGATGAGCTTCAATCTCTTGATTGGTCATACCATCTTTGTTTGCCAAGTCTACCATTAATAACTCAGTGTCATAATCATTGCTATCTATGGCATAAGATGCCCCCCCTTTATTAAGAGATGCATGGTCATCATAGGTAACATCCCCCCCTATATGCTTTGACATGATTTGCTTGAATATGTAGTTAGTGAAATCAAGGACTTCAATTCTAGACCTAAAATTCTGGTGCAATTCAATTTTTTTGATACTGGCCCTCGTCAAAGTTGTAGGTATCATATTTATGAGCAAAAAGTTCTGGCTTTGCCAACCTGAATTTATAGATACTTTGTTTCATATCTCCTACCATAAAAATATTTGGCTGGCCGTCCTTAACTCTTGATACATAATTTACCAAGCTTTCTTGTACTAAGTTGCTGTCTTGGTATTCATCCACCATTATCTCCACAAACTGTTTCTGATAACTTGTTGCAACAGTCTCATCATTTAGTATTTTTAAGGCAAAATGTTCAATATCATTAAAATCAATGACATTTCTATTAGACTTTTCAAGGTCATAAGCCGACTTAAACCTGTCCACAACCTTTAACAATGTCTCCATGTGTCCATGACTAATTAAAATATGTTTAATCAATGTCTCATCCAAAGAGAATCCATATTGCTTTTTCAAGTTGTTTAGACCATCTTTCAGACTCACAAGGATGGCTTTCACTGGCTCAACAAGTCCCGGATCCGTACCCCCCCTTTTGGCTGATTTAGCCCTCTGAAGCTCAATCCCCCCCTTTACATGATCAAACAACTCACTGTCTGACTCTGAATTTTGCAATCTAACAACAAGGTCCTCATGGGCTTTAATGGTTTCTGACATCTTGTCTAAACCAGAATCTTCCATACACAAGCTATAGCCTCTTTGGATTAGCTTGTCCATAGCCCCCCCAAGTTTCTCCTTGATGTCATCAATCATATACCTTACATAATCGGATTCAAGCCATTCATCGATAGAAGCAATAGCCAACTTATCAACACTCTCATTAAGCCACTTCATCGGTTCTGGATGACTCATACTTAGGCGGTAAATATTAAGAATCAGGCCTTCAATGGCCAAATCTGATTTACCAGGCCCATAAGCTTCTATCAACTCAATAAATTCAATATCGCCTTCACAATAAAATTCCTCTAATACATCTTCGAGAATCTCTTGTCTAACCAAAGCCAATTCTGTTTCATCACCAATAGTAAAACTTGGGTCTAGGTCAATCATATAGAAGTAATTGCGAATGACTTGTAGGCAAAATGCATGCAAGGTCATAATAGTTGCCATTGGCAATAAGGTTAATTGATCTTGTAACCTTTCGTTATTTGGATCTCGCTCAATTGCCTTATAGAGGGCCTCACCAATTCGCTCTCTCATTTCAGTTGCGGCAGCATTGGTAAACGTAACCACCAATAGCTCATCTATTGTTATTGGATTCCTTTCATCCAAAATCATTCTTATAATTCGTTCAACCAAAACAGCAGTTTTACCTGACCCTGCAGCGGCTGAGACCAATAAGTTGCACTCATGCGTATCTATCACTTTTTGCTGGTCTTTTGTAAATCGAATATTACCCATCTTCTCGCCCTTTATCTTTCCAATTACTAACATATTCACGATACATTAGCGCACTAATCAAAACACTATGTATATTTTATATGAATCAAGAGGATAAAGCCATAGAAAATCAGTAAAATCATAGAAAATAAAACCCTATGTTTACAGTCTGGATTCATGAATGTATAATTACTATGTGTGTATGCAAGAATATATTCAAATAATGTTAGGAGAATCAATCTCATGAATAAAACCAAAATCATCTGTACCTTAGGACCAGCAAGTGATAATAAAAAAACTTTTACTGAACTTGTAAAGAATGGCCTAAGTGTTGCCCGTCTCAACTTATCACATGGTGATGAAGCTTACAGACTTAAGCTGATCAACATGATTAAAGAAGTTAGAGAAGAACTGGATGTCCCTACTGCAATCTTAATGGATACTAGAGGACCAGAAATCAGAGCGAAACTTTTTGAAGGTGGCAAAGCAGAGCTTGTTGCCGGAGAAGAAGTAAGTCTTTGTCTTGGTGATTTTGAAGGTACCAAAGATAAATTCTGTATTACTTATCCAGACTTATATAAGGATGTTAAGCCAGGAAACAGCATCCTCATTGACGACGGACTTATTGAAGTTGAAGTTGTCAAAGTTGTAAAAAAAAGATATTGTATGTCTTGTAAAAAAATGGTGGTGTGGTTAAGAATCGTAAAGGTATCAATGTACCAAGCGTTGATGTTAGACTGCCAGCTGTAACTGACCAAGATATTGAAGACATCAAATTCGGCATCAAAGAAGGCATCGATTTCCTTGCCGCTTCATTCATTAGGTCAAAAGACGACGTTGTATTCATTCGTGAATTGCTTGATAACAACGGAGGCGAACATGTACAAATCATCTCCAAGATTGAAAATCAAACTGGAGTCAACAATATTGATGACATAATTGAATTCTCTGATGGAATAATGGTTGCACGTGGTGACCTAGGTGTTGAAACACCTGCTGAAGATATTCCAAAGATTCAGAAGCTGATTATCGGCAAATGTAATGAAGCTGGTATTCCAGTTATTACTGCCACTCAAATGCTTGATTCAATGATTAGTAACCCAAGGCCTACAAGGCAGAAGTATCAGACGTTGCTAATGCTGTATTTGATGGTACAGACACAATCATGTTATCAGGTGAAACTGCTGCTGGTTCATACCCAGTTGAGGCAGTCAAAACAATGAAGCGTATTGCAATGGCTACTGAAGAAGATACTGATTACTCAAATATTCACAAGAAGCTTGAGAAAAGTCTTGAGAAGAGTGTCACCAACGCGGTTAGCTATGCAACCTGTACAACAGCAATGAACTTGAATGCAGCAGCAATCATTTGCCCTACTTACAGTGGTAAGACTGCAAGGCTCATCTCAATGTTCAGGCCTGAAGCACCAATTGTAGCACCAACAATCAACCCAGTTGCTCAAAGACAGCTAAACATCTTATGGGGGGGTGTAACACCTGTTATTATGAAGCCAGAAAGTTCACCTGACATTCTCTTCTACAAGTCAGCTGCAAAAGCTAAAGAACTTGGAATTGTCAAAGAGAATGACAAAGTTGTAATCACAGCAGGTGTTCCACTAAACTCAAAAGGTAATACGAACCTTATGAGGGTCATGGTTGTTGACTAAGGTATTACCACATCCTGCTTAACTTATATATAACATCTAAATATTATCAAAGGGGGGGTATCGGCTATAGCCGGTACCCCCCCTTTTTATGGTTCATCATCTTAAATCGAAGCAAACAAAAAGAGATATCAGTAATCTGATATCTCTTGGACTATACTTCTTACTTCTGTGCTTGGTCCATTGCAATCTGTCCGATTATTGGCAACATCCAATACTCACCTTTGTAAGCTTTTACAATCATCATGATGTAAACAATTAGTGAAGCAATAGGAAGTAATAGCAAGATAATCCAACCAATTATTGGAATAAATCCAAGAATAAAGTTAATGATAATCAAAGCTACTGCCAAGATTCCTGATTGAAGTGCGTGAAACTTAACGAACTTGCTATCTTTTTCAATTAAGAAGAAGATAATACTAGTTAGTGGTGCAAAGATTACTGAAAGTAATGCTGCTACGTTCTCATCCATTCCAGTTGATGATTTTCCAATTGATTCTAATTTTTCCGACATATTTTATTTCTCCCTTTATAAATAGTTTTGTATTACCACTTATTATTCTATTGTCTTTACATTGTTTTGTCAACGTTTCTGCCCTAATAATGACTTATAAAGGCCGAATCAATGATTATATGCACCATTTGTATAAGACGAATGACGAAAGTCACTCCCATAATCATACAACTCGACAACAAAGCCATTCTCAAATATTTTGAATCCTTCTTAGATATCAAGCTAAATAGATTATAAACCATCAGTAAAAAGATTGACATTAGGGATGGTATCACTAAGTAATTCAATTCAATCGCAGACATGATTTTCCCATCAAAGAATGCATAATACCCTCTGGTCATTCCACACGTGGGACATTCGACACCAAAATTAGTTCTATAAACACAGCCTTTGTAAAATGATGAATATAAAGGAATATCGGCACCTTTAACGCTGCCATCATCATTAATTGATCCTGAAATCGAGAAAAAAATGATTGCTGAAAACATAAAGAGGCTCAAAACATGAGCCCATTTATAGTTTATTCTAACTGACATCATTAATAAGAATATGATTCAAGTTCTTGAAGCATGTCCATATTGGCAAAACCAACTGCCAGCAATATAATCATAATTATACCAGCTAAGATTGCAATAGATCCAAGTATGATTCCTGCGATATTGAATCCTTTACCAACTGTTCTGTTTTCTCTTTTAAGTTTGTTATTATCTAGCACACCAAATACAATTGCAAGGATTCCGGGTATAATCCCTAATCCATAACAACATCCAAACAAGAAACCGACAATACCAAGTACTAAAGCAGCAATAGACATACCACTGGCTTTTTCAGCCTCGTTCATTTGACCTGCTTGTTGTACACCTGGCGTTGGATTAACAGGTGCACTATATTGCCCATTATCTGATGCTGGTGTTGTTGGTTGAGGCACTGTTGGCTGTGGGGGGGCTTGTGGTGCCGTAGGTTGTGGTGCTTGTGGTTCCTCAGGTGGTGTAGGTGCTACATATTCACCTGATTTTACTTCATTTTGCTCATTTGATTCATTTGGGTTATTAAGATTATCACTCATAATTACTCTCCTTTATCTTTATTTGGTGAACACTTTGACATTTATGTTCACTTATTTAGTTTATCTTCTATTAAGACCATTGTCAATTCTAACATGGCTATCTCCTACTGTTCTATTCTAATCTCTTGGTGTAAGTTCTTGAATGAGATTTTCGAATTGGATTCCACGGTCTTCAAAGTTCTTGAAGAAGCCATAAGATGGTGCCGCTGGTGATAATAAGCATGCTCTACCAGGTGTGGTTACTTGCCATGCAACATCAACGGCTTCCTTAAGTGAGTCCACAACATACAAGCGTTTCTTATCCTTCAAGGACTCATAGATTAAATGTCCTGTATCAGGCATTAGAATGCACTTTAAATCAAGTCTCCTATTAATAAATTCAATCAAGGGACCGTAATCTATCCCTCTATTCATTCCACCCAGAATCAATGTTTGGGTTGTATCAATTGCTTCTACTGCCGCAATTGAAGCTTGAGGAATTGTTGATATGGAATCATTATAATATGCTACAGAATCCACTTCTTTCACAAAGGATAACCTATGTTGCAGCCCTGTAAAATTCTTGACCAATCCATAGAAAACATCGTATGAATCATAACCTAATGATTGATATATATATAATGCCACAGCAATGTTGACCAAATTGTGTTTACCCTTTAGCGCACTGTCAATTGTATAAGGAATACCCCCCCTTATTGAATGATTACAAGTCACATTAATTCGATCTTCATTTAAATAGATGCCATCCTTGTTCGCATCCTTATCCTTGTTCGCGTCCTTATCCTTGGCCTTGCCATCTTCATAACAATCAAACTCATTTATTGTAATTCGACGCCCCCCCTTGAATCCTTTACACCTAGTCTTTAGCTCATCATTTAGCTCACTATAGATGAACAAATTATTAGAGTCCTGATAACGCCCAATATTCATTTTGGCTTCTGCATAGGCATCATAAGATGTATAGTGGTCTAAATGTTCTTCAAACAGATTCAGAACAACACCAATGGTTGGAGATGCTGAAACTATTTCCAACTGGTGTGATGACAATTCGTATATATAGGTTGGTATTTCCCCCCCGTCTAATTTCACTGAATCAAAGGCCGGTCTACCGATATTACCAACCAAAGCTACCTGTCCACCAGATTCTTTGATGAGCTGGTACAAAAAGGTGCAGGTAGTACTTTTACCTTTTGTACCTGTTATACCAACAATAGACTCCCTATAAGCCTTAATAAACTCATTACTCTGGGATGTCACCTTAGAGAAATCAACGGATCCTTCAAGATCCTTAAGTGGTATACCAGGACTCTTGAACACAATATCTACATCCTCTGAAAAGTGCATATAATCACTTGCGTCTAATATCTTGACACATTCACTTTCTTCAAGAATACTAGATACATATGAAACATTTTTATCCATTATAAGAAATTTAACACCTTTGGCATGTTGTAATAAGAATCTATAGCTTGATTGTCCTTCCTTACCAAATCCAAGAAGAACAATTTTTTTTGTTATCAAACTGACGTACCCATTTCATAAGGCTAGTCCACCTCCAAGAGCTGTCTATAGACTTTAGGAATTCTATGTTGTGCAGGCACCATATCAAGTTCAACTACGGATTCTAGTGCTACATGCTTTAGGAAGACCTTCTCAAGATATTCAAGGTCTACACCGTCTCTATTTGAATTCTCAATGGCTTTCTTCATGGACCATCTCACTTCATCGATCGTTCCAACACATTCAAAAGGCTTTACATCTTTAACGCCAATAAGTTCTAGGAATATACTTTCAAGATTAGAATCTTCTAGTAGGCGTTTACCAAATATGGCATCCAATCCTTTTTTTACCAAGGTATGGCTCAAGAATAATATAGACGAATAAACATTTAGAACAAACACCACACCATGTGTTGTCTTTTTTTCCCTCTATTACATGATCTAAATACTTGATGGTACTGTCTCGCCTCCGAGAATTTCTCTGCGATTTCGACTTCATAGAGTGGTCTGAGAAGACTAAAATATTCTATATTTGCAACTAAGTACTTATTCACATAATCATTAAAATCTTCTTCAAATTCATAGCTTTTAGAATACTGGTGGTTGAAGCTCTCACCAATAACTGTAGATTCATTGGCACTACGCTCGTTTGAAAGTGGTATATACTGTTTTCCACACAAGGCAGCACCTAGAACACCAATAAAACCTAGAATGGCTGAAAAAGGCACATGACCGTTAAGGAATCCCTCATTATTCATTTGAAGCATTCTTTTATCAAAATAGCGTTTAGCCAATAGATAATCTTTATAACCTGCCACTTCAATACAGTCATAGGCAGCTTGTGGCGGACTCATTACAAAACATAGATTGTCATCTTTCATATCCTTAAGCAATTCTAAGCTAACAACGGAATCCTTCCCACCTCCGACAGGAATTAGATTCCCTTTAAGATCAAGCTTAATATCTTCAAATGTATTTGGCATGCTTTCATCATCGCAGAAGGTAACAAAGTCACTCTCTGAGACTTCTTTTGATAAACCGTTTAAGTAAATGAACTCACCAAGACCATTATAGTACAGTTTCTGCCACCACTTTTTTTGCTCTTTTGTCAACCTCCCACAATTAACATAGAAAAATTGAGGACAAATGGTTTTGTAGTAATTAATTGCCTCAACCATTCCTATAGAGAAAATTAAGCCATCTAAGTCTTTAAGCAGGTTTAAGTTAAGACCCTGACCAGTATTACTTTTAAGCTGATAAGAGACTCTATGATTAAAGACAATTTGATCTTCAAATTCACTTGTAATAATATATTGAAAGTTGAGAACAAGTTTTTCCTCATTCTCTTCGATATGATAGCTCTCATAGATAAATTTGTCATACTTACTAATCAATTCATGGTATTTCGAAAGATTCATACATACCCCCCCTCCTGCTTATGTTTTGTGTACTAGAAATTATAACAAATATATGGGTTAACTACAACGATTGTGAAATTATATTTGAGTCTAAATGACTATTTAGGCAAAATAAAAAAAGTTAGAAAAACATGTCACCATGAATTACTAACTTTATTCGAACACCCCCCCTGTTCGATCGTAGCTAACGAATTTATATAATAAATTCGCTCTGTCTCCTTAAGCAGGACCTATACATTTCTATATCATTTTCATTTCAAATCCGTTTTCTATCCCCCCCAATAAAAAAAACTTCATGTCCCTATAGAATACCTAATCTAACAAGTTCTCAAAACTATACCTTTGATAGCATTCACTGTGATTTGAACAACATTCCTCAAGAGCCATACTGCAACTCTAGCCATGTGTTCTATCAACCACTCGGTCAGTCAATTATCTTCAGGTGTCTATGATTAGTTTTCTAATATCTTTTTATGTCTTTTGTGTTTTTGCTCCACCTACATTGCATACTATATTGTACGTCTCACGTAGGCAATATGCTTAGTTTCCCGTGGTCCCAAGGAGTATTATATCATAGGACTGTCATCTATGCCAGTAATATTTTACAAAAGTGTTACATTTTCGTCATATTGCACAAAATACAGTAAAAAAGGCTTCCAAATCAGTGTTTGGAAGCCTCAAAGTCATTTATTCATTTGTGGACTAGCTTTGATGAGTACTAGTCTTATCTGACTTTAGCACCATAGATCTCATAGTAGGCATCTATATTAGATTTCATATCAGCATCAATATACACTTTGCCTTCAATTGGTCTGTCATATAAATACTCAACCACTTCTTCCATTGTAACAATGGCACAAGTCTCAAAAGCAAATTCATTTTTAAGTTCAGTTAGGGCTGATGAATCACCTTTACCTTTTTCCATTCTATCCACTGATATAATCAATCCAAGAATATCCACATTAGCCTGTGCTTTTAGAATTGGCACAGTCTCATAAATAGATGTTCCTGCTGTTGTCACATCTTCAATAATTAGCACTTTGTCGTTGTCTTTTAGTTTACTTCCAAGTAAAATCCCTGTATCACCATGGTCTTTTACTTCTTTTCTATTTGCACAAAAAGCTACATCAGCACCATAAGACTGTGAAAGAGAAATAGATGTTGTGACACTTAGTGGAATTCCTTTGTAAGCTGGTCCAAAAAGTACATCAAAATCAGTTCCAAATTGGTCTTTGATCGCTTTGGCATAATAATCGCCTAAGAGACTTAATTGTCTTCCTGATTTATAGTTTCCTGCATTGATGAAAAATGGTGTCTTCCGGCCACTTTTTGTTGTAAAGTCGCCAAATGTCAAGACATCGCTGTCTACCATAAATTCAATAAAATCCTTTTTATACTGTTCCATAATTTCGTCCCTTCGTATCGATTACAAGCTAAGATGTAATCCTTTTCCTTCATTAATCAACAACACCTACGATGTCATTGATATTTTCTATCCCCCCCTTATTTTGCATGAAAACAACCATTTCGTCAAGTATTTTTGTGGTTGCAGTAGGATCTAGAAGATTGGCGGTACCTACTGCTACTGCATTGGCACCAGCCATCATAAATTCTATGGCATCTTCCCCCCCCGTCATAATTCCTCCCATACCAACTATTGGTAATTTGATTGCATTTGCAACCAGATAAACCATTCTAACGGCTACAGGTTTTATGGCAGGTCCTGATAGGCCTCCTTGCTTTGTAGGCAAGATAAATTTTTGCTTATGGATATCAATTCTTGTTCCAATAAGTGTATTAATCAGCGAAACTGCATCAGCTCCACCTGATTCAACAGCTCTGGCAATTTCAGTTATATCTGTTACATTTGGGCTCAGCTTAACAATCAATGGTTGTTTGGCAACCTTCTTTACTGCACAAGTGACTTTTTCTGCCATAGCTGGGTCAACACCAAACGCTACGCCACCTTCTTTTACATTTGGACATGATATGTTTAGCTCTAACAAATCAACATCTTCTGTTGCTAAACGTTCTGCCACTTCAACATATTCATCAATTGTTTTGCCTGCAAGGTTGACAGCTATTTTTGTGTCATATTGTCTAAGAAATGGGATATCCTCTTTGATAAAGACTTCCATACCTGGATTCTGAAGGCCAACGGCATTAATCATGCTCCGTAAGTTTCTAGTATTCTTGGTGCAGGATTGCCTAGCCATTCTTTGTTGGCAACACCTTTGACCACAACACAGCCAATCTTATTGATATCCACATAGGGTGCAAAATCCTTACCAGATCCAAAAGTTCCTGATGCTGTCATTATAGGATTCTTAAGTTCTACACCTGCAATATTTACGCCTAATTTCATGAGAACATTACCTCCTTGGCATCAAAAACTGGTCCATCTTTGCATACCTTCTTATAAGTATAGCCTGCTTCTGTATCTGCTTTAACCTTTGTCACACAACCAACACAGCCTCCGAAACCACATCCCATTCTTTCTTCAAGGGATAAATGTGCCTCTAGGGCATTGACTTTTGCAAAGGCTTGTAGGCCTTTTAGCATAGGTGTTGGGCCACAAGCGTATATTTTACCGCTTAGACCCTTCTCCTCCATTAAAGCCACTACATGGCCTTTATAGCCTACAGAACCATCATCCGTTGCAACGTAAACATCTCCATATTGTTTGAGACGTTCTACTAAGTATGGGTTCGTTCTGAAACCAACAACGATTGTCTTTTTTCCTTTGAGCTGTTTGGCAAGTTCAACCATAGGAGGTGTTCCAACACCACCACCAACTATAAGGTGGTCATCACCTTCATGGCTAAGGTCAAAACCGTTACCATACGGACCCATAACTTCAATGGTTTCACCAGCACTAAATGTAGCAAATTCAGCTGTTCCTGCTCCTAGAATTGCATAGACAAGGTGAAGTCTACCACTTTCTTTGTCTATCTCACACACGGAGATTGGTCTTGGAAGTAAACGCCCTTGATGACGGCAATACATATTTACAAACTGTCCTGGCTTTGTCTCTGCAACTATCTCAGGACATTCAACGATCATTTCATAGATGTTGTCCACAAGATTGTCATTACTGACAATCTTACACACAACTTTGGTTCTCTTAAGTGTTTGACACATAATTACTCCTTATAATCAAGTTATAAACTCTCATTACATTTTATGCTAAGTCACCAACATTATAGATGTCCATAATGTCTTCATTCATATTGGCACAGATAATGTCAAGCATACCTTGAGCAGTATCAAGTGATGTAAGAACTGGCACAGTTGCTTCAATGGCAGCTCTACGAATTCTAAAGCCATCTCTTGTAACATCGTTGGCTTTGGTTGGTGTATTGATAACAACATCGATTAAGCCACTTCTGATGTTATCCAAGATATTTGGAACACCTTCACTAATCTTCTTAACCGTTGTGACTTCAATACCATTCTCTCTTAAGACTTTAGCCGTTCCATCTGTGGCAACAAATCTATAGCCTACCTCAACAAACTTCTTCGCCATTGGAATGAACTCAGCTTGATCAAATGGTTTAATGGTCGCAAGGATTGTTCCTTTTGCTTTGATGATACCCATACCTGATCCTAAGAAACCTTTGTAAAGTGCTTCTTCAAAAGTTTTACCTACACCTAGAACTTCACCTGTCGACCTCATTTCAGGGCCTAAGGATACCTCAACGTCTGGTAATTTTTGTGTTGAGAAGACAGGTACTTTGATTGCAACTGTATTGGATTCTTTATAAATACCTGTTCCATAACCCATATCTGTTAACTTTTCACCAAACATACATTTAGTTGCTAAGTCAATCATCGGTACACCTGTTACCTTACTAATATAAGGTACAGTTCTTGATGATCTAGGATTCACTTCAATGATATAAAGCTCATTCTCAAACTCTATATATTGAATGTTAATCATACCAATAACCTTCAGAGCCACAGCCACTTTTTCAGTTTGGACAAGAATCTTTTGCTTCAACTCATCTGAAATATTTTGTGGTGGATAAATGGAAATACTATCTCCTGAGTGAACACCAGCTCTCTCAAGATGCTCCATTATACCAGGTATTAGAATGTTTTCACCATCACAGATGGCATCCACTTCAATTTCTTTACCAATTAGGTACCTGTCAATAAGGACTGGATTCTTTTTGTCGCGGTCAAATGCAGCAACTAGGTAGTTCTTAAGTTCAGCCTCATTGTATGTAATTTCCATACCTTGCCCACCAAGTACGTAAGATGGTCTTACTAGAACTGGGTAACCTAGTTTTGCCGCTTCTGAAATACCTTCATCTGTAGACCATACCGCTTTACCTTTTGGTCTAGCAATATCAAGTTCTTCCATAAGGGCGTCAAATTTCTCTCTGTCTTCCGCTTCATCAATTTGTTCAGGTGCTGTACCAAGGACAGGCACCTTCATTTCACTTAGGAAGTCAGCAAGCTTAATGGCCGTTTGTCCACCAAATTGAAGAATAACCCCCCCATCTGGATTTTCTTTCTCAATTATGTTAAGAACATCTTCTTCCGTTAATGGTTCAAAATAAAGTTTATCTGCTGTATCAAAATCCGTACTCACTGTCTCAGGATTGTTGTTAGCGATAATTGTCTCAATACCCATTTTCTTAAGGGCCAAGATACTGTGAACTGAACAATAGTCAAACTCAATTCCTTGCCCAATTCTGATTGGTCCTGAACCAATAACTAGTACTTTCTTCTTATCGCTGACTTCAACTTCATCATATTCATCATATGTAGAGTAGAAATATGGTGACATCGCTTCAAACTCACCACCACATGTATCAACCATCTTGTAAACAGCCTCAATATGGTAAGCCTTTCTTAGATTAAGAACTTCGATTGGTTTACATCCAACGAAATCAGCAATGGCTTTATCCGAGAAGCCTTTTACTTTTAACCACTTCATATAATCTCTATCAATATCATCAATAGACATGCCTCGAAGTGCCTCTTCTGCATCAACAATATTTTTAATCTTATTAACAAAGAAGATATCCATTCCAGTAATCTTACAGATTTTTTTTCCATTCTGTAACCACGTCTTATCAACTCAGCAACATCAAAGAGACGCTCATCATCTGGAACCTGAACTCTTTTCTTTAACTCATCAATATCTCTTTTAGCTGCTTTCTTATGGTATAAGCTATATTGGCCTATTTCTAGCGACCTAACAGCTTTTAGAAGTGCTGCTTCAAAAGTGTTTCCAATTGACATTACCTCACCTGTTGCCATCATCTTTGTACCAAGAGTTTTCTTCGCTCTTCTAAACTTATCAAATGGCCACTTTGGTATCTTAATAACACAGTAGTCAAGTGTTGGCTCAAAACAAGCTTGTGTCTTTTTCGTAACCGCGTTTTGGATTTCATCAAGAGTCAAACCAAGAGCCAACTTAGCTGACACTTTTGCAATTGGATAACCTGTTGCTTTGGAAGCCAATGCTGATGAACGGCTTACACGAGGGTTAATTTCAATAATTGCATACTCAAAACTGTCAGGATGGAGTGCCAACTGTACATTACAACCACCGATAATTCCAACTTCATTGATAATGTCTAGTGATGCTTTACGTAACATCTGGTATTCTACATCTGATAAGGTCTGTGATGGCGCCACAACAATACTATCTCCTGTATGAACACCTACTGGGTCGATATTCTCCATGTTACATACTGTAATAGAGTTACCTGCTGCGTCACGCATTACTTCGTACTCAACTTCTTTCCATCCCTTGATGGATTTCTCAAGAAGAACTTGTCCAACTCTTGAAAGCTGAAGGCCAGAAGCCAGAATTTGCTTCAGTTCTTCTCTATCTTCTGCAATACCACCACCAGCGCCACCAAGTGTGTAGGCTGGTCTAACAACGACTGGATAACCAATTTGTGATGCAAATTGGACACCATCTTCCATATTGGTAACTATTTTGCTTTCAATAACTGGTTGACCAATCTCTTCCATTAAAGCTTTGAAGGTTTCACGGTCTTCCCCCCCTTCTTTGATCGAATCTATAGGTGTACCAATAACTCTAACACCATGTTTCTCTAAAATTCCACTGTCATGAAGTTCAACGGCAAGGTTAAGACCTGTTTGACCACCCATCCCTGCTATAACACTATCTGGCTTCTCCTTGATGATTACTTTCTCAAGGAATGGTATCGTTAGTGGTTCTATGTATACTTTATCTGCAACCTCTTTATCAGTCATAATCGTTGCAGGATTACTGTTAACTAGAACTGTCTCTATTCCCTCTTCTCTAAGGGCTTGACAGGCTTGTGTACCGGAGTAATCAAACTCAGCAGCTTGACCTATTACGATAGGCCCTGAACCGATTACTAGAACTTTTTTTTATACTCATATCTTTTGGCATGATTATTCTCCTTTCATCAGTTCAACGAACTCATCAAAAATTGGGTCTGTGTCATGTGGACCAGGACATGCTTCTGGGTGAAACTGGATACTGTAGATTTTGTGTTCCTTATGTTTCATACCTTCAACAGTGTAATCGTTTAGGTTAAGGTGTGTTACTTCTACACCTGCAGGTAAACCTTCTTCCTTTACAACGTAGCCGTGGTTTTGTGATGTAATCATTACTCGACCTGTACTTAAGTCTTTTACAGGATGGTTAGCCCCCCCTCTATGCCCAAACTTAAGTTTCTCTGTGTCACCACCAAGAGCTAAGGCAATTAATTGATGTCCTAGACAGATACCCGTCATCGGCTTTTTACCAATTAATTTTTTCACTTCTTCAACTGCTGGTATAATGTCTTTTGGATCGCCAGGACCGTTTGATAAGAAAATGCCGTCTGGATTTATAGCTAGTATCTCTTCAGCCTTAGTAAATGCAGGGAATACAGTAATCTTACAATTTCTATGCTTAAATGACCTAAGAATGTTATTTTTGATACCAAAGTCCATGGCTGCAATATGTATGTCGTCGCCTTCAATCTCCTTGACCACATCTGTCGTTACTTCTGCTACCGCTGTGGTATTATGGAAGCTGTCAAATTTACTCTTGATTTGGCTATCAGTTAAGTCTCTAACTGCGATGATGCCCTTCATCGTCCCTGAGTTACGAATCATTTTGGTTAATGCTCTTGTATCTATGCCCTCAAGTCCTATGATTTTGTGTCTATTTAAGTACTCATCAATCTCAAACTCACATCGCCAGTTATTTGGCGCGTCTGATTTTTCTCTAACGATAAAACCTTTAACTTTCACACCTGATGACTCATTGTCATCCAAGTTAAGTCCATAGTTTCCAATTAGTGGATATGTCATTGTAACGATTTGCCCATAATAAGATGGATCCGTCAAAATCTCCTGATAGCCTGTCATACCTGTATTGAATACAACCTCGCCAACCGTTTCTTTAAGATATCCAAAAGCTTTACCTTCAAAAACAGTGCCGTTTTCTAAAATTAATTTAGCGTTCATTGATATTGTCCTTTCTTCTTCGGTTTGCAAATAGTTACGGTTTATAGAACCCTTGTTAAGTCTGCTCTCATATCTAACACTGCTTGACGTGATGCCTTTGCAAACTCTTTATGTGTGAAATCTTTGCTGTATGTATCTTTTTTTATAAGCTGCAATGATACCTCTTGACGAATTAACAATAGCACCTAATCCATCTTTATTGAAGCAACCTGCTAAATCTTCTGCCGTAGCACCTTGTGCACCATAACCTGGTACTAGGAAATACGTCTTTGGCATATGAGCTCTCAGGATTTTCCCTTGCTCAGGATGTGTTGCACCAACAACTGCACCAACTCTGCTATAGCCTGACTCTCCAATATAGTTGTCGCCCCCCCATTTAGCAACAAGTTTGCCCATATACTCATAAAGGTGTTCATTACCCACCATGATATCTTGAACTTCACCACTATTTGGGTTAGAGGTCTTTACAAGAACAAAGAGTCCTTTGTCGTACTTCTCGCAATTGTTCATGTATGGGTCTATTGAATCAAAACCAAGGTATGGGTTCAATGTGATGAAGTCCTCTTTGTAAATCTCGAATTGCTCTTCTTCAACACTAACACGTCCAATGTGACCATCTGAGTAGCTTTCTGCTGTTGAAGCAATGTCACTTCTTTTAATATCCCCCCCAATGATGACAAGACCTTTTTCTTTTGCGTAAGCAATTGTATCAATGTAAGCTTGGATTCCTACTGCACCGTATTGCTCATACATAGCAACTTGTGGCTTCACCGCTGGTGCTACATCATGAATTTCATCTATGATGGCTTTATTAAAAGCAAGAAATGCTTTTGCTGCACCTTCTGGTGTCTTTCCATACTTGTCATAAGCCTCTTCTTTGATATGGTCTGGTACAAATGCAAGCCTTGGGTCTAGTCCAACCACTGTTGGGTTGTTTGTTTCTTTGATTTTTCTCACTAAAGTATCTATCATGATAGCCTCCTATTGAAGTGTGTTTATATTTCTTTAACATTGACGTGAATTACTATTTAACGTTGATGTGAAATCCCTTTTAACATTGACGTGAAGTACTATGCATGATGTCATCAAGCCTCGTATTTAACGTTGCCTTTGACAATCGTCATAATGACCTGACCTTTAAGGGTGCGACCATCGAATGGTGTATTGCGACCTTTGGTCTTAAAATTCGTTTTGTCTATTGTATATTCTTTATCTGGATTGATGATTGTTATGTCGGCCATCTTACCAGCTTCAAGACTTCCTTTGTCAATTCCAAGCATTGTCGCTGGATTATGACTCATTTTCCCTATTAATTCACTTGGAGTTATTAGACCTGTATGGACAAGCTCTGTAATTGAAAGACCTACTGCAGTCTCAAATCCGACTATACCATTGGCCGCTTTAGCAAAGCCACAAGTCTTTTCCGCTTCTGCGTGTGGTGCATGGTCTGTTGCTATACAATCAAGTGTACCATCTTTTAACCCTGCGAGTATAGCTTCTACATCATCCTTGGTCCTAAGTGGTGGATTCATCTTAGTGTTGGCATTTATGCCATCAATCACATCTTCTGTAAGGGCAAAATGATGAGGACATACTTCTGCTGTCACCTTAATGCCATCTGCCTTCGCCCTTCTAATTAATTCTACACTCTCTTTGGTACTTACATGACACAGGTGAAGATGAGCACCTGTTGATTTTGCCAACAAAATATCTCTTGCTGTTATCACATCTTCCGCATCATTTGGAATACCCTGAAGTCCAAGTTCCTTAGAACGTTTTCCTTCATTCATACATCCACCTTCTGCCAAAGCATCATCTTCGCAGTGGGATAATACTGGTATGTTTAATCTATTTGCTTCAACCATAGCTGCTTTAATTATCTTTGAGTTAAGAACTGAACGACCATCCTCACTGATTGCACATGCACCACTGGCAATCATTCCTTGAAGGGGGGGTGCCAATGTTTCTCCTTTTTGACCAATGGTAATGGCTCCAACTGGAAGTACGTGTGCTGATCCACGTTCTTTTGTCTTCTTTAATATATATTCAACAATCTTAGGTGTATCTGTAGTTGGCTTTGTATTTGGCATACAACACACCGTTGTAAATCCACCTGCTACAGCACTGGCAGTTCCTGATTCAATGTCTTCCTTATATTCAAAGCCTGGTTCTCTTAAATGCACATGAACATCAATAAGCCCTGGGACAACCCAACATCCCTTAGCTTCTATTTTTCGTGCTTCTACATCCTCTAGATTTGGACCTATTTTTTTAATTTTCCCGCCGATTACCAAGATATCTAGTATTTCATCGGTTTCCGTGGCCGGGTTGATTACCCTACCATTTTTGATTAGTAGTCTCATTCCTACCTCCCATGAACTCTTTGCCAATATTGATTGGTTACAAATAACGACAATAAAAAAGCAATAAATGAATTAGGAATACCTAATCATTTATCGCCATATATATACCAACGACTAACTGAGACAGCTGGCCCGTGAGGGTCACCTCTGTCTTAATTATCGAATCTGTCTCTAGACTTGTTTTTTTTCATAACAAAAATACGCACCGATGTCTCGCATCATAAATCCTCCCTTATCAGCCTCTCTGGACTAATTTAAAGTTAGCATGCGTAACGCTAATTTATTGTTTATCAAATTAACAAGAGTTTATCATAGGAGCCCTCACATGTCAACGAAAATAGCTATGAAAATATAACCAAAAATATGACCAATTTAGAGCTCAAACCTTACACCATGACTTGCATAAATTGGAATCGTAAACATAATGCCTTTACCCGGTTGCTTATAATCAATATTTTGGACGCTTTCAAGTGCATCCATAATATCTTTAACCTCTGTTTCAGTTTGTACAAGCAAATATAATGTCTTATTATATTTCTTATTGGTCTGGCCACTAATCGTACCAGATAACATGCTTGTGAATTCAAGACTGTCAACAACATCTGTTGTACCATATGTATCCATCACTGTATATCTATTATAACCGAGTTCTCCCAGTTTGCCTTTAACGGCTTTAAATCTTTTTGCATCATTCATAATAACAAAAAGAACATACCCTTTATTCATAAGAGACTCCTTCTAATAGTATTCCGTTTGATTCTGTTGCTCAGCAAGCAATCTTTTTGAATCACGGCTAATAATATGTCTATTAAGTTCTCCACCACGCATATGTGTAACAGGCAATACAAACATAATGCCTTTATTGGCTTGTTTCATATCTCCACCAATTATATCTTCAACATGAGACATAACACGTTCAACTTGTTCTTCTCTTTCAATAACAGAGAATACTGTTTTATTAGAATGGGTATCTCCATCGATTGATTTCATGAAACCACCAATCACTGGTACCTTATATAAGTCCTTTGTTATAGACGTTGCTCCCATACTGTCAATAACAGTTGCCCCCCCTCTAATGCCAAGTTGCTTCATCTTATATAAAACGTCCGGTAAAAACTCCGGCTGGTTCAATACAACAAATAGTACAAACATACTTTTCTCCTCTATACTCTTAATTAGTACTCATTAATATATACTGGTTCTTCACCTTTAAATAACATCTTAAGTAATGGCGGTGTCACTATTGTCGAAATAACAACCAATAACACAATACTGGTAAAGGTCTCTTCACCTATGATGCCACTTTTGATACCTTGGTTGGCAACAATCAAAGCGACCTCCGCTCTAGCAATCATACCAATACCCACCTGCATTGACCGTCTGTTAGTAAATCCAGACAATTTTGCACCCAGACCACAGCCAACAATCTTACCAGCTATTGCAATAAATACGATTGTTAATGCATAGCCAAGGTAGCCGAAAATTCTACTATCAATATTAACACTCAGGCCAATACTGACAAAAAAATATTGGCGTAAATAGAGTATAAGCCATAGACTGCACTTTGTCTACAATTCTGTGACGATAGGGTGTCGCAGCAAATATAACACCTGCAGCATATGCACCTGTGATTGCTGCTACATTAAACATCTCTGCACCAAATGCCAATAATAGACACGTTATAACCGCAACAGTCAGTATTCGATCACGCCATATTGAACCTTGAGCAAACCTCGTAATCATTTTAGCGCCTATATATCCAAAGACGACTAAGGCTACTATAAAGATACCTATTCTCATAAGTAGAGCGCCAATATCGTTGTTGCCAGATGGCGATACCATACCTGACACAATTGCTAGCAAAATTATTCCAAATACGTCATCGATGATGGCGCCTCCAAGAATTGAAATACCTTGTTTACTGGCCAGTTGCTTCATTTCCCTTAAGACTGATACAGATATACTGACCGATGTGGCCGTTAATATAGTTCCCACAAAAAGCGCGCTCATGAATTGCTCGTGGGTGTCTTGCCCAGGCAAATATTTCGAAAAGAAAATTAAGGGTACAAGTGTACCAAGGGCCAATGGAAATACAACGCCTCCCATTGCTATCATTGATGCACCCTTGCCTGATGATTTTAGTTCCTTAAGGTCTGTTTCAAGTCCCGCGAGGAACATTAAAAATACAACACCAATTTGTGACATGATGTGTATAAGTTCATCTTCACCTTTTAAGAATTTAAATACAGATGGTCCAATGATTATCCCTACAAGAATTTGTCCAAGTACTGGCGGCATTTTTATTAATTTGGCTAGCAACCTCCGATGCCTGCTGCAGCAAGAATAAGTGCCAACTCTACCAAAAAAATAAAATTCTTCTGCATGATGTAACATTTCTAAAAAAATCCACGTCTGTGCCTCCCAAGCTTATTGCTCATATCCCTATGATGCCGATCTCATTGTTAGCGGTTACAACCGCCACTATCTATCATACGCCTGATTATTTGTCTTAACAATTGGGAAATCAGAGAAGATGTCCGCATAGGAAATACGATATTTGTCAGATATGAACAAAAAAAACACGTCTTTTAGACAACGTTGTCCTCATATGTTCACGTGCTCAATTGAGGCTGCATTAAATTATTCACGAACCTTGAATCTATGCAGGATTTTATTGATTTTCTGCTACAAAAAAAGAAGACTTTGAATCAACAAAGTCTTCTCACAAATAACATTATAATTTCTATTTATTCCATATTTTTAAGTCGCTCTGCTTGGTCCGCCGTAGTAAGACTGTCAATGACTTCATCAATGTCTCCATTCATAATTGCATCCAATTTATGGAGTGTCAATTTGATTCTATGATCTGTCACTCTACCTTGTGGAAAATTATAAGTTCTGATTTTCTCACTACGATCACCTGTACCAACCTGACTTTTACGATTCTCTGCCTGTTCTGATTGCTGCTTTTCAAGTTCAATCTCATAGAGACGTGACCTAAGAACTTTAAGAGCCTTGTCCTTATTCTTAAGCTGAGACTTGCATCCTGACATGATACAACAATTCCAGTCGGAATATGTGTTATTCTAACTGCTGAGTCCGTTGTATTAACCGATTGACCACCATTACCTGATGAGCGAAAAACATCAATACGAATTTCATTCATATCAAGTTCAACTTCAACGTCTTCCACTTCTGGCATAACAGCTACAGTCACTGTTGATGTATGAATTCTTCCACCTGACTCTGTTGCTGGTATCCTTTGAACTCTATGAACACCACTTTCATATTTCAATCTAGAATAAGCACCACTACCATTGACCATAAAGATAACTTCTTTGAAACCACCTATACCGTTCTCATTTAATGAGACTATCTCGGTTTTCCATTTACGTCCATCAGCATAATGTGCGTACATACGGTACAATTCTGCCGAGAATAGTGCAGCTTCATCACCACCAGCACCACCACGAATCTCTACAAACACATTCTTATCATCATTTGGGTCTTTAGGAATAAGAAGAATTCGAAGATCCTCCTCTATTTGAGTCAGATTTTCTCTACTTTCTATAAGCTCTTCTTTAGCCATTTCTTTCATCTCTTCGTCCGATTCCTCTTCAAGAATCATTAGACTATCTTCAATATTCTCTTTAGTATCACAGTAGAGTTTGTACTTCTCAATAATAGGCGCTAAATCAGAATGCTCTTTCATTAGCTTTCGCCATCTGTCTTGTTGTGCAATAACTTCCGCATCACTAATCATTAAGGAAATATCTTCAAATCTTGCAACCAATCCATTTAATTTATCAAACATAATTTCACCTCATATACTCTGTATTACTTTGCCAATAACCATTCTATCATTACCTGACAGATCCTTATAACCACATATATCCACATAGCCTTCTCTGGCCATAAGTGTTTTAACATCTTTCATCTGATCAAAACCAATCTCAAGTAATAAATAGCCTTCAGAAGACAAATAATTCTTTGACTCTACAATGATTCTCTTATAAAAATCTAGACCATCTTCTCCACCATCAAGGGCCAACTTAGGCTCTTTTAATCTCACTTCATCATCTAACTCATTGATGACTTCTCTTTTGATGTATGGTGGATTAGAGACTATCATTTGATACTTCTTCTTAATCCCATCAAATAAATCACTGTGAATGAAATGACTACGGTTTAATACCTCAAGACTCTGGCTATTACGTCTAGCAACATACAATGCGTCAGTAGATATATCAACAAAATCACACCTTGTATTTGGACATTCCTTTAACAAGGATATACCTATACAACCAGATCCTGAACACAAATCTAATATATCAATAATACCACTGTCATCCACTATATGAATTGCTTTTTCAACAAGTTCTTCTGTTTCAAACCTAGGAATCAGTACTCTCTGATCAACATAGAAATCATATCCATAAAAAGATTGATGATTAAGTATATATTGAAGAGGTTCTCCCTCAAGTCTACGTTTCAGCTTTTCATTAAAGACCTCAACATGCTTTTGGTTTAAATCTTTACCTGCCTGCATACTTAGCTCACTTCTAGTCATTTGAAGGACATCACATAAAAGCCATTCTGCATCTATCTGGTATTCTTCTTTTCCTGATTGTAACAGTTGATCTTTAGCCAAAACTATTAAACTGCTAATCTTCAACTACATCACCTTTAGCTTTTGAATCCTCAACTTCAGTAATGGCGGTATCTTCAACCGTGTCAATTGACCACTCTTCTTCTTTATATACTGCCATAAAGGCTGTAATCGCAACTTCAATTTGGCTCTCATCTGGCTCTTTTGTTGTTATACGTTGAAGTGCCATACCAGGTGCAGCAAATACGCTGACAAATCCATTGTCATGGGCTCCAAAGTACTTAAGTAACTCATAGGATATACCAGAGATTAATGGAAGACAAAGGAGTCTAACTAAAATCCTTAGCCACAGTGTTTGCACATTGATTATTGTAAGAACAATAATACTTACAGCCACTACAATAAAAACAAAATTGGTACCACAACGTTTGTGAAATCTTGATGCAGCCTTTACATTTTCTATGGTTAATTCCTCTTCAGATTCGAAGCAATTAATTGTCTTATGCTCAGCGCCATGATATTCAAAAACCCTTTGAATGTCCTTAAGCTTAGATACAAGAAGGAAATATCCCATTAATATGATGATTCTGATGATACCATCTGCAAAATTAACCCATCTAGTTGATGGTAGAATAGGTGTTAAAAACTGTGATAGTATTGCAGGTAATATGAAAAATAGGCCTATGGAAAAGGCTAGAGCCAAGACTACAGATATACCTATGATAAAGTCGTTCATTTTATTGCCGAGTTTTCTTTCAAGAAATTGATCAAATTTTGACGGTTCCTCATTGCTATCCTCTTCAACGTCATAGAACTCAGCAGAAAATGTTAGTATTTTCATACCAACAACCATTGTTTCAATAAAAAAAATATACCACCTCTAATAAGGGGGGGTAAACTAAGTATTTTGAACCTTTTTGCTATACTGACATATTCTCTTTTATCTAATACCATTTCTTTGTCAGGCTTTCTAACAGCTGTGGCGTACTTCTCTTGATTACGCATCATTACGCCTTCAATAACAGCTTGTCCCCCCCCGATATTTGTTTTGCTCATTATATTCACATCCAAACTTATACAGTATTATAAAGAACTTGTTAAAAAAAGTTGAGGATATCCTCAACTTTTTAGTCTTTAAATTATGCTTCTTTGTTTTGTCTATACTTACGGTTGAATTTATCAATACGTCCACGTGCTGAAACAGCTTTTTGTTGTCCTGTATAGAAAGGATGACATTTTGAACAGATTTCTACGTGAATTGATTCATTCGTTGTTCCTGTTACGAATTCATTCCCACAGTTACACTTAACTGGAGCCTGATTATATTCTGGATGAATGCCTTGTCTCATTCTTTTCACCTCTTTCGCCCGTCTCACGTGCTATATTCCAACATAGCATATCGAGCATTACTTTAGTTTTGTTATGGAAAATAGCTTTCCCATAAACAGCTGTATCATTATAACATATTTCTATATCAAAGACAACTTTTTTTTAGTAGTTTGATAGAATATTTTTTTGAAAGCTTAGTAATATACTCATGATTGGTTTTAGTATCCATGAATACTTTAAGCATAGAATCAATAACGTCTTCTGACCTCATATTAGCACTAACTTTCCTAAGCTTACGAACAGCTTCCATTTCTTCAGCATCATAGAGTAAGTCATCACGTCTAGTACTTGATTTAGCGATATCAATAGCTGGGAAGATGGATCTCTCAGATAATTTCCTATCAAGAACAACTTCCATATTACCAGTACCTTTGAATTCCTCAAAGATAACCTCATCCATTTTACTACCAGTCTCTATAAGTGCTGTAGCAAGAATAGTCAAACTACCACCTTCTTCAATGTTTCTAGCTGCACCGAAGAATTTTTTTGGCATATGAAGGGCTGCTGGATCAAGACCACCTGACAATGTTCTACCACTTGGTGGAATAATCAAGTTGTATGCTCTTGCAAGTCTTGTTATTGAGTCTAGCAAGATTACCAAATCTTTTTTTTGCTCGACCATACGTTTGGATCTAGATAATACCATTTCGGAAACTCTTTTATGATGTTCTGGTAATTCATCAAATGTTGAATGAATGACTTCAACATTTTCACCAACGATTGATCGTCTAATATCTGTAACTTCTTCAGGTCTTTCATCAATTAGTAGTACAATCAAATGAACATCAGCGTGGTTTTTAGTAATTGAATTAGCAATTTTCTTAAGAATTGTTGTCTTACCAGCCTTTGGTGGTGCAACAATCATTCCCCCCCTTTGACCTTTACCAACTGGTGCAATGAAGTCTATCAACCTTGTTGCATACTGATGAGGTGTTGTCTCAAGACGAAGTCTTTCATTTGGGAAAATTGGTGTTAAGTCTTCAAAGTTAGGTCTTTTAGCTGCATTAGATGGCAAATCTCCATTAACAGATTGCACATACAGCAATGCCCTGAATTTCTCATTTTCCTTAGCAACCCTTATACTTCCTTTAAGCATGTCACCCGTTTTGAGGTTAAACCTCCTGACTTGTGAAGGCGACACATAGACATCGTCTTCACCTGGCATATAGTTTTCTGAACGGATGAAACCGAAACCATCTGGTAGAACTTCGAGAATACCATAGGCCACATGTCCACTATCCAAGTGATTTGGATCTCTTGGTACTTCAGTCTTTTTTCCATTACTTTGACTACCATTACCATTATTTTTATTACTTTCTGCTTGTCTTCCATTGTTTTTTGGACTATCTGATCTCTGTTGAGATTTTTGTCCTTCACCCTTAGGTGCTGATTGTTTCTTCTCTACCTTCGGCTTTTTCTCTTTTGTCACTTCATCAGTCGCTGTAACTTCTTTTTTTTGCTGAGCTCGCTTTTTTTTCGACTGGCGTGCCTTCGCTTCTTCTTTTGCCTGAATGTCAGTTAATAACTGAACCAATTCTGCCTTCTTAAATGATGTAACGCTTCTTAGTCCAATTTCCTTTGCTTTTTCACGTAATTGAACCACTGTCATCTTTGAATAATCTACACTCAAAATGAACCTCCTGATATGCATTTTTATTATTTTGGATTTCTATATTCTGAATTTATATATTTATGGATATATAATATTGAACTTGTTTTTGGATTTTATCAAAATGAATTTTGTCGATGAACACATATATTAGCTATGATATTTATGATAAAAAAAAGAAGTGTCTAATACTTCAACCTCATACATTATATCATAAACTATTGAAATAGTGCAAGAAAAGTAAAATAGTCAAAACCCACTATTCATAAAGAACAGTGGGTAATTTTTTTTATAGCAATACAGCTGCCGAGATAGCAAAGAAAATAATCAATGTTAAAGCATCCGTAATCGTCGTTATAATAGGGTTGGCCATGGTCGCTGGGTCTAGTTTAGCCTTCTGAGCTAATATAGGAAGCATGCCGCCCATAGTGGTTGCTGTAACTGCAGTTCCAATCAAAGTCAAGCCAACAATTAAGGCAAGACGCAAATCTTGATTGATAATCCATATACGTATAAAATTCAATGTCCCTAATGTACCACCGATGAAAAGGCCAACTTTGATTTCCTTCCAAAGTACTGACACTGTATCTTCAAATTCAATTTCACCTAAAGTTATTCCACGAATAACAAGTGTAGATGATTGTGCACCTGCATTTCCTCCAGTTGACATTAACATAGGTACCACACTAAATAAGACAGCAAACTGTGTTGTTAAAAAAGCATTCTTTGTTGATATAAATTCCGTAATGGTTGCTGAGAACATTAGTATAACCAACCACATAATACGCCTTTTTGCTAAGTCAAAAGATGTCATAGCCATATACTCAGCATCTGAAGGATCAATGGCTGCCATTTTTTTGGAAGTCCTCTGTTGTTTCTTCTTCAATTACATCGACAACATCATCAATAGTTATTATACCCACTAACCTATTCTCATGATCTACAACTGGCAATGATAAGAAATCATATTTCTTGAATATATTCGCAATGATTTCTTGGTCATCTGTCGTTGATACATTAATGACTTCTGTCTCCATCATCTCACTAATAAGAGTTTTTTTTGTCAGAAAGCACCAACTCTTTTAATGAGACAATACCTTCCAGTTTTCTTGTAGTATCTGTCACATAACAGGTGTAGATAGTTTCTTTTGTAACACCTATCTTACGAATTCTTTCCATGGCGTCATCAACAGTCATGGATCCTTTTAGGTCAACAAACTCGATAGTCATGAGACTACCAGCAGTATCTTCCTCATATTTTAGAAACTGATTAATCAGCTTTCTCTCTGTATCCGTTGCATTTCTTAGGATTTTTTTTGACAACATTGGCAGGCATTTCTTCAATCAAATCAATTTTGTCATCAAAATATAGTTCATTAACTATATAAGACAACTCATCATCTGTAATTAACTTGGATATCTCTGCTTGCTTTTCTACATCCAAAAAGGAAAAAAACATCTGCAGCCATCTCTTTTGGTAATAGTCTATAGACTATTAGCGCTTCTCTTATATCAAGTTCATCCAATAATTCTGCAATATCTGCTTCTTGGAGATTAATTATCTCATCTTTTAACTCCTTGTACAGCCTGTTCTTTACAAGGTTTATTAACATTGAAAGCTCCATCGGTATCACTCCTTCTTCTACCAATAAAACTTATCTTTACAAACAAAATAACCCTATTTCACAAATAGAAAATGATTACTTATATTTGAGTATATCGCTCAATTGGTAGTCTATATTTTGTTATTCTTATCATTGGCCTCTCAGGGGGGGAACCGTCCATACTACCAACTCCATTCTTAATTCGTTTTATTCTGTCGCTAACCATATTTTACTATTCGTTATAATAAAACACAACCACTAATTATGTTATTTGCATATATGCTTTTATATCTTTACAAAGAACAAAGAGGCTGAGTCACAAGAAAAGTGACTTCGCCACGTATGAGCTTCGCTCATTTTTGGTAATTTATAGTAAATCTCCCTTGGCACCAGTTGAAATGTTTCTATTCAACTGGTTAAATTCATAGGAATTTACTGTAAATAAAAAAAGCCCGCCAACCGCCAAGCAGTCAACAAGCCCTCTCATTTCAAAGTAACGTGCGCAGAAGGATTCGAACCCTCGGCCTTCTGGTCCGTAGCCAGACGCTCTATCCAGCTGAGCTATGCGCACACATTTTAACACTATTTAATTCTAACACATATACAACTTAATTGTATATAGTGGGCGCAACAGGGCTCGAACCTGTGACCCCCCCCTGCTTGTAAGGCAGGTGCTCTCCCAGCTGAGCTATGCGCCCTGGGATATATTGTTTTACTACGTCACAATCTATTAACTTCTTCTAACCTCTCTAATTCATACAGTCATTGCATTTACGTATGATTCATATAGGAAGAATCCGTAGAATATATTCGTTTCGTAACGACCCAGAAGGGACTCGAACCCTCGACCTCCGGCGTGACAGGCCGGCGCTCTAACCAACTGAGCCACTGGGCCAAATAATTTTGGCATTTCCCACTGTCTCAGTCGTGTGCACAATATTACTTATTGTTTCACGTCACGCTCTTGAAGCTAGAACTGAGCCACTGGGCCATAATTTATTTGGCATTTCCATTGTGCCATAATAATTACGGTATATCATCACTACTATATTAAATTAAAGTGGGCCCACAGGGATTCGAACCCCCCCGGACCATCCGGTTATGAGCCGGATGCTCTAACCAACTGAGCTATGGGCCCATGATATAAGGTGGTTAAAGCCGACGACCGGACTTGAACCGGTAACCTGCTGATTACAAGTCAGCTGCTCTGCCAATTGAGCCACGTCGGCGTGATAATACTCATTTTTTTGCTAAAAAAAAGAACAACCTAAAATTAATTAAGTGATTCTAATGAATGACCCATAAGGGAATCGAACCCTTGTTACCGCCGTGAAAGGGCGGTGTCTTAACCGCTTGACCAATGGGCCATAAATACTTACAGAATACCTCTAACTTCAACTACTGTTTTTTTAAATCACTATCACTGTCGTTTTCATGATTTGCTCTCCAGAGTTTCCATAAAAATGATTCTGAAA
>JDSG01000014.1_pt1 | contig 161584 bp, 194 predicted proteins | sample 199341 | NCBI WGS metagenome assembly JDSG01 (sample SAMN02584197, study PRJNA231836) | bioreactor metagenome | isolation source: continuous culture bioreactor short generation time transfer1 day 52 after... | place: Germany: Bremen | reverse complement strand
TTCCTCATCATATCCCCCACCTCTCATTAAGTAATATTCTACACATATATGTAATATTGTATACCTATCCTAGAGATATAGCAACTTCCTAGATGATTGGGCAGAAAAAGAGAGTTGCCATGGCAAGCAACTCTCCAATATGTAATGGGATAAACAAAAATATTTAAGCTAAATATAAAACATGTTGGACTGTCTTTCATTGTAGTCAGCAAGAAGTGCTTCAAGTGATACACTAGACAGTAATGATTCAATGCTTTGTTGAAGTGGTTGCCACAGTCGATCATCAAGAACATTCTCTAGTTCCTTATTTTTAGAAGAAGCTAGTGAATTAATCGTGCCTTCTCCCTCAAGTGCAACAATTACATCAAGTGCGCTTATTTGCTTGAGATCTCTTGGAATGAAGTAGCCACCGTGTTTACCTTTTATACTATTCACCAAACCATTCTTCTTAAGTTCTGCAAAGATTTGTTCCAAATATCTTTTGGACACATCTTCCTTCTCAAAAACATCTTGAACGGTAATAGTGGTGCCGGATTCTAGAGCTATGTAGAGCATAATCCTAATGCCGTATCTTGCTTTATTGGAAATATTCATATTACTCGTATATATCCATAGACAGGTAACGTTCACCAGTATCCGGCAATACTGTAAGAATTGTTTTACCTTTATTCTCTTCTAGTTTGGCAGTTTCTATTGCAGCATTTACCGCTGCCGCTGAAGAAATACCAACCAATAAACCTTCTTCTTTTGCTAGTTGTCTCATGGTCTCAAAAGCGACGTCATTGTTAACTTTGTAAACACTATCAATAACATCTGTATTAAGAACATTTGGGATGAATCCTGCTCCAATACCTTGAATCTTATGTGGTCCAGGTTGTCCTCCTGATAGGACTGGTGATCCTTCTGGCTCTACCGCAATAACTTTAAGTCCACTAATTTTCTCCTTAAGAACCTCACCTACACCTGTAATCGTTCCACCTGTACCAACTCCTGAGATAAATATATCTAAGTCGTCTCCAACTTGATCATAAATTTCATTGGCTGTTGTTTTTCTATGGGCATCTGGGTTGTTAGGATTGTTAAATTGTTGTGGAACAAAATGGTTTGGATAGTCTTCTTTTAATTCTTCTACTTTGTTAATGGCCGCTTTCATTCCACCAGATCCTGGCGTAAGAACAAGCTTGGCACCATAAGCCTTAAGAAGTCTTCTTCTCTCTAAGCTCATTGTATCAGGCATTGTAAGAATAACGTCATACCCTTTGACAGCTGCTATAAATGCAAGTCCAACACCAGTATTCCCGCTTGTTGGTTCGATGATTGTTGCGCCTGGCTTAAGATCGCCTGACTTTTCTGCTTCTTCAATCATATTCTTTGCGATACGGTCTTTTACACTTCCACCTGGGTTAAATGATTCTAATTTGATTAAAACTGTGGTTCCTTCTGGACTTAGTTTATTCAATTTGACCACCGGTGTGTTACCTACTAATTCGACTAGATTGTTATATATTTTACTCATTTCTATCACTCCTTATACGTATTGTATGTACGGTTATTTCGTTCATTTGCCTAATTATAGCACGGAGATTTCGGTTTGGCAACACTTTTTTCAAATCTTTTTGAAAATTATTATCACCTTTACATTCACCCCCCCTAACAAACCCTGTAAATAAAAGGACTTAAAGCCTCAATGAAATTTCAACCAGGCATAAAAATGATGATTGCAATCTTCAATTACCGTATATATTCTTTCAATTCTACAACAAAGTAGTTTTAAGACGCACAATCAATGCGTATATTGATTCACCATGAAAGAACGAATATAAAAAAAAGCGGTCACCCGTATTGGATAACCGCTTTAAGTGTCTTCTTATTCAAGCACTGCTGAAACTTCTGATTTAATACGGTTAATCTCATCTTCAAAAGGTATATATTTTGAGGATTGAACCGTCTTAAGATCAAAACCTGCTTCAAGGAGCAAGTCACCTATTTGCTTCATACTTTGACCACTCCATCCATAAGAACCAAAAGCAATCGCTTTACGCTTCTTAGGTGCAAGACCTTTAAGGTATGTCACAAATGATGCGACTGTTGGAAGCATGTTGTTGTTAAGGGTTGGAGAACCAACACATACATACTCAGCTGTAATCACATCTGTCATAATATCTGAGATATGAGTTAAGCTAACGTTGTATACAGATGTTGAATATCCTTTGTCTTCAAGAGCTGATTGAATAGCAAATGCTTGCTTCTTCGTGGAACCCCCCCACATCGTATCATAGCAAATAACAGCTTTCTTCTCAGTCTCATTAGATGCCCACTTAACATATTCTGCAATAATTTCCTTGATATACTTTTTCCAAATAATACCATGACTTGGTGCAATCATGTCAACCTCAAGTCCACCAACATCACCTAAGGCCTTTTTCACCTGGCCTCCAAAAGGTAATACAATATTGGCATAATATTTTCGTGCTTCTTCCATTATAACGTCAACTGGGTATTCATCATCTACACGTTCAGAAGATGCAAGATGCTGACCAAATGCGTCATTTGAGAATAGTAACTTCTCTTCTGGCATGTATGCCACCATATTGTCAGGCCAATGAATCATTGGTGTAAGAACAAAGTTAATGCTACGTTCACCGAGCTCCAATGTATCACCATTCTTGACAATTAGATAGTCATATGAATCACCATAATGCTCTTTAAGGCCACGTACACCATTTGGTGAAGCGACAACCTTAGCATTTGGTGCTTTTTCCATAACTGCCGGTATACCACCTGAATGGTCCATTTCTACATGATTAGAAACAATATAGTCAATCTTAGAAGGATCAATAATCTGAGAAATTCTTTCAAACATCTCATCGATCAGATAATCCTTTACTGTATCAACCAATGTTACTTTTTCATCAATAATTAGATAGGCGTTGTAAGTGGAACCTCTTTGAGTTAAGTAACCGTGAAAGTTACGTAAGTCCCAATCAATTCCACCTACCCAGTAAATGCCTTTTTTTTATTTCTCTAGCTTTCACTAAGATTTACTCCTCTTCGAATTGGTCTTTACCAACACCACATAAAGGACATAACCACTCTTCTGGTACAGCTTCCCAAGCAGTTCCTGGCTCTACACCGTTATCTGGATCTCCATCTACTGGATCATATACATATCCACATACTACACATACATATTTACTCATAATAATTACCTCCTGATTTTTGATTTATAAGTTCATCTTCATTATTATAGCACTAAAAATTTTCTATTTCTAGCGAATCAACACGATAGGAATTCTTACTAAATGATAATAGTTATCGCGTCGTCAAGGTTATTTTATTACATAATCAGAGCAATGTCAACGGTTTAAGAGAAATTTCATCGTGCAAGATTGTTTTTTTTCTTATACCTATAGATAATAGTGTGTTGGTTCTAGATTAATGGTTACAGCTTATAGCATTATTTTAAAAAAGAGTGTGGACTATAACGCCCACACCCTTTATTCTATTGCTTGTCGCTATTAGTCGTTCTTAGCCATTCTTACATAAGATGCGTATCTCTCTTTAGCGTCTTGCTCTGCTTTAGCAAATAACTTCTCTGCTTCATCAGGGAAAGTCTTCTGAAGTGATGTATAACGCACTTCACCTAGTAAGAACTCTTGGAAGTCAGCTGATGGTTCTTTAGAATCTAGTGTAAATGGATTCTTACCTTCTGCCGCAAGTGTTGGGTTGTATCTCCACATGTGCCAGTAACCAGCGTCAACTGCTTCTTGCTCTCTAAGTTGAGTTTTACCCATACCATTCTTAATACCATGAGCGATACATGGAGCGTAAGCGATAATGATTGATGGACCATCATATGCTTCTGCTTCAACAAGGGCCTTCATGAATTGGTTTTTGTTAGCACCCATAGCTACTTGAGCAACGTATACGTAACCGTAAGTCGCACAAATCATACCAAGGTCTTTCTTCTTAACATTCATACCAGCTGTAGCGAATTTTGCAACTGCTGCAGTAGGTGTTGCTTTAGAAGCTTGTCCACCAGTGTTTGAGTAAACCTCTGTATCAAATACAAGTACGTTTACATTCTCACCTGATGCAAGTACATGGTCAAGTCCGCCGTAACCGATGTCATATGCCCATCCGTCACCACCAACAATCCATTGTGATTTCTTAGCAAGGAAAGTCTCTTTAGATTTTACATCAGCAATGATTTTTGCTGTTGCAGCATCTTCTGAAGATAAATTAGCTAGTGCAGCCTTAACAGCTTTAGCAGCTTCTTTAGATCCTAGAGAATCTTCTTTCTTCTCAATCCAATCTTGGAATGCAGCTTTAGCTTCAGCAGGTACATCAGCACCAATCAAAGTGTTAAGGTTCATTTCAAGTGAATTTCTAAGTTGTTTCATACCCATAGCCATACCATAACCGTACTCAGCATTATCTTCAAATAGTGAGTTCGCCCATGCTGGACCATTACCATCAGCGTCTTGTGTAAATACTGATGCTGGTGCAGAACCACCCCCCCAGATTGAAGAACATCCAGTAGCGTTTGCTATAACCATTTGATCTCCATAAAGTTGTGTTACTACCTTAAGGTATGGTGTCTCTCCACAACCTGCACAAGCGCCTGAGAATTCGAACAATGGTTGTGCGAACTGGCTACCTTTAACAGTGTTAAGACCCATCATATCAGTTTTGTATGAAACTTCGTTATGAGCATAAGTAAAGTTGTCTTGCTCTACCATTTGTGACTCGATTGGCTTCATAATCAGTGACTTCTCTTTAGAAGGACAGATATCAGCACAGTTTCCACAACCAGTACAGTCAAGTGGTGAAATTTGAATCTTGTACTCAAGACCTGCAAATTGCTTACCAATTGCTGGCTTAGTTGTAAAGCTCTCTGGTGCGTTAGCTTTCTCATTTTCGTCAAGTAGGTATGGACGAATTACTGAGTGAGGACATACGAATGCACATTGGTTACATTGGATACAGTTATCAATTTGCCATTCTGGAACAGTAACAGCGATTCCACGCTTCTCATATGATGAGATGCTCATTGGGAATGTACCGTCTTCTCTACCTTTGAATGATGAAACTGGAAGTGCATCACCTTTTTGAGCATTCATTACAAATGCAACGTTCTTAATGAAGTCTGGTGCATCAACTTCTTCAACTTCAGCATCAGCTGCAGTTGCCCAAGCTGCTGGCACATCAATCTTCACAAGTGCGTCAATTCCTTTATCGATTGCAGCATAGTTCATGTTGACAATCTTCTCACCTTTAGAACCGTATGACTTAACAACAGCTTCTTTAAGGTATTTAACAGCATCTTCAATTGGCATTACATCAGCTAGCTTAAAGAAAGCAGCTTGCATTACCATGTTGATTCTGTTTCCAAGACCGATTTCTTCAGCAAGGTCTGTTGCGTTCACAGTGTAGAATGCACACTCAGAAGCAGCAATAGCTCTCTTAAGTTCGCCTGGAAGGTGTGTTTCAAGTTCTTCTGCTGACCATTGAGTGTTAAGTACGAATGTACCACCCTTTTTAAGGCCTTTTAGAAGATCATATTTGTCTACATATGATTGGTTATGACAAGCGATGTAGTCCGCTTCGTTGATTAGGTAAGTTGAACGAATCATTTCTTTACCAAATCTAAGGTGAGATACTGTAATACCACCTGACTTCTTAGAGTCATATGAGAAGTATCCTTGAGCGTACATATCAGTTTTGTCACCGATGATTTTGATTGCAGACTTATTGGCACCTACAGTACCGTCTGAACCAAGACCCCCCCAGAACTTACATCTGATAGCTGATTCGTTCTCAGTAACGATGTCTTCACCGATAGGTAATGACAAGTTAGTAACGTCATCAACGATACCGATTGTAAAGTTGTTCTTAGGCTCATCTGCCTTAAGGTTATCATATACACCTTTAAGGATAGTTGGCGTAGTGTCTTTTGAACCAAGACCATAACGTCCACCAACGATAAGTGGCTTAACTTCTTTATCATAGTAAAGAGCTCTAACATCAACGTATAGTGGCTCACCAATTGAACCAGGCTCTTTAGTTCTGTCAAGAACAGCAATCTTCTTAACTGATGCAGGCATAGCGTCAAAGAAATACTTTGATGAGAAAGGTCTGTAAAGGTGAACTTTAAGAAGACCAACTTTTTCTCCTGCTGCGTTAAGGTAATCAACAAGCTCCTCAAGAGCTTCTGTAACAGATCCCATAGCAATTACTACGTTCTCAGCATCAGCTGCACCATAGTAGTTGAATGGCTTATAGTCTCTACCAGTTACTTCAGAGATCTTAGCCATGTAATCAGCAACTGTATCTGGAACAGTAGTGTAGAATGGGTTAGATGCTTCTTTAGCTTGGAAGAAGATATCTGGGTTTTGAGCTGTACCACGAGTTACTGGGTGCTCTGGGTTAAGAGCTTTAGCTCTGAATGCGTCAATTGCATCCATATCTACTAGATCAGCAAATACGCTGTAATCGATTTGTTCAATTTTTTGAACTTCGTGAGAAGTTCTGAAACCATCGAAGAAATGTACGAATGGAATACTTGATTTGATTGATGCCAAGTGAGCAACACCACCAAGGTCCATAACTTCTTGAACTGAACCAGTTGCAAGCATTGCAAAACCAGTTTGTCTTGCAGACATAACATCTGAATGGTCACCATAGATTGATAACGCGTGTGTCGCAACTGCACGTGACTTACGTGGAATACACAAGGAAGTAATTCACCCGCAATTTTGTACATATTAGGATCATTAGTAGAAGACCTTGAGATGCAGTATAAGTGGTTGTTAAAGCACCACCTTGAAGTGATCCGTGAACAGCACCAGCAGCACCACCCTCAGATTGCATTTCTGTTACCATTACGCTTTGACCAAAAATGTTCTTTTGACCATGAGCAGCCCATTCGTCAGTGTACTCTGCCATGTTTGACGATGGTGTGATTGGATAGATAGCAGCTACGTCTGTAAATGCGTATGCAACGTAAGCAGCAGCCATGTTACCATCCATTGACTTAAATACTTTGTTAGCCATGTTTTGTTTACCTCCATAAAATTTGTGAGATTAATTATAGTAGATTGTAATATTCACACCACTCCCAAAAGAATCATTGCTTCAAGATGTTTTAGGACAGGTGTGCCTATTACGAACCACTTTTAAACCTTGTCTATTATACCATACTGAATTGGCCCATACACTAATGAATTAGTCATGTTCTAATTAAGTACAATGTACTGAAATTAATAACTCAAACAATCTTAACCTAGAAGTTCGAGTACTGCATCAACATGCCCTTTGACTGAGACTTTTGGAAAATGTTCTATGACCATTCCCTTTTCGTCTATTACAACTGTCGTTCGAACAATGCCCATGCTTTCCTTACCATAATTCTTTTTGAGCTGATACACACCATAGAGATTACAAACTTCTATTTCTGTATCTGCCAAAAGCTCAAATGGCAACTCATGTTTGCATATAAAGTTCGTATGGGATTTGACGCTATCTTTACTAATACCAATAACAACAGTATTCTTATCAGTAAATGCTTGAATATTTGCCTTAAAGTCAAGTGCTTCGGTTGTACACCCTGGTGTATTATCTCTCGGATAAAAATATAGAACAACTTTCTTCCCTAAGTAGTCTGACAATCTACGTACATCGCCGTCCTGATTAGGTAATGAAAAATCTGGTGCAGGTTTTCCAACTGTTACCATGATATGTCACCTCCATAAATTCACAACTCTCTTAACCACAGCAAAGTACACTATAATACAATTACATTTGTTATTTTAATAACAAACATTGTATACAATGTACTCTACAGGTAGTATAACATAAATGATTTTAAAAATACACACTTTGTCTTGTACAATCTATCTATATAGTGTACTAAATAAAAACATAGCCATCCTTGCTATGACTTGGCTTTTAAAGACTCCATATTCTCTATTACAGTATGGAGTTCCTGACTCTTGTTAACGATTTCATTAATGTAATTGCTTTGCTCAGACACTTTACCAAGAGACTGGGCAACAATGGCAGCTGTTTGCTCGGACAAATTGGTAACCATTCCTAGATTTTCGACGAATTTGTCCGAATAGTCCTTGGCACTCTTTGCTTGCTTCAGCGCTTCATCTGATTTGCTTGCAGCATTTGTCGCGCCTTCTTTCAGTGTAGCAACTACCTTACCTACTTCTACAGTTTCATTTTTACCTTCTAATACATTGCTATTGATTGTTTCTATTTGTGTAGAAAGACTGTTGGCTTTCTCTGTTATGGTTTCTAAGATACCTTCTATTAAACTATTCGAATTATTGGATTCTGATGCAAGTTTACCAACTTCCTGAGCAACAACTGCAAATCCTTTACCATGTTCTCCTGCCCTAGCAGCTTCAATCGAAGCATTCAGTGCCAATAAATTAATTTGTGTACTGATGCCCTTAATTGAATCAATGATTTCACCGATTTGTGTAATATTACCCATGAACTCATCTATTAGTGTCACTGCAGAACCTGTTTCCTTAGATGCAACTTCCATTTTACTTTGCAATAAGCCAAATCGCTTATCTGCCTCAGAAGTTACTTCATAAGTCGTTTTGGTAAATTCAGCCACATATTCATTATCCGTAAGTAATCTAGCAATTTCTTCTACTTGGTGGTTAACGTCTGAGCTAATCGTACCCACTGCCATTGATTGACTATTGGTAAAATCACCAATCTGATTAAAGTTGTCATCCACTTCTGCTGAGATACTATGAGTGTCTTTGATATCTGATTGTAGTTTGGTTTCAATGGACGTTAGACTTTCAATGGCACTTTCAAGCAATTCAATGACTTCCATACTTTGACTTGCCGCCAATTCTTTTTCTCTTTTCTCATCTTGTGAATCCTTCAGAAGTCTTTGTGATGATCTAGCGCCAATGGATATAATAAAAGTAAACATTGATAAGGTAAATAGAAGGTTAATAATACCCGTAGTATCATTAAACCCAGCAAACATGCTTGGTCCACCACCTGTAAAAAAGCCATATAGCATTGATACAGCAATTAAGACAGCCGTTGGAATAATCAATTTGTATTCCTGATATAAAGCGATAAGCGCAATTGCAAGGTACATCGTCACTAAACCATTTAGGTCTTTGAAAGAAAAGACAAACATAAAATTTATGCCTGCACAGAAGAAAACCATGAAATACTTCATTCTATGCACAAAAGAATCCACTTTATTCATTATAGTAAGTAATATTGCAATAAGAATGATAATTCCCATAACAATCCAGTTTGTGATTGTCAGATTTTCTATTACGAATGATGTAAATAAGAATTGTAAGACTGTAATAACCCAAAATACGATGACCATTACTTTATTGATACGTTTCATTCTTAGCTTTTCACTATTGTGTTGCATATTAACCCTCCGTAGTCGTCTTTTTTTCTAAAAGTATTATACCACATAATCTATAGGATATTAACAATATATGTTACCACTATTGCTCCTACCACCGAGATGATAACATCCCCCCCTTTAATATAAGAATAAATCCCAGCAAAAACTAGTCCTAATACCACAGCTAAATAAGCATCACCAACTGCAAATAAAGCACCCGGAAATATCAATGCCCCCCCTAAAACAGCATATGGCACAAATCTCAAAAACATATCTAAGGCTTTGGGCAATTTCTTATCTTTCATTATATAAAAGGGTAATATTCTTGGAATAAATGTCACTAACATCATAAATAATATGATGACCCATGTATGATTAAAGAAACTAGTCATAATCTGTCACCTCTACATTCATTAAATACATCGTATCTGTTTCGTCTATTGTATCATCTAACATTTCGCCTTCTGTATCATCTTTCACTTCTTCCTTATAAAACAAAAGAACACCAGCTAATGACACAAGAATAATCGATATCACTATACTCCAACCTTGCTTGATACCAATCACCATATGTAAAACACTATTGGCAAATGCTGACAAACTTGCTAAGACGAGGGCCTTTCTAGTTTTCTTTATTTCAGGCACAAGCAATGCCACGAACAATGCATACAAACCTATTCCCATACTTTCTTGAAGGGAATCTGGTAAGATACTACCGATTATATAACCCACACCTGTACCTATACCCCCCCAACCAAAATAGGGCAAAAGCTGCATAGGAATCATATATCTATCTGTCAAGCGGCCATTAGCAAAGGATGCCACAGAAAAGGATTCATCGGTTACGAAGAAGCTAACCAATGGTTTTAATTTAGGGTGATACCAAAAAATTCTGGGTACCAAAGAGGCGCTCATGAGAAAATGTCTGAAATTAAGAAATAAGGTCGTCATAATAATTTCAATACCTGTTGCCCCCCCAAGAGCAATCATACCAACAGCAATAAACTGACTTGCTCCAGCAAATACTATAAAGGAAAAACCAAGAGCCTCGACCAAAGAAACTGATGCGCCCTTAGCCAAAATTCCAAAAGCCATAGCTATAGGAAAATAACCTAAAGCAATGGGCAGTCCCCCCCCTCTTATTCCATCTATTCCAGTTAATAACTTGCTGGTTTTATTAACATCATCCATATTCTCACCTCACCATAACTTAATTTCTATGTTGCTTAATACGATTATACCCTTATAACTTAATATTACAAGTCAATCGTGAATTACTTACTAATCGTTATTATATTGTTATATCAAAAAGACATTGTACCTTTAAATACAATGCCTTTTTACCATCAAATTATTTAACATTTTCTTATGCCTAGAGGTTCTCAGACAATAAACCTTCATTTTTCTCAATCAAATTCCCTCTTTGCTTTGCACACTCAAGTGCTCTCAAAGGATCTTCTGGTGTATTAAATGTATAATCAATTAGTCTATCAATGGTTGTCCTTGCCACATGCATTCTTGTGTCACTTGAAGCATAGTATATATAGACAGACCCATCAGAGTCCTCAATAAGGCCATTACAAAAAATAACGTTTGATACATCTCCAACACGTTCATCACCATATGGTGCTATAAAATGTCCACCAGGTTTGGCAATAACTTTGGTAGGATCCTCCAAACTGGTCGCAAAAACATATAGGACATATCTAAGACCAGCAGCTGTATTTCTCACGCCATGCCCAATATGTATCCATCCTCTATCTGTTTTGATTGGGGGGGCAGGACCTTGCCCATTCTTCACTTCATAGACTGTATGATAGACTCTGCCATCAAGGACCGTTTCAACTTCAACATACGGTTTCATTATATCTTTGCAAACACCAAAAGCAATACCTCCACCAGATCCAGTTGAAATAAAACCATCTTGAGGTCTTGTATAGAATGCATAGTTACCATCTACAAATTCTGGATGTAGGACCACATTCCTTTGTTGAGGTGATGGTGTTGTAATGTTTGGTAATCTGTCCCAGTGAAGCAAATCTTTGGTTCTAACAAGACCTGCTTGAGCCGTAGCTGTTGAAGTATCAAATTCACTGACAGACTTATCTTTGCTCTCAGAACAATAGATCCCATAGATATAACCATCTTCATGTTTCACAAGACGCATGTCGTATATGTTAACCTCGTCTTTGTCTATATCATCCCAGACAAGAGGTTTACCAACGAATCTAAAGCCGTGGGTTGGATAGTCACTGACAGCCATACAAAAGATTGATTTACGGTCAAGGCCTTCAGTCCTAACACATAAATAATACTTACCATTATGTTTAATTGCACCAGCATTCAAGGTAGCATTAATACCAAGACGCTCCATAAAATGGGGGGGGTTGGTTTTTTTGTCTAAATCAAATCTCCAATGTATTGGGACGTGATGTCTAGTTATGACTGGATTCTCATAGCGCTCATAGATGCCATTATAACCACCATTCTTAACTTTGTTTTCTTTATCAAGAAGCTTTGCTTGTTCTTTGACCAGTTCGTAGTATTTTGGATGTATCATCACACATTCCTTTCAGTTGTCATAGGATTTATTCTACATTCATACTACCCTCATAAGGTCCCACATGCTATAATGAAACTGTTAAGAGATGCAAAATTTTTGTCATCACACGCAAAATAATAACGAGTAAATACATGTTGCAAAGGAGAAATTCAATGGAAGGTTATTTTGAAGATGCTAGATCACTTGACAACAACTACACCCAGAAATACCCCCCCTTTTATATTTTGATGAATGGCACTGCCTAGGTGATCCTTACCCAGTTTTACCCCCCCATTGGCACTATTATGTTGAAATCATCTATGTCACAGAAGGAACTGGACAAGTCATCCTAAACGGTCAGTCCTTTGTGGTAAATAAGGATGATGTCATGTTTGCTTTGCCAAGGGATGTCCATAGCATACGATTGATTCAAGACAAATCTTTTAATTATGTTCTGTTAAAGTTTGATCCAGATATGCTTTTTGATACACCCGAAAAATCCTTTATCCTCAAAAACATTTCTCCAATCATAGATCCCATAGACCCAAGACATAAAGTTCTTCCAAGCAATATACTTTCTTCTAGCCTACTAGATAAGCTCAAAAGACTTTTAGACTTATTCAAAGCCAAAGATTACGCTTTTGATTTGATGGCCAAAGCAATGATACTAGAACTCTTCTATGATTACCTTCTTTACTTAAAGACTCAGAACATAGCCTTACTCGAAGAAAAAAAACAAGAGAAAGAAATATCAATGATTCTTCCTGCTTATGAATATATACATGACCATTTCAGACAACCAATAAGCGCTAAGGATGTCTCTGAACAGTGCCACCTAAGCTATAGCTACTTCTCAAGAGTATTTAAGAAACTCTCAGGTATCAGTTTCACCAAGTACTTGAATTTCATGAGAATCACTGAAGCAGAAAAGCTCTTGCTTCATGAGGATGCTTCTGTTACCAAAGTTAGTTATGATGTTGGCTTTTCTGATACAAGTTATTTCATCAAGCAATTCAAATCATTTAAGAACCTAACACCAACCGAGTATATTGACTTTATCAAAGACTAACAAAGAAACTATGCCTCGTTTGTTTCGCAATTGTATGACTTTCCTAAGCAACAAAAAAGAAGGCCCGACATTTGAGCCTCCTTTTTGAGTATTTTAGAACAATGACAATTGGTTAGATTCTTGCATGCCATCAAGAATGGCATTGTCTTTCATAATCTCTATAACTGTTTTACTAATCTTAGTTCTCTCACGCAAATCTTCAATTGAAATAAACTTGCCTTTATCACGTTCGATAATGACATTCTCAGCAGCCTTTTCACCCAGACCTTGAAGTGCACTAAGGGCTGGCATAATTTTGCCATCAATGATCTGGAATAGTTTTGCATCCACCGTGTATAAATCAATAGGTAAAAACTCAACGCCTCTAGCATACATTTCCTGAACCAACTTCATGTCCTTGATGGTATCCTTCTCTTTCTTAGAGAACTTAGCTAGAGTTCCTGTTTCAGGATCCATCTCACGGTTCTTAGCCATCTTCTCTTTGTTCTTCAAGATATTCAAGTGTTGCTCCAGCTCATGTTTACCATGACACATGGTTCCATAATCAAAGTCTGATGCACGAATGGAATAGTATGTGGCATAATAAGCTTCCATATGATACACCTTAAAATAGGCTATACGATAAGCATCATAACGTAGGCAACGGCATGGGCTTTAGGGAACATGTACTTAATCTGTTTACAAGACCATATATACCATTCAGGCACATCATTGTCTATCATAGCCTCTTCCATTTCTGGTTTGAGACCTTTACCCTTACGTACAGACTCCATAATTGTAAAAGCAAGACCCTTCTCAACACCTTTGAATATCAGGTAGGTCATAATATCATCACGAGTTGAGATAATTTCCTTGATGTTGGCTTTGCCGTCCGCAATCAGTTCCTGGGCATTATTAAGCCAAACATCTGTACCATGTGACAATCCAGATATACGGCACAAATCTGAAAATGATTTGGGCTGGGTATCAATTAACATCTTAATAACAAAATCCGTTCCAAACTCAGGTATCCCAAGTGATCCAAGTGGTGTTCCTCCTACTTGGTCAGCTGTTATGCCAAGGGCGGATAAGTCAGAGAAAAGCGACATAACTTTTGGTTCGTCAAGTGGTATTTTTTGAGCATCTACACCTGTAAAGTCCTCTAAAATCTTAATCATCGTTGGGTCGTCATGTCCAAGAATATCAAGCTTGAGCAAGTTATGATCAATAGAGTGATAATCAAAATGGGTCGTAATAATTGGTGAGCTTTGGTCATTGGCTGGATGTTGGATTGGTGTAAACTGATAAATGCTTTCAGTTGATGGCACAACAATAATACCACCCGGATGCTGTCCCGATGTACGCCTTACACCTGTACACCCTTGTACCAAACGATTGATTTCTGCCATTCTTTTCTTTTCGTCATGTTCATCAAAGTACTTCTTCACGAAGCCAAAGGCTGTCTTTTCTGCCAAAGTGCCAATTGTGCCTGCCTTAAACACTTGGCCTTCTCCAAAGAGTACTTCCGTATATTTATGGGCTTCTGCTTGATATTCACCTGAGAAGTTGAGGTCGATGTCAGGTTCTTTGTCACCATAGAAGCCAAGAAATGTCTCAAAGGGTATATCATGTCCCTCTTTGTCAAATTTGTGACCACATTTTGGACAGTCTGCGTCTGGTAAGTCACACCCAGAGTTACCTGAATGAGCAAGAACCGTCTCGGATTCAAAGTCAACATAATAACAACTAGGACAAATATAGTGAGCCGCTAGAGGATTAACCTCAGTTATACCAGACATTGTTGCCGCAAAGGAAGATCCAACCGACCCTCTAGAACCTACCAAATAGCCATTTTCCATTGATTTCCACACTAGTTTCTGGGCAATGATATACATAACGGCAAATCCGTTGGTAATAATTGAATTCAGCTCACGCTCAAGACGCTCGGTTACTTGCTCAGGTAAATTAGGTCCATAGATTTCATGGGCCTTTTCATAGCATATTTCTCTAAGTTCCGTATCAGAACCCTCAATAACCGGCGGGTACTTGTCTGGTGGCACTGGATCTATTTTCTCAATTCTATCTGCTATGACATTGGTGTTGGTAACGACGACTTCATAGGCCTTTTCTTTTCCTAAGTAATTGAACTCCTTTAACATTTCCTCTGTTGTTCTAAGGTATAAAGGTGCCTGATTGTCTGCATCTGAAAAACCTTTACCTGCCATGAGTATACGTCGATAGACTTCATCTTCTGGATCTAGGAAATGTACATCACATGTTGCCACTACAGGTTTCTCGTGCTCCTCACCTAGTGCAACAATTCTCCTGTTAACATCTCTTAAGTCTTCTAGACTATCTACAGCTTCATTTCTAATTAAGAATTCGTTGTTCAAGATTGGCTGGATCTCAAAGTAATCATAGAATTCACATAATCGGTCAATCTCTTCCCTAGGCTTATCTTCAAGAACTGATTTGTAAAGTTCTCCCGCCTCACAGGCAGTCCCAATAATCAGACCTTCTCTAAACTTATTGTAAACACTTTTAGGAATCTTTGGCTGTCTAAAGAAATAATTGAGATGTGATTCCGATACCATTTCATATAGATTTCTTAAGCCAACAAGATTTTTACTAATATAACCGCATGAGATGCACGTAATTTCTTAACATCTCTTACGGAATCATGGGCGTATTTCATAATGCATCAATGGTGTGTATGTTAATCTGATTCATATGATCGAACATCTTTAGTAGTATATGAGCAGTAGCCTCAGCATCATCAACTGCTCTATGGGCATTGACCAATGGTACCTTGAAATACTTAGCCAAGGTCCCTAGTCGATAGGATTTTAAGTCTGTAAAAAAAATATTCTAGCTAATTCAAGGGTATCAAGGGTCGTATTCTCAATCTTGATACCTTTTTTGCCTGCAAAGTGTTCAATAAATCCTAAATCAAAGTCAGCATTATGGGCAACCAGAATGCTGTCACCACAAAAATCAAGAAAGTTTTGAAGCTCATCCTCAATCCTTGGGGGGGCATCTTTTACCATAGAAGGATCTATCTTGGTTAATTTCTGCACTTTAAGTGGTATGCCACGTTCTGGATTGATGAATGTTCCATAACGGTCTATGACCACGCCATCCTTTATTTTCACTGCCCCCCCAATCTCTGTTATTTTATCTCTACCTGCATAAAATCCAGTAGTTTCAAGGTCAAAGACAACATATTCATTCTTGAGATTTTGACCTCTTGGGTGCCTAATAATATCCTTTAAATCATCGACAATATAAGCTTCAACACCGTAAAGAATCTTAAATGGGTCATCATGAGATATAGCATGAAAGGCCTCAGGATAAGCCTGAAGAACACCATGGTCTGTGATGGCAATCCCTTTATGTCCCCCCCATGCCTTAGCACGTTGTACAAGCGCCTTAGCACTTACAAGACCATCCATATCTGACATCATTGTATGAGCATGTAATTCAACACGTTTTTCTTCAGCATTGTCCTGCTTCTTAACCCTAAAGTCATCAATAAGCTCCATGGCGTTCATCATAACACCTAATTCATTGGAGAATGTATCAAATTGAACACGTCCTTCTAAACGGACAAACATATTCTTACCAAGCATACCCTTTGCTCTATCTTCAAAATCACTCATCTTAAGGAATGCTTTACAGGTAATTGAATCTGTATAATCCGTTATATCAAATATGAGTAGGGCTTTTTCTGACTTGGTAATCCTCACGTCTTTGCTAAGGACATAACCTTCAATAATAATGTTATCAAAATCACCATTCATATCCTTTATCTTGGTAACATAACCACTAATACCTCGTCGTCCAAACACAAGATTCTCTGGCAAGACTTTTTTTCTTGCCCTTTTCCTGCTTCATCTCAGCCGCTTTGACTTCCTTAGCTTATTGCCTCCTATAGCTGTCCCACCGCCTACTACCAAGGTGTCAGCTAGTTTATTCAAATCTTTCTTCTGCTTTTGTTTGAATTCTTCAAAGACTGTGTGTTCTTTGTCTTTCTTATCAAACCTAACCTTCAGATTCATATCAAAGCGCGTTTTGAAAGCCATAGAGATAAAATCATCTATGGTATACCTTGAGATATAATCATAATCAAACTCATCCAGTTCAAAAATAACCATATTGTCTTCAATTTTGGGTTCTAATCCATTAAGTTTTGCTGCACCAAAAGGACTTTCCTTCTTAATGAGGTGCATCAGACATGGACGATAGAATGCGTAGAGCTGGTCTGCTTCAAGTTTATGAGTTAACTCATAACGCTCCTTAACATGGACCACCAAAGATTCCTCGCCTATAAATTCATGTACCTTACTCTCAAGTTGTTCAATCTTTTGAGGGTGAACAATCTCATCTAGCTGGAGTTGCACATATAATTTGTTTTTTTTCCTTATTCATATAGACGTCTTCAACCAGAGCGCCTTCAAAAATACCATTTAATTGTCCTGTTAATGGTAATCCCTTAAATACATCATTAAGCCTTTTTGTCACTATTCCACACCTTACTATAACTTTTCTATTTCTTCCATTAGGGCTTCAATCAAATCAGCCTCAGGTACTTTTCTAAGTAGTTGACCTTTTTTTTGAAAATAATCCCTACGCCCTTACCACCTGCAAGACCAATATCAGCTTCTTTTGCTTCACCTGGACCATTAACAACGCATCCCATCACCGCAACCTTAATAGTCTTGTTCATGTCAGCGATTCTACTTTCCACCTCTTTGGCAATACCAATTAAGTCTATCTCTGTTCTGCCACAAGTAGGGCAGGCAATTATGTCAACACCAGACTTAATCATACCCAAAGATTTAAGAATTTGCTTGGCCACTTTCACTTCTTCAATAGGGTTCTCAGTTAAGGATACCCTTATGGTATCCCCCCCCAGCCCTGCTGCTAATAATGCTCCAAGACCGACAGATGACTTGATTGTTCCTGCCCAAGAAGTTCCTGCTTCTGTAATACCTAAATGCAAGGGGGGGTAAGGCAAGGTCTTGGCCGCAAGGGTATACGCCTCAATAGACGTATCCACATCTGAGGACTTAATTGATACAACTAAATTATCATAACCCAATTCTTCTATAGCCTTACATTGATTCACAGCACTTTCAACCAATGCTTCTACAGTAGGGTGTCCATACTTCTCAATTAACTCTTTTTCAAGCGAGCCACTGTTGACACCTACCCTTATTGGTACCTTACGTGCTTTACAAGCCTCAACACTTTTTGCAATCGCTCTTTCGAACCAATATTGCCCGGGTTAATTCTTATCTTATCAGCACCATACTCAACTGATTGAATCGCCAACTTATGGTCAAAATGAATATCCGCAACCAGAGGTATGTGTATTTCTTTCTTAATCTCACCAATTGCTCTCGCAGCTTCTGCTGTTGGTACTGCAACTCTTACAATATCACACCCAGCATCTTCCAGTTCAATGATTTGCTTAACCGTTGCCCTTATATCTTCTGTCTTGGTATTGGTCATGGATTGAATGGCAACCTTATTGCCTCCACCGATAACAACACTACCAATCGTAATCTCTTTCGTCTTATCTCTGTACATGTCGTTTAGCCTCACTCGCTTCGCAATTGTTCGCGTTCTACAACAAGAAAAAAAGCGTACTTGAGATAGCTCGTGTACGCTTATGAATTCTTTGTATAATTGTACCTTCAAGCGGCAAAAAAAAGCAACCTGTTCTAGAAAATACTTTATTTATGATACCTGGCTATATGCGAATTTCCACCAAAGGCTTTGACCCTATAGAGGGCTTTATCAAGCCTAAGCAGCATGTCATTAATGGACTTATCTCTAATTGAGAAATCTGCAAGTCCCATAGAGAAATAACATTTGCCAACATCTTCAAAAACATAATGGGTCAAATTAAAGAATAAGTCACCAACCAATTGGTTAGCACCAATCATTTCAGTCTGAGGCAATAATATAGCGAAAGCATCGCCATCCCACCTGCAGGCATAGTCAATCTGCCTAATTCTCTCTAAAATTAGTTTGGCAAATTGCTTAAGGACTAAATCACCTTTCTCATGACCAAAAGTCTCATTAATACCCCCCCTAAAGTCATCAATATCTATAACAACAATAGAAAAAGGCATTTCTGAACGCTGACTTCTGTCAAATTCAGCTTGAATCATTTCCATCATTTTTTCTCTGGTAATTAGTTGTGTTAAATGGTCATGTATACCAATCTGATGCATAATCAATTCAAGTTCATAACTTTTGATGGATTCTTCAATGCTATTTGCAAGTAACACAGCAAGGTTCACATCGCTGTTCTCAATATCTGCTGGATCCTTTCTTAGAATTAGTAATTCACCAACAGACACACCTGCTCTACCAAGAATAGGCATACCAATGAGATTCATAAAACCAAGACTCACTTCATCTGCTTCTGTCAGACGTGTGTCTTCTGATGCATCCTCCACCAATATCATTCGTCCATATGCTCTAACAAAATCAACAAAATCATTGCCTTCCGTCATTTTGGACAATCCAATATTGTAAGGGTTCATATTACGTTGATTGGTCAAGGCTACTTTGTAACCATTACTTGTAAACATATATAACACAATAATTGCATCATACAACGTGTCTGACATTTGATTAAACGCGTCTTGCCACTTGTCTGCCAAATACTCTGCCAATTTATCGTCATAACCATCAATAAATGGTAACATACCTTCTTCACTAGCTAATACAGAATCACTACGCGTGATCATACACTCACCTCCAAGGTCAACTTAACAAGATAGGACAACAAACCACTATCATACTATAATTGTACCAATACAAAATCGCACTTGCAAGTTTTCTTGTATAGCAAACCAAAAAAAAATGTATTGTTTCATATATCTTTATATTTATTATAAGATATCTATATTATGCTAATAAGTCGTCGATAGAAGGTATTGATTTAGCAGCCCCCCCATTACGTGAAATACACAACTCACTTGCGTTCATTGCTTGACGGACCGCAGATTGGTTACCAAGCTTTGTTGTAACACCTTGAATAAAGTAGCCAATAAATGTATCACCAGCAGCAGTTGTATCAACAACAGCAATATCACCAGAGGGTTTTAAATGAAACTCTTCCGATGCATCCTTATACATAACGCCACTACCACCTAATGTTAGTACAATTTTCATCCTAGGATTTTGTTTATATATGGTATCAATAATGCCCTCTGGCTTATTGACACCAGCCATCTGTGCCCCCCCTTCAACTTCATTGAGTATTAAATAATCAATGAGCTCAAGAGGTAATTCTAAAACATCACTGGTCATAGGCGCAGGATTCAGGACAACCTTCATTCCATTCTTCTTGGCTTGTCTAATAATAACCTCCAAATTACTCACTTCATTTTGCACAAGTAGTATGTCACCTGAAGAGAATTCATCAATAACTTGAGTGATGTCCACCTCTGATAAACTTCTATTAGCACCCGCAAACAAAATGATGGCATTCTCACCTCTAGCATCCACTTGAATCAATGCATTACCACTAGGAACGTCGCCCATTTTGACATACTCAACACCAACGCCTGCATCAACCAATGTGTCGATTAACATTTCACCATCAGGGCCCACTTGACCAGCATGCCATATGGGCAGTCCTGCTTTTGCCAATGCAATAGATTGATTCAAGCCTTTTCCTCCAGCACCAATACTAAGGTTTGACGACGTTATGGTCTCACCACCTTCGACTAAATGATTAACTCTATATACATAATCAATATTTAATGAACCATAGTTCAATATCCTCATAATATGACCTCATCTCTCACTATATTCAATAATATTATTCTATCACATGCATGTGCATCAGACTAAGAAAAAAAGTGGGTATGACAATTGTCACACCCACTTTTTACAATTAATGCTCATAGATCTTATTAGATAAACCTATTGCAATTCATATAGTTTTTTTTAGTTTCTCAAGATGTTCTTCTTCCTCAGCAATAAGTACTTTAAGTGTTTCAACTGTTTTATCCTTTGAATACTTAAGTATATCTTCATAGTATGCAATGGTAATTGATTCTGTTGCAATACCCTCGGCAATGGCTTCTTTAACAGAGTTGATTTGTTTTTGCTCTCTATTAAAACCTTCGCTCTTTGCATATTCATTGAAAAAACCAGTAACGGATTCATCAAACATATAGCCAAAAGAATCTGAATTGCTTGTCGCATTGTCAAACAATTCCTGGAAATATGAAGCATGTTTTCTTTCATCGTCTGCTAATCGAAGGAATAACTCCTTTACTTCGCCTTTAGCATTCTTTGCATGTTCCTCGTAAAATTCTATACCACTTTCTTCCATGCCTAGGGCAAATTTGATAACTTCAAGATTTGAAAATGATGGTTTCATTTTTATCCCTCTTTTCTGTAAATTATGTGTGTGTTACTATTTATCCAACTAATAGCTTCATAATATCATTGTAGAACAACAATACCATCAATCCCATTAGTATAACAAATCCAACGAAATGAATAAAGCCTTCTTTGTTCTGATCAATTGGCTTACCTCGAACTGCTTCAAAAAGAATGAACATTATTCGACCCCCCCCATCAAGAGCAGGTATCGGCAATAGATTCATTACCCCCCCCAGGTTTGAGCTTAGGAGTATAATCCAGGACATTACAGTTAACCAAACCGCATTAACACTGACTTCAGTACTATCTGATACATCATCACCAATCATAGTAAGTATACCTATTGGTCCAGACACTTCATTGCCTTGAACACCATTTGTAGCCATATAGCCAAGTGAGTAGACGATGATTCTAAAGTTATAGACGACTTCTCTAGCCGCAGCGTCAAGCATCTGAAGGACATTCTCAAACTCTTGGTACCTTGACATAAAGCCCAGATAATACCTACCACTATCATCCTGGTAAGGTTTAACATAAAAAGTCTTCTTGCCTTCACCTTCACGCTTCACTTCAACTTCGGCCGTTTCCTCTATATCCGTATTGATATAGATAACCAATTCATTAAATGTATAGACAGCTCTATCATTATAACTTGTAATAACGTCTCCTACCATAATGCCAGCTTCTCTTGCAGGAGATTGGTCTGCAAAATCATCCACTCTTGTCGTCATTGTCCCACCAAGAGTGGCAAAGAATATAATACCAACAATCATAGCTAAAACAAAGTTAAACAATGGACCGCCAAGAATAACCATGAATCTTTGCAAGACTGATTTAGAACCATAGGCTCTATCATCGCCTTCGATTCTTTCATCTTCTCCATACATTTTGCAAAAACCACCAATAGGCAATGCACGTATTGAAAACTCAGTTTCCGAGAACTTTTTGCTAAAAATTTTGGGTCCCATCCCTATGGCAAATTCTTCAACAAAAATGCCCGCTTTCCTGGCAAAAAGAAAATGACCAAATTCATGGATGGTTACAATCACTGTAAATATTAAAAAAAGCTACTATAGTACTTACTATTGTCATAAAATCACCTTATCTTCATAAATTCTTCTGTCCAGTTACGTACCCCCCCTTGAACATCTTCTATTGTCTTTAAGTCAATTGGTTGATGGGCTTCCATAGAAACATCAATCAACCGAGTAATATCAATGTAGTTTATCTGGTCATCCAAAAACTTTTCAACAGCTATCTCATTAGCCATATTATAAACAACTGGCAATGATTTCCCAACTTCCATAGCATCATAAGCCAAGCCAAGACCTGGAAAAGCTTTCATATCAGGTTCTTCAAAATTTAACCTTCCAACATCAGCGAGCTTTAGCCTACGATAGTCATTAGGTAAACGATTTGGATAACCAAGTGCATATTGAATGGGTAATTTCATATCTGGATACCCAAGCTGGGCTATCATCGAGCCATCTTTAAACTCAGCCAGTGAATGTACAATACTCTCTGGATGGATAACCACTTGGATCTGAGATGGCTCTAGGTTAAATAACCATTTCGCCTCAATGACTTCCAAACCTTTATTAATCAAAGTGGATGAATCAATGGTGATTTTTGCACCCATAGTCCAATTAGGATGTTTGAGGGCTTGAGCCTTTGTTACTTTAGCCAAGTCCTCAAGCTGATACCCTCTAAATGGGCCACCGGATGCTGTCAACACGATTGATTCCAAATCACTGATTTTCTCACCTTGTACACTTTGCAATATGGCAGAATGCTCACTATCAACTGGTAGTAATCTTACACCATACTCCGCTACAAGATCCATGATTATGGCGCCAGCTGTGACCAAGGTCTCTTTATTTGCAATGGCAATATCCTTGCCAGCTTTGATGGCTTGGACGGTCGGTTCAAGACCAATCATACCAACAACCGCCGTTACGACAATATCAATTTCCGTTAGGGTTGCCACATCAATCACACCCTGCATACCGGATAAGACTTCAGTCATTATTTTTTTTGCCCTAAGTCTACTTTGCAACTCATATGCGCTGTCAACATCCATCACTGCAACACATAAAGGTTTGTATTTTACTATTTGCTCTTCAAGTAAATCTATATTCCTATTGGCCGTCAAACCAATAACTCTAATGTCAACTTGCTCATCAACCACTTCAAGGGTCTGAGTACCAACAGAACCAGTTGATCCAAGTATTGAAATCTTTTTCATATATTAGGTCCCCCCCATATCACATTATTTACACAACAATACCACATAAGCTCTTAGAATAGAATTCGCATTGCCAGATAAACATAAGGTGCTGTCACCAATATACTATCCATTCTATCCAAAATACCGCCATGACCTGGAATGATTTTACCAAAATCCTTGATATCTGTTTGACGTTTCATTGCTGATCCAACTAAATCTCCTACCTGAGAGACTATGGAACCCACTGCACCAATGGCAAAAAACACTGCAATCATAGAACCACTCTCAATCGGCCCATAGTAGTACATTATACCACCAAATATAGCCGACCCAAGACCAGCACCAAACAAACCACCAATAGCACCTTCAATTGTTTTGTTCGGACTAAGCTTTGGCACTAATTTGTGCTTCCCAAAATTAACACCAACAAAGTATGCTGCACTGTCACTACAAAATGCAATGACAAATATTAACCAAACATACCAGTGTCCACTTGGCTCATACCCTCTTACTAGTGCAATATGTAGCAATAAATATACAATATATATTGCTGCAAACCCCCCCACATAAGACAGTTCATTTAAGGATACCTTAGGAAATCTCAGAGCATAAACACTCAAGCAAAGTACCACAAATACAACCATTGATACATTCAAATATATATACAGTTCATTATATAGTATAAAGTAAACAGTGATTGTCATTAAAACTGACAAATACTTTAGCAAAGGTTCCTTTAAGTCAACGGCTTTATAAAACTCATACAAGCCAATAATTGTAGCAAAACATAATGTTATTGTCAGAGGTAACTTACCAAAGTATAACATTGCAATAACCATAGGTAACAGTATCACAGCAGAAATAACCCTATTTCTCATTTGCCAATCCCCCCCCAAATCTACGTTCGACTTTATTAAAACTTAGAATTGCATCGACCAAATCCTCTTGTGAGAAATCTGGCCACAACTTATCAACGAAACAAAATTCAGTGTATGCTAGTTGCCATATTAGAAAGTTACTAGACCTAATTTCACCACTGGTTCTTATCATAAGCTCTGGATCTGGTATATCTTTTGTATCTAAATAAGTTGAAAATGACTCTTCGCTCAAGACTAGAGAGTCATCTTCTTTCTTGGCTTCTATAAATGTCTTAATACCTCTAATAATTTCGTCTCTTCCACCATAGTTTATGGCAAGCTGTAGGTTAAGACCTGTATGTTCTTTCGAAGCTTCTTCAAGCTTGTCCATTGCAGCTCCAATATCTTTATCCATCTCATCTCGACGCCCAAGTACACGAACACGCATATTATCTTTTTTGGCATTTCTAATACTTTCCTTTAGATATTGACGCATCAAACCCATCAAAAATGAGACTTCTTCATGAGGACGTTTCCAATTCTCAGTTGAAAAAGCATACACAGTCAAATACTTGACGCCCATATCACTGGCTGCCCTAGCAATTTTTTTTAAATTATCAGATCCAGCTTTATGTCCAGCTGTTCTTTTTTTTCCCTTGTGCCTTAGCCCAGCGTCCATTGCCATCCATAATAACAGCAATATGATTAGGTATCTTAAGACCTTCTAACCTCTCATACATCGTGTCACCTCATCCATTTATAGCACCATAAATCTCTACAATAATTGAAAGCCCCCCCTCAATTGAGGGGGGGCAAAAACTATCACTATACTGTTAAAAGTTCTTTGGTCTTATTCTCAATATGCTTGTCAATTTCTTTAATAAAACGATTGGTTAAGTCCTGGATTTGCTTCTCAAGGTCTTTTAGATCATCTTCTGTGATATCATGGGCTTTCTCAGCTTTCTTAAAATGATCAATGGCATCTCTCCTAATGTTTCTGATTGCCACTTTTGAACTTTCACCTTTTTTTTCTTTACATCTTTCGTTAAGTCTTTACGTCGTTCTTCTGTTAGCTCAGGAAATACTAGTCTTATAACTTTACCATCACTATTTGGTGTAATCCCAACATCTGAACCAAGAATGGCACGTTCAATTTCCTTAAGAATACTTGCATCCCAAGGTTGAATTAATAAGACTCTACCTTCTGGCACAGATACAGTTCCCACTTGACTTAGTGGTGTTGGTTGACCATAATAATCTACTGTCACTTTATCTAGAACATGAGGATTAGCTCTTCCAGCCCGGATACTAACATACTCATTCTCCAAGGCTTTGACTGTCTTCCCCCCCATTTTATCTTCATACATTTTTAAATCATCATACATACGCTTATACCTCCTACATTATAATTAGACTGTTACAACCGTCCCATTGATTTGATCATTTACAGCATTCACAATACTATCTTCATCATTTAAATAGAATACAGACATTGGCATCTCTTGTTCAAGGCACATAATAGCTGCTGACTGATCCATCACTTTTAGGTTTTTATCTATTACATCTCTAAGTGATATTGTATCATATTTGACAGCATCTTTGTTAGTTTTTGGATCACTGTCATAGACACCATCAATGTTCTTGGCAAGTAGAATAATATCTGCCTCTGTCTCAATAGCTCTAAGTGCAGCACCAGTATCTGTTGAGAAATATGGATGACCAGTACCACCAGCAAAAAAAGACAACATCATCTTTTGCAAAATGAGCCAATGCTTTGTCTTTACTGAAACGTTCTGTCATCGCGCCAATTTCAAAAGGTGTCATTACTGTCGTTCCTAGACCTATTGTTCTAAACATAGCGGAAGCATATAAAGCATTCATAACAGTAGCCATCATACCAATCTCATCTGCTTTGGTACGGTCCATAGAATCACAACTGCGCCCACGCCAGAAATTACCACCACCAATGACGACACCAACTTCAACACCTTGTTCTACTAATTGTTTTACTTGTTTAGCAACGACAAGAACATTGACTTCATCGAATCCAAAGCCTTTATCACCTGCCAAAGCTTCACCACTTAATTTTAACAATACTCTTTTATAATTTGACATTTAGACACCTCTACTAAATAATTTATCATAAATCACCACTTATTACCAGAATTTTGTAATAAAATGTGTTTATGACTCACCTTCGCTTCAATTGTTATCATGTAAAATCGTAAAAAAAGAGCACTTAGTAATGTCAATGCCATTACATGGTGCTCCTTAATCAACTTTTTAATTAACCTTGTAATTGTTGTGCTACTTCATCAGCAAAGTTTTCTGATTTCTTCTCTATACCTTCGCCAGTTTCAAAACGAGTGAATGACTTAATTGAAATAGTAGCGCCTTGCTCTTTAGCAACTTGCGCAACGTACTTATTCACTGTCAAATCACCATCTTTAACATATGGTTGGTCAACAAGACAAATTTCCTTAAGAAGTTTATTCACACGACCAATAATCATTTTGTCAATGATGTTTTCTGGTTTGTCTGGACTCTCATTCTTAGCTTGTTCTTTCAGAATAGCTTTTTCTTGCTCAAGGTATTCTGCTGATACTTCGCTTCTGTCTACGTGCATTGGATTGATAGCTGCAACTTGCATGGCAATATTCCTACCACACTCGACAACAGCGTCATTTACTACATCTGACTCAAGCTCTACAACAACACCAATCTTACCACCAGCGTGGATATATGATGCTGCAATACCGTTTTCAACAACGATTTTCTTGAATCTTCTAATTTTAAGGTTTTCACCGATAATAGCAATCTTAGCAGTTAAAACATCGTTCATTGTTTTACCAGCTTCTACATTACTTTCTTCAGCAAGAAATGCATCAATGTCTTCAGCATTTGTTTTTGAAGCTTGCTCAGCTACTTCTGCTACGTAGTTCTTAAATATATCGTTCTTAGCAACAAAGTCAGTTTCTGAATTTACTTCAACGATAGAAGCAACATTACCATCAACGTGACATGCTACAAGACCTTCAGCTGCAATTCTTCCAGCTTTTTTAGCTGCTTTTGCAAGACCTTTTTCTCTTAATACTTCAACTGCTTTATCCATGTTTCCTTCTGCTTCAGTTAACGCTTTTTTACAGTCCATCATACCAGCGCCAGTACTTGTTCTAAGTTCTTTGACCATTGCCGCAGTAATTGCCATGATTGTACCTCCAAATTGGTTTAATTTATTAGAATTTATGTAATTGTCTACTCAGCTGCTACTTCTGCTTCTTCAGGCGCTTCTTCAAGACCTTGATTTGCTTCGATAACTGCATCCGCCATTTTACCAGTCAATAACTTGACAGCTCTAATAGCGTCATCATTACCTGGAATAACGAAATCAATTTCTTCTGGATCACAGTTTGTATCTACGATTGATACTAGAGGAATATTTAAGATATGTGCCTCTTGGATAGCGATTCTTTCTTTTCTTGGATCTACAATGTAGATAATATCAGGTACTTTTTTTCATGTCCTTAATACCACCAAGGTTTTTCTCAAGTTTAGCCATCTCATGCTTCATTCCGATAACTTCTTTTTTTTAGTATACTTTTCAAATGAACCGTCTTGCTCCATTTTTTTCAAGTGCTTTAAGTCTTCTAATACGACCTTGAATCGTTTTAAAGTTAGTAAGCATTCCACCTAACCATCTTTGGTTAACGTAGAACATTCCACAACGCTCAGCTTCTGCTTTGATTGCTTCTTGTGCTTGCTTCTTAGTTCCTACAAAAAGAACTGTTCCACCATTAGCTACAGTGTCTTTGATTGCATTGTATGCATCGTCAACAAGTCCAACTGTTTTTTTTGTAGGTCAATAATGTAAATCCCATTACGCTCAGTATAAATATACTCTTTCATTTTAGGATTCCATCTTCTAGTTTGATGTCCGAAGTGAACACCGGCTTCAAGTAATTGTTTCATTGAAATAACGCCCATTTTTGCTACCTCCATTTTGGTTGTTTTCTTCCGCATCTATCATTTCATCGACAAAACATCTCATGATGTCACCTTATCAATAATCTAAATGCGTGCTATTTTTCCGAAAGCTAGTATACCACATCGACAAGACCCACGCAAGGGATTTAGCCCAATAAAAAAAGGAATTTGGACAAATACCTATCCAAATTCCCATAATAGGTCTATAAACCCTTATAAACTAGAGTTTTAGACATTCTCTTAAGCCTTTCAAATCAAACTCATCACTGACTTTGAATGTAACATGACTATCACCCGAATAGATAACCAGTGACTTAAGGTGTATCATTTCCACATCATCAACCAGCTTTATTTCAGCAATGTCATCTAATCGAATGAATGTGTGCCTGAAACTATAATCAGCATCCTTAGAGCGTTTAACTTCCTTATTTCTATTTACAACGATTAACTCTTTACCATTTGTTAATAGTACTGCATCTTGCAAATCATACTTTTTGTGTGTCTGAAGTAATAATTCTGCAGTGGTTGGATTGTGTTTCTCAAGTTTGACAAAAGGTTGAAATGCAAGAACCTTAAAAGTTTCGCTGTCACTTTCTCTTTGCATCAATTCATTATAGACAATGGACTCAACGCCATCTATGCCTTTGATATCCTCAAAGTGAATTTTACTTGATTCCCTAAAGACACTTGTACGCATCTTATCAATAACACGATTAGATATTTCTTGCGAGACCGAATTATAATCCACATCATACAACTTTACATCTGTCCCAATGATAATATGGCTATCAAGCAAGTCCGTTGAATGTACAAGGTAGCGAATGTCTTTCACATCAATGATGGATTCTTCTATTCCAATATCTACTGCCTTATATATGATAATCTTATCGTCATGGATTGCAATTACTGTGTTATAGAGCAACATTCCAGGATGAATGTTACGCCATTCCTTTTTAATCGGTACCTTAAAAGAACATTTCGCCCCCCCTAGTATTGTAGCTCTCTTAGGCATATATTGCTGTGGGATATCTTCCAGTTGTTTAATTTCAATTAACCAAGGTCCAAAATCATAATATTCTTTTTCAAGTGCATTCATACGACCCCCCCTCCTTTTGTGATCATCTGATTTACTTATGAGTGATTCTGCCATTTTCCCAATGAGTCGACCTGCCATCATACGTTCTGCATCTGTTTCTAGTGCTTGTAGTATATCTTCAATAAACATTTGTTTTTTTGTACTTAGTGTAATTAGTTATATCACTGCCTCTACGGGTAAGCCTTACATTATAAACCCTTTTATCCTCTTCTAGCACTTCTCTTGTTACAAAACCCTTGTTTTCGAGTCTGTTGACTGCGCTGGTAATAGTACTGCTGGCCGTGCTAGAATTAGTATAATGTCCTTAACAGATATACTCTTATTCCATTCAAGGAGATTAAGAACCTCACTCTCGATTGGTGTCATTTTCTTCACACCTGGCATACGCGATGAATCACCATATACAAGCTTATAATTCACCAACAATTTATGTACAGCCTCACTCATGTTTTGGTATAAGGTCATCTTATTGTCATCCATTTAAATACTCCTTAAGTCACCACTTGTAATTTATACGATTTTCGTAATATAATTATACCATTTTCGCATGATTTTAACAACGATTTTCGTATTAAAACATGCGGTAAAAAAAGAACCCTATTCGGATTCTTCATCAAATGTCATGCCATATGCTTTCGCCCTATCAATAATATACTCTCTGGATAATGTTTCTATATCACTGACTTCTGTAATATAGACCATTCCATTATCTCTAGCAATAGACTCAATCTCCTCAGCTGATAAGGTATTTTGATTCATCTCACTTCGGTAGTTTAAGATTAAGCTATAAAAAAATTGTTGCACATACGATTATTGCAACACCTACACCCTTTAATAAGCCTCTTGTTTCGTCTTTATTCATACAAACCTCATTCGAATAGGTTAAGGACTAACCTAACTTCACCTTGGCCAATGTCTAGTATCTTGGCAATCTCTTTAGAGTCATATCCCTTGCCCTTTAGTTCAATAATTCTTTGATTTCTTGTTTTGCCGCTATCTATAGAGGGTTCTGAGGATATAGACACACCTGAGCTTACAGAAGTAACCTCTGTTTTTTCAACTTCTTGAATTGTCATTGTCCCCCCCTGTAAGTTTTTTGCATCTTGTAATTTCTCTATTTCCACACTAATTTCACGAATCGTTTTTTCTTTTTCTGAAATCATCTGGTATAGAAATAGTAACTCTTTATGTTTCTTTTCAATCTCATCTTGAACAAATGTGTGATAGTCATTTAGTTCAATAATCTTGTCATTAACAAGACTTATTTGAGTCCTAAAACGGTCTTCTTCCATAGATGCTTCATCTTCATTGAGGACTTTCTTAGTTTTGTCAAAAAAAAGTGACAATATAATAAATATAATGCCAACGCCAATAAACCCTAGGGTTATGCCTTCATAAATCGTCATAACACTACTCCTATATTCTTATATCAATTTTGTTCTGAGACTTCTTAGGCCCAGCCGCCTTCTTATCCTCTTCCTTTTTACGATTTTTTTTGAGATTCGTATACTCATTACGTCCTTTTTTTTGCGCGCATCAGCATCAGAACTAGATTTAGCATCTTTTTCTGAGTGAGACACTGTTCTGGCTTCGGTATCAACTGATTTTTTTGGTGGAAGCGGCATTTTGGTCCTGATGTAGCCCGGCCTTTTGTTGTTCAAGATGTTTCATCCTTGATACTTCCGACATCTTAGGTATGGCTACTTGCATATCAATTGGTCTGATTGGCATATGCATACCTCCTTTGGTCTTCCATGACCACAAAACTAACTATAGTTAAAAGTACTATAATGATGTCATTTTAACATCAGCACCATCTTTAACTAATTTAATAAATTTCATTTCTTCACGTACATACATACTAACATTTCCAATAGAAACCTTGACACCTGTGTATATCTCATTTGTACAACTGATATAACCACTGTTTTTGTTATCAACTTGCTTTTCCAATTCTTCAAACTTCTTCTTAGCCGTATTCAGTTTATTGGCCAAAACTATTTTGTTACGTACAGCCGACATATACATTTCTTGTTTATCATCCTCTAGCTTGCCAGCCATTTCTTTTCTTTTATTAAGGAGCTGAATTACCTGCTCTAACTTCATGGTTTCATTTTCCATTTTTGGAATGCTTTTTCTAAGCTCTCCATATTCTTGTAGCATAATAGGATCAATTCCAACTTCTACTGTTGTCACTGTCCCCCCCATATGAGAACCCAATATTTTAGTCGTAACATATTCACCAGCTCTTACGGAACCACCTGATATCATTCCTTTTTTACCTTCAACAGTCACTGAACCTTTGCATGTAACTGTACTATGTAATATAGCTTCACTATGAATATCGCCTCCAGCAACAACATTTGCATTCTCAATATATCTAGCTTGTACAAAGCCTGCTGCCTCTATATGACTTTTACCCATGCCCTGAATTCCTTTGTGAAGAATAATATTCCCTCCACTTATTATTTCGGCACCTTCGACCACACCCATTACCTCAACATCGCCTTTTGCCTTAACTGAAAAGCCTGTAATGACATTACCATGTACTACAACTGACCCTTCAAAGACTATATCACCAGTTGAATTTCCAACATTGTTTGGTACATCATAAGAGTCATTAACAATAACCCTTCCGTCAAAGAGCTTAACCAAACCGTCACAGGCCGCAAAAAGTTCTGTTTTATCTTCGTTGGTTTCAATATTTTTACCATAGCGTAATCGAACAGGTTTTGGCTTTCTAGGTGTTAACACATCACCATAAAGGTCCATCCCCCCCTCTTCACCTGTTGTTGCAGGTGTTAATTTGGCCAACAACTGACCTTCTTTAACGTTGGCAATAACGTTTAATTTATGATAATTCACATTCCCCCCCTCTGAATCCATCTCAGGTCGTGTGTCTTTTTCTGTCTTGAACAAATACTCAACAACAGCAGGACTTCCATCCACCGCTGGCTTGCCTTTAGCTACTGTATATGTCACATTATATTCGCGCTCTGTCGCTAGTGCTTCGAGTAACTCAGTATCAATACCCATCTTAACACCACGAGCAAGTAATAGCCTCTCAACTTCATCCATATTAAAGTCACCTTCAACTGGGTAAAATGTTGCTGTAGCAGTCATCTTATCATTAGAGACTTCTACCCTAACCCCCCCTTCTTCATTGGTTGAATAGCTGGTAGTAACCACATTAGCAACTTTCTCTTTAAGCACATCAAAACCTTCCATCATCTTGGCTCCAAGGGATGAAAGGTCATACTCTTCTAATTTCATTTCTTCCAGAGCATGTTCTATCTCAAACAGCTCAATGTTTTTTTTCCGCCTTCTTTTGCCTCATATAAGTCTACATAGATACCATCGGATTCTTCAAGAATCTCAAAATACCCATCATTTACATTTGTTCCCATTTGTGCATCCCCCCCTTTTTAATGTCCTAAAACACCCGTTCTACAACGATGATAACAATTCTACATTATTACCAAGTAAACCTTTCATTTTACCAAGAGCTTTGGTATGCAACTGACTAATTCTTGATTCTGACACTTCCATGATATGACTTATTTCCTTTAGAGTCAGTTCCTCGTAGTAGTACAGTGTAATAACCTTTCGCTCTTTATCAGATAAGTCAGTAATGGCTTCAATAAGCATTTTCTTTAGTTCTTCTTTTTCAACATTGGCTTCCGGTAATATGAATCTTGATTTGCCCAGAGGCTCAATATGGCTTTCGCCACCCTTTTCTACGTAATCTTCTAATGATGTTAGCATTAAAGCCTTAGTCTGGTCTTTCCATTTGTGGTATTCTTCAACAGTAATTCCAAGTTCAAGTGCCATGTCCAGATCACCAACTGGTTGACTTAATTCTGATTCCAATTTCTGATAAGCCTTTTCTATAGACTTTTGTTTTTTTTCTTACAGACCTTGGAATCCAATCCATTTTGCGTATGTTATCAAGGATTGCCCCCCCTCTAATTCTCAAGGAAGCATAGGTTTCAAATTTGATTCCTTTTTCTAAGTCAAATTTGTCAATTGCATCGATTAAGCCAAATACACCATAACCAACTAAATCATCAAATTCAACGTTGTTCCCAAGATACATGCTAAGGCGACCTGCGACATACTTAACTACATCAGAGTATTCTATTATAAGTGTTTCTTTTATTTTACTGTCTTTTGTTTGACTATATGTCTCCCATAACTTACGTAAACTTTGCTCATCCATAAAATGCCTCCTATGATTTAGGATTCTTCATTTTCATTCTCTAGAGCCTCAACTTCATTGCTTAATGAAGTGGCTTCTTCATCCAGAAGGGCTTTTTCTTTTTCTCTAGCTTTATCATCTGCTTTATCTGCAATACCATTTAGCATACCTTGAATCATAGTACCAATAAGAAAAAAATACAACCAGTACAATGACCAGCGTATACATAAGTCGGTCAAGAGAATACCCAGAGATTATACTTATAATTGTAACAATAATCCCAGCGATAAGCATCATAATCAGATTAAAATTTCTTATATGCATAATTACCTCTACAAAATCTATATTGTTTTTGGTTCTCTTCCAATTGTCTTAATAAGCAAATCTCCAGTTTCTGAATAAAATTCAATGGTACGGCCATAGTTCTCGCCTGTTTCTTGAGCCAAAAGTCTAATACCAAGGGCTTGTAGTTTTTCTTTAGAAGCTTTGGTATTACGGTCTCCAATTCTCATCAATTCATTTGTGCTTCCAAAAGAAAACATTTGGGCCCCCCCGCCGGCAATTTTTGCAACGAGACGTCCTTTTGAAGCACCAAGGGCAATCATATCATCAATGAGTTTATCAATAGCTGTGTCTGCAAATTTAGCGACATTACTATTGTTTCTTATCTGTGTACTATCTGGTAACATAACATGTGCCAATCCACTCACTTTGGTAATCGGGTCATACAAAACAATCCCAACACATGAACCAAGTCCAAGCGTCGTCAGGGCATCTGGAGCCTTACACGTATTTAAATCAGCCATGCCCACCTTAATCATTTTATTCGCCATTAGCCTTCCATCCCCCCCAGACTTCTAAGAATTGTACTGTAAGAAGGCATATCAGGAATCAATATGAAATATCCAAATACCGATTCCTCCTGACCACCAAAATCAGTTTGAATCAATAATGCTTTGTCACCAACTTTGCCAAATTCTATGGCAGGTACACTTAAGATTGCGCCAGCCATATCGATTGCCATGTATGGAACTGTCGCGATTATTTTTAGGTTTGTTAAGGAAGACAATGAAGATAAATATGCCCCCCCCGTAATTATGTTACCAATTTCCTTGAGTGCAGACAAATCCATCTCAGTAAAATCTTCAAAATTGTCTATTTCTTGCCCCCCCATAAGCATGTTGACAAGGTTGTGAGCCGCTGATTGTTCAAGAACAAACATCATCATTCCATTAACTTCGCCTTCAACACCTAGAAGAATTCCTACAATAGGATTCTCTGCGCCTCCAAGCACTTCAGCTAACTCTTTAAACTCCAGCACACTTACCACTGGAATTCCCATATCAATGCGCTTGTTTATAAGCTGGGATAAAGCTGTTGTTGCATTTCCTGCACCAATATTACCTAGTTCTCTCAGTAAATCAAGGTGCACATTATCGATATTATCAAAATTATCCGCCATTTCTAATATCCCTTTCCCTCAGCTACTTATTGTCCTTAGCCTTTGCTTGATCACTCACTTTAATTAACTCTTCTATGTTGAGCAATGTAACAAGTGATTCTCCAACTTTACCAACGCCAAATACATAAGAACCTTTTTCTTCATTGGCATCTCTATTGATTGAGTCAATGTCATCATCTGATAAAGTTATAACTTCCTTGACTTCATCAACAATCAGACCTATTTCGTTGCCATCTAACTTAACAAAGATGATTCGTGTCTCATTTGAATAAACATCTTCCTCTAAATCAAATTTCAACCTTACACTCATTACAGGAATAATCTCACCTCTAAGGTTGACAACACCTTTAATATAATAAGGCGCCTTAGGAACTCTTGTGATATTAATCATTCTTACAATGTTCTGAACATATTGAATGTTGATGCCATATTGCTCAACACCTAATTTCACAACGATAAATTGCTTTAAGTCTTCCATTTGAATTGCATCATTGTTTTCCATAATAACACCCCCCCCGTTATACTAATGTGTTGACATCAAGAATAAGAGCAACTTCACCATCACCTAGGATTGTAGCACCTGCAATCATTTTGATATTCGTCAAATATTTACCGAGTGTCTTGATGACAATTTCTTGTTGTCCTATTAGGGAATCAACAACAAATCCAGCTTGCTTGTCACCTTTATTAACAATAACTACTGTCAATGATTCTTTCTCAGGATCGTCTGGAACCAAATCAAGTTTATCATGAAGTCTGATAATTGGTATTACTCTACCACGCAAGTTAATTACTTCTTCATTCTGAATGAATTTGATATCTGTCACTTTAACATCTTCAATGTTTTGAATAGTGTTCAGTGGTACAGCATATTTTTCATCATTCAATTTAACCATAAGCGCTTGGATAATTGCCAATGTTAATGGTAAGCGAATGATAAATGTAGAGCCTTCTCCAAGAACCGTTTTAACTTCAATATCTCCACCAAGGGCTTCAATCTTAGTCTTTACAACATCAAGGCCTACACCTCTGCCTGAAACATCAGAAATCTTATCCGCTGTTGAGAAGCTTGGTCTAAATAGTAGCTCAATAATCTCTTGATCAGACATAAGTTCTGCTTGATCATAGGATACAGAACCATTGTTAATGGCTTTGGCTTTAACTTTTGACACATCAATACCAGCGCCGTCTTCGCCCACCTCAATTACAACATTGTTACCATCTTGATAGGCTTTCAAGTAGACATTACCTGTAGCATCTTTACCATTTCTAACACGAACATCTGGCGTTTCAAGTCCATGATCACCTGCATTACGGATTAGATGTACAAGTGGATCACCTATCTCATCTATAACAGTTCTATCAAGTTCAGTTTCCTCACCTGACATATGAAGAACCATCTTCTTATTAAGCTTTCTAGACAAATCACGAATCAATCTTGGGAAACGATTAAATACACGCTCAATAGGAACCATTCGCACTTTCATAACTGCGTCATGAAGATTGGTAGTGATTCGTTCTAGGTATTCGATTTGCTCTGAGAAATTATTATTGTTATTTTCAACTGTTTCAAGTCCATTCTTAATAATAATCAACTCACTAACAAGGTTCATCAGTGTATCAAGGCGTTCAATATCAACTCTGACAGTTCTATTTGTTACTGGTTTAGTTGATTTTGGGGGGGCTGGGTTTTTACCTTGGTCTTTGCCAGCAGGTGCTACTGCTTGACTAACCCCCCCATCTGACTCATCGTCAGACATTTGCTCAACTGAAGGTGCAGCTGAAATCTCAACGGCATCAATTAATACTTTCTCAACTTCTGCAATATTGCCTAAATCCTTGGCAAAGGTTGCCTCGGTCTCTTTCGAAACGACAACAACCGAGAAGTCAAAGTCAAATTTTTCATCCTCAATATCCTGAACTGCTGGATGGGATTTGATGATTGAACCAAGTTTCTCAAGGGTTCTAAATATAATAAATGCTCTTGCTGATTTAAGGACACAAGACTCTGAAAGGTAGAGTGTTATACCAAACGCATTCATGTTCTCTTCTTTCGCCTTTTCAACAGCATGAGATTCAAAGTCAGTAAAAATCAGTGATTTGTGCTTTCGCTCATCACCTTTTGCCTCTTCAACATCTGGCGTCGCTTCAACGGCAACAGCTACAGCAGGTTCAGCACTTGGACCCGTAGCAGGTTTCTCGCCTTTTAGAATCGCTACAAGGGTTGCAATAATTTCTGGATAGTCATTATCCCCCCCTTCGTTACCCGATTGAACAATTGACTCTAAATATTGCTCAAGAGCATCAAGACACTTAAACAAAGTGTCAAGCAAATCTGCATCAATAGAGATATTGCCTGTACGAATCTCTGATAGTACATTCTCCATATCATGAGTTAATTGATTCATTTTTTTTAAAGCCCATTGTAGCTGCCATACCTTTAAGTGTATGCGCTGCCCTAAATACTTCATTTACCAAATCTTTTGAATCTGCTGGACTTTTTTTTCCAGTTCCAACAAACATGTGTTAAGACCTTGCAAATGTTCTTTTGATTCATCGATGAATATTTCTAGATATTGGCTAATATCCAATGAGAGCACCCCCCCCAGTTTCTTGGTTTACGATCTTAACCCAATACTTATTGGATTAATCTCTGAGTAATGGAATCTGATATTTTATCAAGTGACACAATTTCATCAGTAATACCTGTTTCTACCAAAGCTTTTGGCATACCGTATACAACACAAGATGCTTCATCTTGTGCAATTATGTGTATATCCCTTTTGTCATGAAGTTCAACAAGCCCTTCTGCACCATCAGCACCCATGCCTGTCATAATGACACCGACAAGACTACGTTGCTTAATGTTACCAATGGATTTCATCATTACATTGACAGCTGGTTTATGTCCACCACTAGGAGCATCGTTCGACAATGATACGTATAAAGTACCATCTACCTTTTCCTTGACAAGTAAGTGTTTATCACCTGGTGCAATATAAGCACAGCCATTCTCAATCACATCACCATCTTCAGCTTCTTTTACACTAATATCACTTAGTTGGTTTAGCCTGTCTGATAGTGACTTGGTAAAACCTGGCGGCATATGTTGTACCACTACGATTCCAGCATCAATGTCTCCTGGAATATATGGCAATACATACTGAAGTGCCCTTGGTCCACCAGTTGATGTTCCTATGGCTATTAACTTGTCCACTTTACTACTTGCTTTTTTTTGGAATTGGTTTGTGATGACTTGCTGCAATTGTTTTAGATATTGAAGGTTTGAATTTGGTTGTACTCTTTTGACCTGCGCTTGCAGCCAAAAAATAACTTTTCAATAAGTTCTTCTCTAATTTCCTCAGAATTCACCTTGAAAATATTATCTGGCTTAGCCACAAAATCAAAAGCACCCAGCTCTAAAGCCTCAATGGTCTCTTTTGCACCTTCTTTTGTTAAAGTGCTCATCATTACAACCGGTGTTGGTTGAAGTGAATTCAACTTCTTAAGCATTGTTAGCCCGTCCATAACTGGCATCTGGATATCAAGTGAAATGACATCCGGCTTAAGAGCTTGTACCTTTTCCAGTGCTTCTTTACCATCTGCTGCTGTCCCAACCGCTTCACATCTCGGGTCACTATTTATTATATCACTTATTACCCTTCTCATGAATGCAGAGTCATCAACTATAAGAACTTTTTTCACATTACCCATATAATCACAATCCTTTTTTGTTTTTTCGTCTACGACGTTCTTCTTCAAAAATAAAACGAATAATTACTTCTCTATCTTCATTTGATATAGCATCAAATTCGACTCGGTTCTCGTACAGTAGATTATTACCCTGTAATATAGATGATTCAATGATAACACCAGATAAGTATAGATGTTTCTCAGAATCGCCATAATCAAGTTGTATATGATTAACGACCCCCCCTTTTTTTGTCCATCAGCTGTTGCTTAGAGGTGAATCTAATACCTCCACCACTGATATCAAGAATCATACCATCACTCCATACATCTTCTGCATCATCTTTATAATGAAAGGTCAACATACAGTCAAGTCTATAGTATTGGCGTCTCTGATATTTTTGCAAAGCAGTAATAATTTGCAATGTAATCAAATACAATTTTTCATCTTTGCTTCGGCTCTTGACTTGGACTTCACATCGGTACAAACCTTTATCGGTATATACACACATTCCATACTTTCGACTTAGCTCAAGAGGAATGATTCTACCACCCTCTAGAGGTGCCAAAATAACAATCTCACCATCTTTATTAACTTCTTGAATTTTACTATAATATTGGTCTTGTTCGCCTTCCATGGTCACCCTAGTCACCAATTCAACTTTGTCACCAAGGGCAATTGACTTTAACATGGCCTGTCACCTCATTATGTGTTTTTTTTGAGCTTCAACATTGTAGAAAATAAGTTGCCTAGCCCTCGTTCTCCAGCTTCCTCAACCTTAGTATAGTTTACCATACGACTAGCAAGTTGCTCAATGGCTTTAGATACTGGCGATCTAGGAAACAACATTGATACTGGCTTTTGTTCAATAACAGCTTTTACCAACTGCTTATCATTTGGTAAATAACCAATATTTGTAAGCTCCAAACCCAGATATCTATTGGTCACTTTATTAAGTTTCTCAAATATTTCTTGACCTTCAAAGTCACTTTCAGTCCTATTAACTAGAAGGTTAATGACTTTCTCATCTAACTTACCATACCTCTTGCTTATAGCCTTAAGAACTGCGTATGCGTCAGTTATAGCTGTAGGTTCTGGTGTCGTCACCAATAAAACTTCATTTGATGCTGATACAAAGTCCAAAACAGAATCTGAAATTCCAGCACCTGTGTCTATTATGATTATATCAGCTAATCTGTCTAAATCATATAGTTTTTCAATCATATATGCCAGCTGATTCTTATCAAGCTTCAAAAGTTCCTGAACCCCCCCTGACCCACCTGAGATAAATTCAATACCTAGGGGGGGTCCTGAAGTCAAGATATCCGTAATACTTTTATTGTTATAAATCATATCAAACATATTATATTTTGGTACAATCCCAAAGATAACTTCCACATTGGCCAAGCCAAAATCTGCGTCAAATATGATGACTCTTTTACCTAATTTCTTAAACTGTATTGCAAGGTTAACTGAAACATTGGATTTACCTACGCCACCTTTACCACTGGTGACTGTAATAACTCTTGCTTTTCTTTGTGAATAATTGACTTCTGTTTTTTTTGATGATATTTCTTAGATTTGAGGCTTGATCCATTATTCATCGCCTCCTAACACCTGCTTAGCAATCTCATGAGGGTTAATATCACTAATGTCATCTGGCACATTCTGTCCAAAAGTTACGTAAGATAATTTGGCACCAGTATGTAACTTCATATTTAGCACATTGCCATAAGAAGAGGTTTCATCAAGTTTTGTAAAGATAATCTTGTATTTTGTAATGTCATCATATACCTTAGAGATATTGATTAAATCTTTATACTTAGTAGCCACACTTAGAACAAGGTACACTTCTTTATTATCGACAACTTCAAGTAATTCCCTAAGCTCGTTTTGGTGTTCAATATTCTTATGTGAACGCCCTGCTGTATCAATCAGTATCAAATCTTTATTTGAAAAATGATCAACAGCATCTGCTAGCTCTTGACTCGAATATACAACTTTGATTGGTATGTTCAGTATATTGGCATAGGTTCTAAGCTGCTCTACAGCTGCAATTCTGTATGTATCTGATGTAATGAGGCTACTTCTTTGCCAAGATTCAAGGTGAAAAAGGACGCTATTTTTGCAATTGTTGTTGTTTTCCCTACACCCGTAGGTCCCACAAAAAAATATTGTATTCTTTACATCTGAATTAATGGTTTCTTTAGCAGAAAGCAACTTGACTATACGTTTATAAATAACAGACACAACATCGGTTACTTCTTCAGTGCTATCACTATGTAATTGCTCCAACCCTGCTGTTAGTTGGTTAACGATGTCTTCCCTAACTTCATTGTCAATGAGTTGCTCATACACCGCTTTGATTATTGCGGCATTCACCACTTCATGGTTCTCACCTTGATTTATCTCAGAATCCTCTGTGACATCCGAATTCTTACCTTCCTCATGGTCATGGTCTAATTGAACGTCACTCACTTTATTACTTGATTTTGTGAAAGGCCCACCTTCATTAGGTAGTTTATCAATCAAAGACTTGAACCTCTCCAGGTATACCTTATTCTCATCTTCTGAAGCAACATCCATAGTCGGTGCCTTAGTTGCCACAACTTTTTTTGGAATTGTAGGCTCTCTATCACCATCATCAAATACACTATGGTCATCTATAGCTGCAGTCACTTCAACATAAGGTTTTTTGAACAATTTGTAGATGCCTCTTGGCTTAATATTCTTCACACTAACAATGAGCGCTTCACTTCCAAGCTCATCTTTGACTTTGAGCATGGCTTCTTTTTCATTGCCACCCTCATACTTTCTTATTTTCATTAGATGGTCACCATCCCCCCCACTGATTGTAACTCTATTGTTGGATCAAGCTCACTATAAGATATAACGATTATATCTGGATAACGATCTTCTATCATACGTTTGTAATATATCCTAACAATAGGTGATGTCAAAATTATTGGTACACGTCCTGATGCAACAAGCTTTTCAGCCTCAACCCCCCCTGTCGCATCAAGAATTCTTTGCATTGATTCAGGATCTAGGGTTAGATAGGTCCCTTGTTCCGATTGTTTAACACTATCCATAATAAGCTGTTCAACTGAAGGATCTAAGGTTAAGACCTGGTTGGTCTCAACATCAAAGAACTTAGCACTGATTGAACGCTTCAATGATTGACGCACATACTCAGTCAATAAATCTGGATCTCTAGATACTGAAGCATTATCTGCAAGTATTTCAAACACTGTTACAAGGTCTCTAATAGATATGCCTTCTTTAAGCAAGTTCATAAGGACCTTTTGGATTTCACCTACAGATAACAACTTAGGAACAAGTTCATCGACTAGAGTTGGATGATTCTCATTAACATTGTTAATTAATGTCTTCACGTCTTGTCTTGTCAAAAGTTCATGCAAATGTTCTTTGATAACTTCAGTAAGATGTGTTGCAATTATTGATGGAGGGTCAACAACAGTATAGCCTAATGTTTCGGCACGCTCACGTTGTCCCTCAGTAATCCACAATGCCGGTAGTCTAAATGCCGGTTCTATAGTTTCTATACCGTCAATCTCTTCTTCTACATAGCCAGGGTTCATCGCCATATAATGGTCAAAGAGTATCTCACCGTCAGCTATTTGAGTCCCTTTTATTTTTATGATGTATTGATTTGGATTCAGTTGAATATTATCTCGAAGACGAATAATTGGTACAATGGTTCCAAGTTCAAGGGCTATTTGTCTCCTAATCATAACAACTCTATCCAGCAAATCCCCCCCACCCTACTTACGTCAGCAAGGGGGGGAATTATACCGTATCCAAACTCCAGTTCAATTGGATCAACTTGTAGGAGCGATACAACATTCTCAGGTTTACGAACTTCTTCTGCCTCCACATCTTCTGTCGCTATTTCCTCTTCAATTGCAGCAACTTGAAGATTCGATTGCATATTACGTCCAACAAGTACAACCGCTAAACCAAAACCACTAACTATCACAGGATTTAGCGGCGTTACCAATCCTAGAAATATAAGAACCCCCCCACCAGCAAGGTATAAAACCTTTGGTAAGGAGCCTAGTTCTTTTAACAAAGTATCACTCACATCGGCATCTCTAGATACTTTAGTAACCAAAATACCCGTCGAGAGGGAAATCAGCAATGCTGGAATCTGACTTACAAGCCCATCACCTATAGTTAGAACTGAATAAGTGCTTAAGGCATCGGAGATATTCATGCCTCTGTTTATCACGCCCATCAAGATACCACCAACTAAGTTAATCAAAGTTATAATAAGACCTGCAATAGCATCTCCTTTTACAAACTTACTGGCACCATCCATTGAACCATAGAAGCTGGCTTCATCCTGAATCTTCTGCCTTCTATCTCTGGCTTGCATTTCATCTATAAGTCCTGAGTTAAGGTCTGCATCAATAGCCATCTGCTTACCTGGCATTGCATCCAGTGTAAAACGTGCAGATACTTCCGCAACCCTTTCAGAACCTTTTGTAATAACCATAAAGTTAATCAGAACCAATATGGCAAAAATAACAACACCAACAACCAAATCACCACCGCCGACAAAACCACCAAAGGTTTCGATGACATTACCTGCATCAGCATTTCTAAGTATGGCAAAGGTTGAAGATACATTTATAGCTAATCTATACACTGTAACAAATAGCAATATGGTTGGAAAAGAAGACATTTCAAGGGCTTCTCTAGCAAACAAGGCATTGAACATGATAATCAGTGCAAGGGCAATATTAATTGTGATAAAAACATCCAGCAAAAATGTTGGAATAGGCAATATGAGTATAATAACTGTTAAGACAAGAAACATACCAATAACGAGATCGCCTGCCTTCATTTTCATGCTCTAGCACCTTCCTTTCCATTTTTCTTCAAATTGTAAACAAAAGCCAAAACCTCTGCAACCGTCTGATATAACTCAGGCGGCACTTCATCCCCCCCTATCTCAACTGTGTAATAAAGGGATCTTGCAAGGGGGGGTTTATTCTCTACAATCTCTATTTCATGTTCTTTAGCTTTTTCTCTAATTCTTGCAGCCATAATATCTGCCCCCCCCTTGGCAACCACCATAGGAGCTGCTGAAACAGCTTCATCATACTTAATAGCGACTGCAAAATGGGTTGGATTTGTAATAACCACATCCGCTTGGGGGGGTAAGTCCTGCATCATACGTCTCATTGACGCTTCCCTCATTCTCTGACGGATTCTTTGTTTGATTTCAGGATTACCTTCTGTCATCTTATATTCATCTTTGATTTCTTGTTTACTCATTCTAAGTTTTTTGGCCAAACTATACCTTTGGTAGATATAGTCAATAATGGCAACAAGTAAAAAGAAGGCGCCAATCTTTATGCCTAAATCAAGGGCCGCATTGACAATAAGCTCATAAGCGCTAAATAGATCTAGTTCATATAAGTTTTGAATTAACATATCATAATCTCTTATGGTTAAATAAACAATTGTAAGTATAATCCCAATTTTTATGATAGACTTAAGCAACTCTACAGATGTCTTTAAAGAGAACATCCTTTTCATCCCACTTATAGGACTAATATTGCTTAACTTTGGTTGTAACGGCTTCATTGTAGGCTTCCATCCAACTTGAAGTACATTCGCTAAAAGGGCTACGAAGAAAACAATGGCAAAAAGCGGACCTGTAATCAGAAAAGCCTGCATACTGATGAATCTAAACAATTCTGTTGCAAAATTAATATCCATCTCCTTTGTATCGAACAGATTAATACACGAATTGAAGATGTTGATTATTCTAGTCAGAAAACCAGGGCCAAGAATCTTAATTGCTGAAAACATAACCACTAAAATAAATGTCGTGGTAATCTCATTACTTTTTGCGACTTGACCGTCTTCTCTAGCTTTTTCCTTTTTCCTTGGTGTTGCTTTCTCAGTCTTTTCTCCACCTGGACCATCACCAAATAATTGGAGGTTCATGGGAATTAAGCTATAGTCATAAACCTTCATCATCTGGGCATCATACCTTCCACTATTTCCCTCATTAACCTTACAGTATCGTCAATAAGCAAATCACTAATAACTGCAAATATTTGCATCGTTACATACAAAGTCAACAATCCAAACATAATCTTTATAGGAAATCCTATAACGAACATGTTGAGTTGTGGTACAGTTCTAGCTAGAATTCCAAGTACAACATTGGTGATAATCATTACAAAAAATATAGGTGCTGCAATCTGAAGTGCCATGCAAAATACCTTGACATATAGCCCACGATTGCTTCATTTAGCTGTGGTGTAAGGGTAATATTACCCAAGGGAACCATAACAAAGCTATCAAGTAATGCCCTAATAAAGAAGTGATGAGCATTGGTCACCACAACGATAATAATCAATACATAGTAGTAAAGGTTACCAGTGATTGTCAACTGAATCTGACTCATAGGGTCAAATACATTGACCATTGCAAACCCCCCCATTTGTGAATCAATAAATTGTCCTGCAAGGGATAATACCGCAAATACAATATATGCGCCAAATCCAATAAGCCACCCAGTAATAAATTCTTTGATGACAGCTACGGCAAAGGTCACTGGTTCAAACTTGATACAGTAGGCGCAAATTCTATGGTAGACACAGCAATAACCGTTAAGAAAAATGTCAATGACACCTTCACCATATATGGGACACTTCTATTCCCTAATATAGGCACAATCAGTAGTAAACCAAGGGCTCTAACAAATACCAAGAGAAATATATCCAAATACTGATAAGGATCCGATAACAATTGATTCATATCGCGCCCCCCCTATCTTATAATAAACTGACTAAATTGATTTGTAACACTAACAAACAGATCAACCACTTTGTTCATCATCCATGGACCAAAGAAATAAACGCCCATAAAAACAGCCAAAATCTTAGGTACAAAAGTCAAAGTCTGTTCCTGAATCGATGTTATTGTCTGAAAAATACTAATCAAAAGGCCAACCGATAGAGCAAGCAATAACAATGGTCCTGCGACGGTTATTACTGTCATTACAGCCTCTTTAACCAGGTCAATAATTAGATCCTCACTCACCCTACCACCTCCTTAATCATAAAACGTCTCTACTAACCGACTAATTATCAAACTCCAACCATCTGCCAAAAGGAAAAGCAAGAGCTTAAATGGCATTGAAATCATAACCGGCGGAAGCATCATCATACCCATTGACATTAGTGTGGAAGCCACAACCATATCAATAACAATAAATGGTATGTAAATCAGGAATCCGATAATAAAAGCAGCTCTAAGCTCACTTATAATAAATGCCGGTATAATAACCTCCGTTGGCAGTTCACTGTATTCTGTGATAGGACCAACTTTTGCAATATCCATAAATAAGGCCAAATCCTTTGGGTTCACTTCATTCAACATAAATTCACGAAGTGGTTCCAAACCTCTTTCAATGGCCTGCTGTTGTGTTATTTCTCCAGCAGCATAAGGCTCCATGGCCTCAACATTTATTTCAGTTATTACCGGACTCATAATGAATAAGGTTAGAAATAGAGCAAGACCAACCAACAACTGATTTGGTGGTGTCTGCTGAGTGGATAGGGCACTTCTCACAAAGTGAAGAACAACAATAATCCTCGTAAAAGAAGTGACCATTATAAGAATAGATGGTGCAAGAGATATAAGCGTTAAGATTACGAGAATCTGAATACTGCTTACAACATCTTGTCCATCTTCAGCTGCCCCCCCAACAGAAAAATCCACCGAAAAAGGAATCGGTGTAGTCTCTGTTTCTGTGGCGTTTACATTCATTGTTGTGCCCATGAAAATGAGCATCAAAACAAAAACTATCAGAAAATAATATCGTTTACTTTTTATGATGTTCATCAAGCTCTTCCCCCCCTAAACTCTCATTGTCCTTTTCTTTATGGACCAATTTATTCAAAAAAAATTGCTGAAAGGGACGATATTCTCACTGCCATCTTGAAGTGTTATTGTTGCTTCATCAACACGTTCAATAAAAGTAATCCGGTCACGTGTAACGGCAATGACCATATAGTCATTGCCCACTCGTACCAATTGTAAAGTTTTGTGTTGTCCTACTGGCAAAACTTCAATGATTGCCATGTTAGCACCAACTTGTCGTTTCATCTGCATTTTACCAAGTAGTCTTGATAAATAATATGCACCATATAGAACAAGAAAAAACAGTACTAAAATTCCAAAAAAATTGTAGATAATCGTTAAATTCCATATATCACGCCGTATTACCCTGTAACTTTGGATACTGCTTCAATTACACGCTCAGCTTGGAAAGGTTTTACAATAAAGTCCTTGGCGCCTGCCTGAATTGATTCAATAACCATGGCTTGTTGTCCCATTGCTGAACACATGATAATATTTGCGTTACCATCGATACCTTTTATAGCTTTAACTGCCTCAATCCCATCCATCTCAGGCATTGTAATATCCATAATCACCAAATCTGGGCTAAGTTCGTTAAACTTTTCAACCGCTTTAAGACCGTTCTCAGCTTCCCCCCCCACTACATTATAGCCATTCTTTGAAAGAATGTCTTTAATCATCATTCTCATAAATGCTGCGTCATCAACTATCAAAATATTTTTACCTGCCATTTTTATCTCTCCTTTGTCATAATAAAAATGTTTATACTATATTATAGCATACTTTTTTTTATAATGTATATCATAAAATTTGTGATGCTTGCTTAACTATATCTGTAATTCGTATGCTAAAGTTTTCGTCGATGACAACGACTTCACCTTTTGCAACCACCTTGCCATTTACCAATACATCAATTGGTTCTCCAGCAAGCTTATTAAGCTCAATAATTGAGCCAGGTGCAAATTCCAATATATCTTTAATAGATCTATGTGTTCTCCCAAGCTCCACCGTCACTTCAAGAGGCACATCCATAATCAAATCTATGTTTTCTTTTTGTTGAATGAAGGACCCCCCCATGTCAAAGTTCTGGAATTGAGCTGGTTGAACGTCAATGTTCCTGAATTGGTTGTTGCCTGGAGGCATCATGCCCATATCTGCTTGCCCCCCCATGTCCATCGCTGGTTGTGCGTAAGGTTGGCCTTGATTTGGCATTTGACCTGGTGGTGGCATTTGACCTGGATTTGGCATACCTTGTGGTTGTGGTTGTGGTTGCGCCTGCGGTTGTGCTTGTGGTTGTGCTTGTGGCTGCACAGGTGCTGCAGCTGGTTCTGGCACTTCCTCTTCTTGAGTTTGATTAAAGTTATCAGAAATAACTTTTGCAAATTCAACTGGGTAAAGTTGCATCATCTCAGAATCAACAAGATCACCTATCTGTAGGCTGAATGAAACCTTAATGAATTCACCATCAAGAAAATCAGCTAGCTCTGTCTGATCAAAAGACTCTTGCAAATCCAAATGATTAGAATTAGGCGGCGCAATATCTATCTTCTTGTTAAACATCGAGGACATAGACGTGGCTGCTGAACCAATCATCTGGTTCATGGCTTCACTAATGGCACTTAGATGTAAATCAGATAACTCTATATCTTGATTACTTCCATCTCCACCCATCATCAAATCTGTAATGACTTTAACATCGGTTTCTTTTAGTATAAGAAGATTAGTTCCATCTAGACCTTCTTTATAAACAATCTGAATGGCAACACATGGTTTTTCATAAACCGCCTTTACTTCATCCCACTTCACAATTGACACTTGAGGTGTTGAGATGTTAACTTTTTGGTTAACCAAAGCAAATAGAGTTGTGGCAGCTGTACCCATACTAATATTGGACACTTCTCCAATGGCATCCTTGTCTTGATCTGACAACATGCTCATACCACTACTGGAATCACCTTCGTCTTTGACGGCAGCATCTTCTTCATCTAGCCCTTTTAGCAAAGCATTAATTTCCTCTTGAGATAACATTTCATCCATTTACTACGCCTCCTTCCTAATAATCGAAGTTATTTGTATAGCACTATTTTTTTTCAAACAATCCAGGTTTGGCAGTAAATTTCTCAATATCGCCAACCTTCACACTTATATCATCGGTAATTTTGTGGTTTAACTTAATGATATCGCCGATTTGTAGGTTAATAAAATCATTTACATTGATAATACTCGTACCTAACTCTGCTTTTATGGGAATTTTCGCTTGTGCAATGCGTTTCTCAATAATGTCTTTGTAGATTTCTTCACTGGCTTCTGTCATATTGGAGAACCAATACTTGGTATTTAACTTATCAATGATTGGCTCAATAGTAATGTATGGGATACAAACATTCACAAGTCCTTCAACATTACCAATCTTCAGGTTTAAGGTTATCAGAGCGATAATCTCTGTAGGAGAGATTACTTGGGCAAATTGTGAGTTAGTTTCTATCTTCTCAAGTCGAGGTTCAAGGTTAACAACATTCTCCCAAGGTTCTATAAGTAAATCAACACATATAACCATTATTTTCTCGATAATCGCCAATTCAATTTCGGAGAAGTCTCTTTCCTTGTCTAAACTCTCACCTTTTCCGCCAAGAAGTCTGTCAATAACGGCATAACCGATTTTCACAGACAAGTCCATTACCACATTACCTTTGAGAGGATAAAAATCAAGTATCCCAAGAAGTATAGGGTTTGACAAAGCGTTGGAGAATTCAGAGTATGAAACTGCCTCCGAGTTAATAACATCCACCTGACAGGATGTCCTCATATATGCAGGCAATGTAGTGGATAGCAATCTTGCATAATGTTCAAATATAATTTCCAAAGTTCTAAGATGTTCTTTGGCAAACTTTGAAGGCCTAGCAAAATCGTATTCTTTGACCTGTTTTTCTGCCGAACTGGATTTATACTCTTCAACATCGAGCTCACCAGTATTAAGGGCGTTAAGCAGATCATCTATCTCGTTTTGTGATAAAACTTCACCCATTACCTCACCTGCCTTTCGCTAGTTGGCTAGTCGTCTAGTTCATAGCGTTATCTTTACGATTACTTTTCTTTGCTTGTCGTAAGCAAGTTGTTAAAGTATACATCAATAATTGATTCTGTTACAAGTCTTTCCTGCAAGTATGTCAATATCTCAGCTTTTACTGCATCCATAGATTCAGCAGTTTCAAAGTCCGAAAAGCTCTTTTGCTTAACTAAACGCTCAACACCATCTCTTATAATAGATTCACTACCTGTTAACAAGCCAGATACCGCCTCAGCGTCCTCAGCTGTATTATGAACACCAATACTTATATCGACAACAACATTGTTGGTCATTGTTTCACTTTCAAATATAAAAATGAAACTCTCCGAGAATTTGAATGTGTTAATCTCAAGAAGTGATATTTCTCCAGAATCCATTACCATTTCATCTTCTTCAGGCGCTGTCAGCTGCTTACTGATTCCCATAATTGTTATAAGAGAGACTGCTGATAATGCCAGTGATATAACAATCAATGCCACTCCAATGATTAATATCAAATTACCGTTACTTGCCTTTTGGGGGGGAACAACCTTTTCTTCTTCGTCAGCCATAATGCTCTCCTTTTTCCTTTAATCTATGATGTCGTTTCGGTTTCTGTCTTATCTGTAGCAGGTGGAGGCCCTATCTCGTTATACTCCTCTACCTGTATCTCTTCTGATTGCAGAACAATCTTAACTTCTACACGTCGGTTCGTTGCTTTGTTCTCCGGTGTATCATTCGGTGCTATAGGTCTATATTCTCCATATCCAGTTGACGCAATCTTATCTGGGCTAAATCCCATATCATCTATCAAGTATTTACCCACTGCAATGGCTCTAGAAGCGGATAATTCCCAGTTGCTGGGGGGGAAATAGATGGTATTGATAGGCACATCATCTGTGTGTCCCTCTATTTGGATGTTATAGGTATCAAAATCCTCACTATTAATCATTTCGCCTATTACATCAATGACCGTAAATGCCTCTGGTTTGATAATGGCTTGACCACTGTCAAACAAAGCTTCTCCTGGTAAAGTTATTTTAACATAGTTGAGAGAATAACTTACATCAACATCATCTCTAACCCCCCCTTCATCTACCAAGAATTCATTGACGTTTTCATAAACCTCTTTGGCTTGCTCTAGGGCAGCCTCCAAGGCTTGCTCTTTGGATATCTGAGCTTCCTTTTCATCTTTGTCCTCATCTTTGGTGTCTGAATCATCAAGGGCCTGAGGCAAACTTTTTTTGAACCAATATTTCAATCTCAGACATCTGACTTACACCATTGTTAATACGTTCACCATCTGTTAATGCTACACCACCAGGTAGTATGTCTATCTGGTTATTAAAAGAAGCAATCGTTTCTTTGAATTTTCTAACATCGACACTGGACATTGAGAAGAGTAATACGAAAAAACAAAGTAAGAGCGTTACCATGTCACCATAGGTACCCATCCAGGCTGGCAGACCGGCTTTAACTTCTTCTTCACGTTTTTTTAGCCAAGTCTATTCACCTTCTCCCTCACCTGTACCAAGAGCAGCTCTAAGAGCAGGTGCCAAGAATGCTTTTAGTTTCTCTTCAATAACACGAGGGTTCTCTCCAGCTTGAATAGACAAAAGACCTTCAATCATAACTTCCTTAAGCAACATTTCCTGACCACTTTTAATTTTCATTTTCTCTGCAAATGGTGTTGCAAATAAGTTGGCTAGAAGTGAACCATACATTGTTGTTAGAAGCGCTACGGCCATGGCAGGTCCAATAGCTGATGGGTCATCTAGTGAACCAAGCATGTTGATAAGTCCAATCAGTGTACCAATCATTCCCCCCCATGCAGCCCATCTCTGCTAATTTCTCCCAAAATGTTGCAACCTCTTTATGACGACCACCAATGAATATCAGTTCTGTCTCAAGAATATTCCTAACAAGTTCAGGATCTGTACCATCAACAACCAACATAATGCCTTTCTTAAGGAAGGCATCATCAATACCATCAGCGGCTTCTTCAAGGGCCAAAAGCCCTTCTTTTCTTGCTACATTGGATAATTCGATTATGTTCTTAATAACACCAGCTTCATCCATGACCTGGTTGTTGAATACTTTCCCTACTGACTTTAGCGCATTGACGAATTTGTCCATCGGGTGAATAATCATTACTGATGCTACCGCACCACCTACTGTAATCATTATTGATGGCGCATTCCAGAATGCTACTAGTCCACTTACCCCCCCTTTATCTAGGATAACAGACATGGCAAAGAAAAATAAACCCAGTACGATTCCTACAATACTCGCAATATCCATTTGACACCTCGTTCTAGTTAAGTCATCCTTGATCTTAGACCCTAGTTAACGACTTACTGACTTTCTTTTTGTGAATTTGAAATGATTCAATGTGATATCTTTGCTTCAAATGCAATGATTTTTTTCTTGAAGTTCCTCTAGACTTTCACTAATAATCACAACTTTGCCACTTGTAAGTGTCAGTGTTGTATCCGGCTTTTCTTCCGCCGTCTCTATAAACCTACTGTTGAGCAGATATGTCTGTCCATTTAACCTCGTTACCATTATCATACAATCACACCTATAAGCGCTCGCCAATCACTTCCATGAGTGATTGGCTAACGCTTTTATTCTTTAGATTATTTTGAATCTAGATTTTACTAAATTTTACCATTATCTCTTAAGATTTACAAGTTCTTGAAGCAGTTCATCAGAAGATGTAATGATTCTTGAGTTGGCTTGGAAACCTCTTTGAGTTGTAATCATTTCAGTGAACTCTTTTGATAAGTCAACATTGGACATCTCTAGGACACCAGCATTAAAGCTTCCGCCACCAGATGTAATGTCTTCTCCGATTCCATCAAAGTAACCTGAGTTGGTTGTTGACTCAAAAAGATTGTTCCCTACTTTTTGAAGACCCGCTGGGTTTTGGAATTTGGCAACAATGACTTGACCAAGTTTCTTAGTCTCACCATTGGTGTATCTACCAATAACCAGTCCATCAGCCCCCCCAACTTCGAATCCTGAGATTGAACCCGCTTGGTTACCAGAACCAAGACCATCCACATCACCAGTTGTTGCTTCAACTGTTGTATTACCTTCAAATAAAGTAAGTGCACTCCAGTCAACTTCTATCACATTAAAAGTTGAGACAGTACCTGTTGCATTGATGTTAAAAGTTGTTCCAGCGTCATTTATTTTACCTGTTGCAGGATCAAAATTTATCAATTGTCCTGGTGCTGTAATACCTAAGTTTAATACTCCGGCAGCAGCCCCCCCTACATTCCCTTCACTATCTGTAATACTATCAGGTTGTAATGAAATTGCATACTGATTAGCTACAGCAGTTTCATTGATTCTAAATTCTGCTGTATATTGATAACCAAGACTGTCGTAGAAGTTAGCTGTAAACGGAACACCAGCAGCAGCCACAGGAAGTTGAGTATCATTCATGTTGATATTACCTGCCAATGTTACATTACTTGAAGCAGTTGGCTCTGAATATAGGTTGGTAGGATTAAGAATCTGAATTGGCGATACCTTGTCTTTTTGAACTGAATTGGTTGCTTGATCTACTTCCCAACCCATAACTTGAAGTCCGTTAGGGTTAACTAGGTTCCCAGCTTCATCAATTCTAAAAGCACCTGCTCTTGTGAACTTGTTACCTGTTGCATCACTGACTACGAAGAATCCGTCGCCTTCAATCTTAAGATCCAGTGGATTGTCTGTACGTTGTGCTGCACCTTCACCCATATCAATGTCGATAGAGGAGATTGTGGCACCCAGACCTATTTGCATTGGGTTAGTACCACCAGAGTTTTCACTGGCACCACTTGCCCCCCCTTGAATTGTTTGTGAGAATACTTCACTGAATGTAACACGAGAAGCTTTAAAACCTACTGTGTTGACATTTGCGATATTGTTACCAATAACGTCCATCTTTGTTTGGTGAATCCTTAGACCTGATACACCTGAATACATAGAACGCATCATAATGCATGACCTCCTTTTGTCATGGCTGTGTGTATGTGAATCTCTCTGTCAGTCGAGATTCCATAGCTTCCTTCTTGAGGTCCAGCTATATTACCACAGCTCCGTCAATGTTAGTAAATACATGTTCTCTTGTTTCGGAATGATCAAGAGCCGTTACAACGGTTTTGTTCTCAATGTTTACCACAAGTGCTACATTGTCCATTAGTACGAGAGATTCTTTGATACCTTTTGCTTCTGCCTTGTCGACACCATTTTCTAGTCTCGCCATTTGGTCATCAGTCAACTGAATATCTCTTGAACTTAGTCTCATGTTGGCATGTTTTGAGAATTTAAGACTTTCTTTTTGCTGTAATTGCTTATGCAATATGGAGTTGAATGAATTCCCTGTTTGAACTTGATTGCCTTTGACAGGTTTCGTTATCAACCGCTCGCTTTGTACTTGCTGTATGGAAGGAATTGGTCGATTATTGATTGTCATATAATGACCTCCCATCTTGCTTGTTGTGCAGCTTGCTTACTCTGCTGCCGTTTCTGTATCCACTACTTCCTCAGATCCTTTTGCTAAAGTGTCAATCTTATCATTGATTGTCACCAAAGTTTCATTGATTTTGTCAATTGCTGCCACTAATTCAGCTTCACTTGTTGTGGATTCGTTCAGTACAGCTTCTACTTTGGATAAGGCTACATCTTTGCCGTCAACCAGCAAGTATACTTCGCCACTCTTTAGCGTCACTGCATCTACGACACCTTGTACATATTCTGAAGTTCCAGCCACATCACTTTCTGCTTTACCTATGATAGTTTTACCCATAAGGTTATAGCCTTGTTGCATTGTTGATGATGTGTTTAGGTTCTGCATCTGCTCCAGTGCTGAGAACTGAGCCATCTGAGCCAACATCTCTTCATTCTTGGTTGGTTCAAGTGGGTCTTGGTATTTCATTTGCGTTGCTAGCAATTGAAGGAATGCGTCCTTATCAAGGTCATTGTTGTTTGATGCTACATTCTTCTCTACACCGTACTGCTCCATAATACTTGATACTACACTTACATCTGACATTTGTTCACCACCTTACGCTGAGAAATCAATGGTATGTTCTGTTAACGAATTCATTTGAGCCCGCCGAACACCTGAATTTCCTGCTACTTCTGTCAATTCACCAACCACTTCACCAATACTTCTCATTTTTGAGAGTCTGTTAATGCGGTTTCTGTTAGCTTTATTCTTTGAGTTTTGTTGATGTCTTTCCTTGTTGCCATCAAAGAATTGGTTTGAATTACCGACTGTCACTTCAATTTTGTCAACCTTGACACCTTGTTCTTCTAGCTGTTCTTTAAGTTGCACAATATTGCTTTCAATCATTTCTTTTACGACCTGACTTTCTGCAATAAATTGTCCTTTAACAACACCTTGCTCTGTTGTCATTTGAACACCTATTTTACCAAGATGACCTGGATTCAGTTGAAGTTGCATCGTTGTATTCGTGTCTGTTAATTTCACCACTGCTTTCGTTACAATCTGATTGATAACTTCGCTTTGGTCTATTTCCTTGTAGATTACTTGTTCGCCGTTGTTGATTACAACAACTTCCTTAGCCACATCAGCATTCTTCGCCATCATGCTTGCAAAAGATTGGTTCTCACCTCCTGCACTATCCTGACTATATTCAGTTGTGTTTTGTCCGGCTCTAAGATCTTGTACTTCTACTTTCGCACCTTGAGTTTCCGAGGTAGCGACTTCTTTTGATTCACCTACTGTTTGAGTCACTGCTTTGTCACTCTCATTAACCATCGTTTCGCTTAATTGAGTTTGACCTGCCTGTGTACTCGACGCCACATTCACCATTGCCTTTAAGGCTTCAACATCTAACCCTAATTCCTTGGCTGTGGTTTCAATAAGATTTTCTAAGCTGGCATCAATTTCCTTAATCAACTGGGTCGCATCTTCGTCTAGAAGAAGCTCTAACGTGTTGTCAAGTCCAAAGAATTCACCAACCAAAGAAGTAATGTTTTGCATTTGCATCAATTCAATAGGTGTCATACCCATATCATTAAGCATTGTAGATAGCTCATCTTCTGAAATGTTTAGGAAATTGCTGATAAAATCAATCATAATGTCTTCAACTTTTTCCATCCGTTCCATTAGAGCTTCGTTCGTTTTATCTGCCTCTGACAGATTAACGACTTCATCCACTACTACTTCTTCCATTTCTTCAAGCTCTTTGACAGAATCTTCACTGTCTTCAGGAAGTTTTACGTCATCCCTCATATCAGTTTCCTCTGCTTTTTCAGCTTTTGAGTCATTGGCTTTTGGTTCTTCAGTAGATTTGTACTCATCATTCTTGTTGACCTTACCGTCTTTAACTTTCTTTGTATCACTTTCACCTAGTTTGTCTTCGACCATTTTGTTAAAATCGTCTTCTTTTAGGTACTGTACTTTCGAATTGTTAAAGATGTTATGGAATTCATTGGATGATGAGGCGTTTCTTGTAGAAGTTGTTTGATTAGCACCAAAGTTCGAATTCATCAATGTTGCAACGTTATTGCTTGCAACCGAATTCATAATTGCCTCCTTTCCTAGACCTACCCCCCCTTACTCTACAGGATAGATATATGATGTAATTTTTGCTGCAACATCAGGATCCATTAGACCAAGAATATCCGCAGCTTGATCAGCGCTAACCCCCCCTTTGATAATGGTAGCAACTTGATCTAGCTTGGTTAAACTCATACCTTCAAGAACTGTGGCAGCTTGAGCAGGTTTCATATTCTGATAAATATCAATTGTCCCTTTCAGTTCCTCCAAATATGCTACTTCATCTACAACTTCTGCGTAGATCATAGCTGCATTGTCAGGATTCATTTTTTTTCAAACCATACTTTGTAATCCATGTTGTCCGCACTATCTGCTATCAAAGTATCGAAATCTTCTTTATCCTGTTGGAACTGAAGTTGATTGTTCTCAAATATTTTCAGCCTTTCAACCTCAGCACTGAGCTGTACTATTTGCTCACTAAGAATTTCGGCTTCTGAGCCTTTTCCTTTAGCATTTTTTCAGTTATTTTTAAAATTTCTATGGCTTCTTCAACAGTTTCGAAATTATAGGTCGCTTCTGCTTCCCCCCCATCGACCACTTCTTCTGGCATTTCAGGCAATATCATATTAAGAACTGGCACATTCACAAGTGAAGGTCCAATGACCTCTGTCCCCCCCAGTCCAGCAACATCAAATCGTATCAATGCAACGAACCCTATTACAAGTACTAACAACGACACTACAATTCCCATTACAACTTTCATCAGCTCTCATCCTTCTCTTTGGAATAACGGTAACTTACAACTTCATCCAGTATTTTTTTTGCTCTTTTAATTTTTCTTCCTCAACAAAAATATCATAGGCCTTCTCTTTCAATTTCTCTTGAATCTGACGCTCTTCAAGAGCCTTCCTAAGTGATTCTCTCTTCTTTTCTACAATCACTAAGGCTTTTGCAACAAGACCTTTTTGTACCTTTAGTTCATTTTCGTAATAGTTCACATTGTTGTTAAGTCGTTGGAACTCAGCGACGACAAGAGCACCTTTTTGTGTTTGGACAAATTCCTCAACCGTCTTGCTCAGCATCACTTCAACTTGCCTTTGAACATCTAGGCATCCTGATATGATTTCATGGCCTTACCAAGCTCCATCTTTTTTTTGCTCTTCAATCTTTTCTTTTATGTTTAAAATGTTTTGCATCCCATAATTAAACTTAGCCACTTATAACACTCCTAAGAAAATATTTGACCAAGCATAGACACAACCTCGTCATACTCGAATTTTTCATTGGTATATTGGGTCAGAAATTCTTTGATAGCACCAATTTTCTCAATGGCATTATCAATCTCTGGGTTACTTCCTTTTGCATAGGCACCAATATTGATCAAATCTTCTGAGTCATTATAGACTGCTAGAGTAGATTTTAATTGGTTGGCAAGGTTTTTATGTTCATCAGAAGCTATATCCGCCATTACCCTCGAAATACTTTGTAGTATATCTATAGCTGGATAATGATTTCGATTGGCCAACTTACGCGACAAGACAATATGCCCATCCAAAATACCTCTGGCAGCATCTGTAATTGGCTCGTTCATGTCATCGCCATCAACCAACACTGTATAGAGTGCTGTTATAGAACCTTTATCTGAATTCCCTGCCCTTTCAAGAAGTTTTGGCATAACCGCAAAGACAGAAGGCGTGTAGCCTCTACTAACAGGTGGCTCACCTATCGCAAGCCCTATTTCTCTTTGAGCCATAGAGAATCTCGTCAATGAGTCCATCATCAACATAACATCTTTACCTTGGTCTCTAAAATACTCCGCAATGGCCGTTGCTGTTTTAGCAGCCTTTTGTCTTATCAATGCTGGTTTATCTGATGTTGACACAACAACAACAGACCTTGACAATCCTTCCTCGCCAAGGTCTTTCTCGATAAACTCTCTTACTTCACGACCACGTTCTCCTATTAGTGCAATAACATTAATATCAGCTCGTGTATTTCTCGCCAACATACCAAGGAGTGTACTTTTACCAACACCTGAACCGGCAAAAATACCAACACGTTGCCCTTTTCCTATAGTTAACATACCATCAATTGCTTTGACACCCATGGCCAGAGACTCGGTTATTCTTGCCCTCTTCAGTGGATCAGGTGCCTCTTGCTCAATTGGATACAACTCTTTAGAATAAACAGGCTCCAGTTCATCAATCGGTTTCCCTAGACCATCAACCACTCTTCCAAGCAATTGATTACCAACCGAAACCCTAAGTTGATGACCAATGGCTTCAACAATACACCCAGGCCCTATTCCTGCAAGTTCATCAAGTGGCATAAGCAGAATCTTACTCTCCCTAAAACCAACGACTTCCGCCAGAACTCGAGTGCTTTTGTTAGGGGGGGTTGATATCTGACACAACTCACCCAAGTTGACATTAGGACCTAAGGATTCTATGGTTAGCCCAATTATTTTTGTCACACGACCCAAATGTTTTATATATGATTTATCTGCTAAGACTTCATACTGTTCTAAATCTATTGCACGCATTTTTTTCACCTTATTTCATTATTTGAGACTGTCACCAATGAGCCTCAGCTCTCTACTCAGACTGTCTACCCTAAGGTTTAGGCTACAATCAATATTCCCCCCCATTTGTGTTTCAATGAAGCATTGATTCTTAACCATTGACACATCCTTTAGAATTTCAATTTCTACCTTTTCACTCAAACCACCCGTCAACTCATCTTTGTGGTCCATAACGTAGTCAAAATCTTCACCTGATACTTTAATCACAAAAGAACCGTAGGTATGGACTTCTTCAAAGGCAAGCTTAATCAAATAAACAATGAGAGACGGATCATCTTCATATTTGCCAACCATTTTCCCAACGAGCTCCCTGATGACATAAGCAACCTTATGTTCCATATCTCTGACAAACTCGTCTTTATCTTGCTCATAACTAATCTGCAAGGCTTTGGCATTGTCATCAAACTCCAACTTACGTTCAAGTAGCTCTTGTTCTGATCGCCTTTCACCTTCTTTATAGCCAACATCATAACCTTCTTGTCTAGCTGCTTCACGAATCGTTTGGGCCTCTAATCTAGCAGCCTCAATCATGCATCAGCTTCAGCCTGAACCTCTTCAAGGTTAATAGTATGAGAGCCATCAATCACTTCGTCATCAATGGCCTGGGTATCTGTCAAATCTTCAGTTATATCTGTTGTATCTGTCGCTTCACCGTCCCCCCCTTCTACCGAATCTTCCCGCTTACCAGCACCTGGAGCACGAAGAATTCTTGGGTCATTAGGGTCCACAGTTTTTATTTCTTTTCGTATGTCAGACATAGCCACAAAAGGCGCTTTGACAATTTTCGAATCAGACAATTATCTCGTCACCTCCACCACGTGATATAACAATCTCACCTGCATCTTCAAGCTTACGTATTATATTAACAATTTTTTTTGCTGAGCTTCTTCAACATCCTTAAGTCGTATAGGACCCATAAAATCCATATCTTCTTTAATCATTGAAGCTAGACGTTTTGACAGGTTGTTAAAGATAACATTTTGTACTTCTTCTCCTGATCCTTTGAGGGCAATACCAAGTTCATTGTTATCAACCTCTCTAAGAATACGTTGTATAGACCTGTCATCAAGAGACAAGACATCCTCGAAAACAAACATTTTCTTTCTGATTTCTTCAGCAAGTTCCGTATCTTCTATCTCAAGCGTTTCCATAATATGCTTCTCAGTACTACGATCAACTGAATTCAGTATCTGAACAATGGCATCAACACCACCAACAATGGTGTAATCCTGAGTTACAAGTGATGATAGCTTTCTCTCAAGAACATCTTCAACGTCTTTGATAATATCTGGTGATGTTCTATCCATCTGTGCAATCCTTCTGGCAACATCTGCTTGTTTTTCCTGAGGTAAAGCCGCAAGAACCATAGAAGCTTGTTGTGCGTTCAAATATGACAATATTAGGGCAATCGTTTGATTATGCTCATCTTGTATATAGTTCAGTAGCTGTCCAGGATCCGTTTTACGAACAAACTCAAAAGGACGCACTTGTAATGATGACGTCAATCTACCGATAACTTCCATAGCTTTATCTGAACCAAGAGCTTTCTCAAGAAGCTCCTTGGCATAACCAATACCACCTTCTGCTATATAGGATTGAGCCAGACATATCTCGTAGAACTCAGAAATAATGTCTTCCTTTTCCTGTGGCGATACAGCTCTAGTATTGGCAATTTGTAATGTTAATTCTTCAATTTCCTCTTCTTTGAGGTGTTTAAAGACCATAGACGATTTCTCTGGTCCAAGAGCAATAAGCAGTATTGCTGCTTTTTCAATCCCTCTTAGATTCGACACTCCTGCCATATTATCACTCCCAATCCTCATTCAGCCAGTTTCTAAGCAATTGTGCAACGGCTTCTGGATTTTCCTCAACAAATTTTTCTATCTGAACCCTAGCTTCTGACTTATCATCAAACTCTATGGCTTCAAGTTCCTCAGTTACTTTTGTTGTTGCCAGCATATCTTCCACTGAAAGTTCTGGTTCAACTTCAGTAATTTCAACAGGTTCAGTACCTTTATAAACTGCATAACCAAGTAATGCAATCATTAGCACAATAATAATCACTGGTATATAATCAGCGATTCGGTCTTCCACAAGTGGTTTTGGTTCGAATTGGTGCACCTCGTAGGCCATTACAAATACATTGTTCTCTGATAGGTTTGCAGCATTTGCCACTAACTTTTGGATATTTGGATCTACCTCTATAACTTGTGTATTATTGTTATCTTCTTGGTATTGTTCCCATGTTGTGTTCTCAAGGGCCCCCCCAGATTCTTCAAGAAGTGCTTGTTTATGATAAACGAACTTATTAAGGGTTACTGTCACTGAAGATTCATCAGGTACAATCGTTCCGACACCTTTCACTTTGCTTGTAACTGTTTTGTTTAAGGCATAATCTTTCTCAGTTATATCTGTTTGTGACTCAGAGCCACCACCATTTTCAATGGCGTAAGTTGTCGTATCTGCGTTAGAATCTGTTCCAGGTATACCCGAACCATCCGTACTATTTCCAGATGAAGAATAAATATAGACATGGGTTGGCAAAGACTCAGTTGCCCCCCCATCAGGCAGAGAATGTATCTCTGATTGTGTGGTTTCAGAATCAAAATTCATGGTCAAGTTAACACTCACTACAGCGTCATTATACTCACCACGGTTTAGCAGTAATTTTTCAATACTTTTTTTTGGTATAAAAACTCCGTCTCAATCTCGGCTTCTCTATAGCTAGATAAATTGCCTGCAATCCCACCACCAGCAGTACCATTAAAGAGTAACTTGGTATTATTGGCGTCAAATATTTTGATGTTATCCGTCGTAAGATTCTCTACTGCTGAGGCAAGCATTGATGCAATACCATAGACTTGATCCTCATCTATTTCACCCACAAGATCAAGCATAACAGAAGCTGAAGCTTCCTTATCTTGTTTTAGTATACTGGTATTATCATTTGGAAGAACCACCTTAACTCTGGCTGTATCAACCGCTGACATCATAGATATAATATCACCAAGTTCCGTTTCAAAAGCCAATTGATGCATCAATCGCTTCTCAGTTGTAGTGGTTGCAAGAGATGTAGAAGCAAAGACTTCTTTATACTGCATACCAGTGGTTGATAATACACCAACTTCGGCTAATGCTAAAGTCGCATCTTTGTATTTGCCATTTTCAACGGATATGGACCTTGCATCCTCACTAATCTTAGCCTGTATGCCTTTTTCATCAAGGGTTGCTTTGATTGTGTTCATTTGCGCAACATCAACATCTTCCATAAAAATCACATAATTCGGACGACTAAGAACAAGGGTTAAGACAATAAGTGCTGTCAACCCAACTGCAAAAATAGCAATGATTTGTATTTTTTGTGCTCGTGAGAATTTGTTCCAATACTCTGTAATCTGATTGGAAAAATTGGTTAAAAACTCTGGCATGATGCCACCCCCCCTTTATATCTATACCTGGATACGCATTATTTCATTATAGGCATCTAAAAGTTTATTTCTTAGTTGTACAGTATATTGTAATGCTATACTTGCTTTTTCCTGAGCAATCATCACATCTGCAACATTATCAATTTTGCCAAGGGCAAAATCAACACTCATCTTGTCAGCATTCACCTGTAGTGTGTTTGTTTCTTCAAGGTTTTCCATTGCGGAATCAAAAAAAGTTCTTAAAGGGCGTACTACTAGGACTTGATACACCACTGGTATTTTGACTCTGTTCAAGAATCTTGTTGGCTGCATTAATGGATTGTATGTTCATAGATTACCTCCCAGTAGCATTCACTGATACTATTATCGTCCAATGTTTAAGGCACTTGAAACCATTGATTTGGTTGCATTGAAAGCAGTAATATTGGCTTCATAAGATCTGTTGGCTGAAATTAGGTTTGTCATCTCTTCAATAGTGTTAACATTTGGCATTGATACATAACCCTCTTCATCAGCGTCAGGATGTGTAGGATCATAAGTACGAATAAAAGGCGCACTGTCCTCTACAACTTTTGACACTTTGACACCACCATTGGTTGAGTAGTCATTCAGGTAGTCATTTAGCATGCCTTTAAAATTGCTGCCTTTGTTAATTTCTTCAAACACAACAGTCTTACGTCGATAAGGATTACCATCTTTTCCTCTAGTGGTATTTACATTTGCAATGTTTTGTGAAATCGTATCCATACGAAGTCTTTGAGCCGTCATCCCTGAGGCACTTACGTTCATTGAACTAAAAAAACGACATTGTTTAGCCTCCTTATTAACTATTAAGGACACTCTTGATTCGGCTGAAGTTATAATTCACCTGACTTACAAGAGCGTTGTATCGTAGTTGATTTTCTGCCAGGTAGCCCATCTCAGCATCCACATCTACATTATTTCCATCCAAACGGTAACTCATAGAACTGTTGTCTGTTACTGTTTTGGGTTTTATTCTATCCAATTCTTTTGATGTGATTTTGCCATTTCCTTGCATTGCCTGATTCAAATAAGTCTCAAACACCACATCTTTTCGTTTATAGCCAGGTGTATCCACATTGGCAATATTAGAAGCAATGGCTTCATTTCTTGCCCATGTACCCTGGACTGCTTTACCTAGAATATCTGTTGTATTAAACATGTTATTCTTTATCATTGAGTCATCTCCAAACCTGAAAACAAACTGTCATATACAATATTTATATTTTTTATGCATTCCTACAATCACCTAGGACACACACTATATATTGTATCAGTTCTTTGTCAAATATACAATATGTACTTGGTCTTTTTTTTGGGCATACCAATCTACTACTTATATCGACATTTTTGGTCTTTGCAATTAGCATTCTAACATTATTAAGGAGCTCTCTCAAAATGAGGAGCTCCCTATCACATCATTCATATGTGTAATTATTGTAATAAAGACTTATAGCCTATATCTTGGTTATCTCTTCAAGGAGTATATCATTTAAGACTTTGATATATGTTCCTTTCATGCCTAGTGATCTAGATTCAATTACCCCCCCTGCGCTTTCGAATTTTCGAAGTGCATTGACAATGACTGATCTTGTAATACCAACTCTATCAGCAATCTTAGAAGCGACCAATATGCCTTCTACACCATCTAGTTCATCAAATATATGTTTGATGGCCTCTTGCTCAGAGAATGATAATGTTCCTATTGCTGATTTAACAACACTTGTCTTACGTGCTTCTTCTGAATTCTCTTCGTTAATCGAACGCATAATCTCAAGTCCAACAACCGTTGCCCCCCCGTATTCACCAAGAATAATATCTTCGATATCAAACATTGCATCTTTACGGTAGATGAATAGTGTTCCCAGTCTTTCGCCAGCAATGTCAATTGGCACAATCATACCAACAAAGTTTGATGCGCTAATACGCTCGCTAAAGCCTAATGTTGCCATGTTAACATTTTCTTTGGTTGAAAGAATATTAAGCAGTCTTTCATTTAGTTGGTCATCAACAAACTCGCCTAAGTCCCTTGCAAGTAACTCTTCAATCTCACTAATATCTTCTCTTATATAAGAAGCCAATAATTTACCTTTTTTACTCAGTACAAGTGCATTAGATCCAAGTATATCACTCATCACTTCACAAATATCTGTAAAAATGACCCTCTGTGTCCCTGTCTTTTGTAATAGCTTATTGATCTTTCTTGTTTTATCTAACAATTGAACGCTCAACGCTTTACCTCCTAGTATAGCCTATCCTAGAATTATATTATAAATTGTAGTTTAATTCAAGGTTTTAATTAATAATTGCAAATTTTCACTATTTTGACACAACATTCTTACATTCGTCGTTGCTACACATTAATTTTTTCCCTTTATCAACCATTAAAGCCCCCCCACATTTCTCACATTTAGTGCTTGTTGGAAGATACCAAGACATGAAATCACATTCAGGATTGTTTTCACATCCATAATAACGACGTCCTTTTTTTTCGTCTTCTTAACCAACATCTCACCATTACACTTGTGACAGTGAACATCTTCAACCTTTTCAAGTATAGGTTTGGCGTTACGACATTCTGGGAAACCAGGACAAGCAAGAAACTTACCATAACGGCCTAATTTAATTACCATGTTTCGACCACATTTATCACATTCAATGTCAGTCTCTTCATCTTTTATTTCAATCTTCTCAATTTCTTTTTCTGCCACTTCAACTTTTTCAGCAAAAGAAGGGTAAAAATCTCTAAGAACATCTTTCCAAACAATCTTACCAACTTCTACATCATCAAGGCGGTTCTCCATTGTAGCTGTAAATTTAACATTAATAACACCATCAAAATACTCTGATAACATATCACTAACAATTTCACCAAGCTCTGTTGGGAAGATTTGTCGATTTTCTTTCGACACATAACCACGAGCCATAATTGTAGCAATTGTAGGCGCATATGTACTTGGACGTCCCACACCATTTTCTTCCAAAGTCTTAACCAAGCTAGCCTCTGTATATCTCGGAGGATGATTGGTGAAGTGTTGTACTTCTTCAATTTCTTGCTTAGTCAATGTTGACTCTTGAGTTAATTTAGATATGGACTGCTTGTCTTCTTTTTCCTCATCCTCTTTATAGACTTTGAGGAATCCATCAAATACTAATGTAGATAAAGCTGAAGTGAATCTATACTCTTTGGCATCAATCTTAACAGACTTGATAGAGTATTTGGCAGGTTGCATACGCTAGATACAAATCGTCGCCAAATCAAATTATATAACTTAAACTGGTCACGACTCAAAGAAGCTTTAATCACATCTGGTGACAGGTGTACATAGGATGGTCTAATAGCCTCATGGGCATCTTGGACACTGCCTTTTTTTTCTTGCCAACTATGTTTGCTTCATTCTTATAACCCTCACCATAATTCTCATCAATATAGTCAAGAAGGTTCTTATGAGCTTCATCAGAGATTCTTGTTGAATCTGTACGCAGGTATGTAATCAAACCAATCGTACCTTCGCCCTTAACTTCAATACCCTCATATAATTGCTGAGCAATTCTCATGGTTTTGATTGCGGTAAAATTCAGTTTTTTTTGGCAGCATCTTGTTGCAATGTACTTGTCGTAAATGGAAGTGATGGTTTCTTTTGACGATCACGTTCTTTGATCTCTGCAATCTTAAAGTCAGCATCTTCAATGACATCAAGAACTTTTTTTTCACTTCTTCTTCGTTATGTAATTCAAGCTTTCCATCTTTGGTTCCATAGAATTTAGCTGTAAATGTGTCTTTGGTTTCATTAGAAAGAATCTGTGCGTCTATGGTCCAGTACTCTTCTGGAATAAAGGCATTGATTTCTTTCTCACGGTCACAGATCAACTTAAGTGCTATAGATTGAACCCTACCTGCACTTAATCCTTTACGTACTTTTTTTTCCAAAGAACAGGACTCATTTTGTAACCTACCACTCTATCAAGCAACCTTCTAGCTTGTTGAGCATCAACAAGATTCATGTCGATTTCACGAGCGTTTTTTTATCGACTCTTTAACAGCAGATTTGGTAATCTCATTAAAAGTAATTCTAAAGGTTGGTTTGTCTTCTAACCTAAGAGAATGAAGCAAATGCCATGATATTGCTTCACCTTCACGGTCGGGGGGGTCAGTTGCGAGGTAGACTTTAGTTGCTTTTTTTAACTTCTTTACGAAGTTTAGCTAGTAATTCCCCCCCTTTACCACGAATTGTTATGTATTTGGGTTCGAAATCATTATCCACATCAATGCCCAATTGACTTTTAGGTAAATCCCTAACATGTCCCATTGACGCTTCTATTTTATAGGTAGAACCTAAGAATTTTTTTTAATTGTTTTAGCCTTTGCAGGCGACTCGACAATAACTAGATTCCTTGTCTTTGTCTTTGCCTTTGCCATGTGTTTCCTCCAATAATGACTTTAATACGCCTTCTCTAAAGTCAGACTGATACAAGAATATACTATTTTTTTTCTATTCTTCAAGTCTTTTTTTTCCTAATCCGTCTCTTTTGTTTGACAATTCATCCAAAAAAAACTGATGAAAATACACACATTTTTTGGTGTGTTTCAAATACAAAAAAATAAGGTGCCCAAAAAGGCACCAACGTAGTATAACACAGTTATTTGCAATGTCAAAACAATTCTCTAAATTAACTAGAACTTTATTTCCTAATATAATATTTGCCAGGCATTGCCAAAATACATGCTTTTATTTCTAATTTCATCAATATAAACTGAAGTTTACTAATATCGTAGCCCGTCTCCTTAGAAAGTAGATCAATATAAATTGGTCTATGGCTTATACATTCATAAACATAATGTTCATCCTCTTCAAGGTCCATAATTGGTAAATCATCCAATTTTAATTGCTCACTTCCACCTATACCACACTCACAGTCTTCATCACCACTTTGATACTCCTCAAATATATCTGATACGTCAAAGACAGCCTTTGCCCCCCCCATCCTTATAACATTGTTAGACCCTTGATTTGATGATCCAAGGACATCACCAGGAATTGCAAATACATCTCTCCCCCCCTGTTCAAGCACAATCCACAGTAATAAGAGACCCACTTTTCTTCTTGGCTTCAATCAGCAGTACACCGTCACTTAGACCACTGATAATGCGGTTTCTCATAGGAAATAAGCCCGCTTTTGGTGCAACATCAAGGCCATACTCAGACATTACACAACCCTCTTTGGCGAGTTTTTTTTCATCAATTCCTTATTGTGCCTTGGATAACAAACATTGATACCACATCCTAGAACTGCGGTTGTAAAACCGCCACTTTCAAGCGCGCCTTGATGACTGTAGGTGTCAATCCCAGTTGCCATACCACTAACAACATTAACACCATGTTTACCAAGATTTTGTCCAAACTTTTCTGCCACTTTCCTTCCGTAAGCCGTAGCCTTTCTTGACCCAACAACCCCCCCTATAGACAGCTTACAATCTGGTAACTTACCAATATAATAAAGAACATAAGGCGGGTCATATATAGCCTTGAGTTTCTCTGGATAAGCGTCATCTTCAATCGTCACATAATTAACATTCATTGAACTAAGCCTTTTCTCATAACTCAGCAAATGACTGATTTCTCTAGATTTTAAAAAAGCCCTCACATCTTTTTGTTTAAAGAGTGGATTGCTAAAGCTTTGTTTTAGCTGGTCTTCCTTTGCATAAAATAAGCTCTTGGGTGATAAGCCTGTCTTAAGTAATAATTCTTGTCTTTTGCGACCAAAACCATCTATCCTTGTAAACCAGAGCCAGTATTTTCTATTAACATCCATTGAAGTCCCTCCTTATAGCCAGTATTTTCTGTCTAAGGTTCTATAATTAATCGCTTCTGCTACATGTTTTTCACTAATTAAGGTATGTCCATCAATATCAGCAATTGTTCGTGATACCTTCAGTATTCTATGATAGGCTCTCGCGCTGAGCCCCCCCATCTTGGTGAAAGCATAGTTTAACATAGATTTAGCCTTGCTATCCCTGTGACAAATGGCCTCAATATAGCTGGCAGGAATATCACAATTATAGATAAAGCCATAGTCACTGTTCCTTTCTTCTTGTCTATGTTTGGCTTCTAAGACTCGTTCACTAATTGCATTAGAATATTCAGCTTCCTCTCCACTTGCCATGGAATCATAATTCACTTTGTTGGCCTCTATCTGAATATCAATCCGGTCCATTAAGGGACCACTGATTTTACCAAGGTAACGTCTGACTTGATGCGGTGTACAGACACACTTATCAATATCAGGATAATAGCCACATGGACACGGGTTCATTGAAGCAACCAACATGAAAGACGCAGGGTATTCTACAGTTGAATGAACCCGCGAGACAGTCACTTTTCCTTCTTCAAGGGGGGGTTGTCTTAATACTTCTAGAACATTCTTTTTGAATTCTGGCAGTTCGTCTAGGAATAAGACACCATTGTGGGCCAAAGATATTTCACCCGGTTTAGATGTCGAACCACCACCTACCAGCGCTGCATTAGATATGGTATGATGCGGTGCTCTAAATGGTCTATCTACGATCAATGATGACATTGAACCAATTTGTCCCGAAACACTATAGACTTTGGTAATATCAATACTTTCATCATAGTTCACACTCGGTAATATAGATGGTATACGCTTAGCTAACATGGTTTTTCCTGACCCAGGCGGACCGATCATCATCACATTATGCCTACCTGACGCAGCTACTTCCAAAGCCCTTTTTACATGCTGTTGACCTCTAACATCCCTGTAATCCAAATGGCTTTGATAAGAATTTTCATGAAATATCTTCGATAAATCTATACGAGTTTCTTCTATATTAATAGCACCTTTTAGATAATCTACTGCTTCCTTTAGAGTTGATACACCAATAACATGTATACCAGGGATAATTGCAGCCTCCTTTTCATTTATTTTTGGAACAACACATTTCTTGATACCACTTTGTTTGGCCGAGTGAACCATTGGCAATATACCTTTGACTGATCTAACATCACCTGCCAAAGACAGCTCTCCAATGATTAATACCTTTGACGCATTAGTCCCAAGACTTGAATTCTTACACCCCCCCAAAATCCCTATGGCTATAGCTAAGTCATAACCAGCCCCCCCCTCTTTTCTAATTTGTGCGGGTGCAAGATTTACCGTAATTCGCTCTATAGGAAGTTCATAACCCGAATTCTTAAGGGCTGTGCGAACTCTATCTGACGATTCCTTTACAGATGAATCTGGCAAGCCAACGATGGCAAAACTTGGAAATCCAGGGGGGGAAACATCCACTTCAACATCCACCAGACACCCCCCCTCAACGCCTTGTAGAGCACTGCTAATCACATTATTATACATATAATAACCCTCCAATACCTTACGCTCATTAACACGATATACTTATAGTATCAGACCGTAAGTTCAATTGGTCCGCTGATAGCAGACGATTAGCTTCATTTATTTTGCATCAAAAAAAGACCATCCTTCGATGGTCTTTCGATCTTTTCTCTTATTTCTTCTTATTTCTCTTTAAGTATCTTCTTGAGTTCATCCATAAATGTATTGATGTCTCTAAATTCACGGTAAATCGATGCAAACCTTACATAGGCAACTTCATCAATTTCTTTAAGTCGCTCCATAACAATTTCTCCGATGTAGCTTGACTCAATCTCTTTTTTTCATTGAATTATAGAGTTGATTCTCAATATCCTCAACCAACTGGTCTATATCCTTCATAGGAACTGGTCTCTTATGACAAGATCTTACAAGCCCCCCCGACATGAGTTTGTCTCTAGAAAAAGGTTCTCTAGTATTATCTTTTTTAACGATAATCAAAGGCATGCTTTCAACTGTTTCATAGGTTGTGAATCTTTTTTTCGCAAGCTTCACATTGTCGCCTACGTCTTATGGCGTTGTTCTCTTCTGACGGCCTTGAATCAATAACCTTTATATTTTCATTCTGACAATACGGACACTTCATCTAATTTACCTCACTATCTGTTTCTTCTTTTTTGAAGAAACGGTGGGATATCGATTGGTTGCTCGTCTGTCATAACAGGTCTTGTTGTTGGCTCAGTCGCTGTTGGTTGAGCAGGCTCATCACCAGCAATTTGAATGGCAGGTTCTTTTTTCTCTTCTTCGCTAACAAAGGCTTTCTTCTCAGCTTCAACCTTTTCTTTAAAAGTTGTGCTTGGAAAAGGTTCAACAGCTTGCATATCAAATCCTGTAGCAATAACTGTTACAATTAACTCATCATCAAGGGTTTCGTCAATACTTTGTCCATAGATAACATTAGCATCATTACCTGCTGCTTCTTGAATCAACTGAATTGCATCATTGGCATCAAACATTGACATGTTCATGTCACCACTGATGTTAATAAGCATGTGCTTGGCACCATCAATTGTCGTTTCAAGCAAAGGACTTGATATAGCCAATTTGGCTGCTTCTTCTGCTTTGTTATCACCTGATGCACGTCCAATACCAATATGTGCAACACCTTTGTTACTCATAACTGTAGCAACATCAGCAAAGTCCAGGTTAATAATACCTGGTGTATAGATAAGGTCAGATATACCTGACACACCTTGTTGTAGAACTTCATCTGCTTTCTTGAAAGCGTCTCTCATCGTTGTACGACGGTCAACTACTGACAAAAGCTTTTGGTTAGGAATAACAATCAAAGTATCCACTGTTTTTTTCAGCTCTCTAATACCTTGATCCGCATTTTGCATTCTGCCTCTACCTTCAAACTCAAAAGGCTTTGTCACAACACCGACGGTCAATATCCCTTGCTCCTTAGCAATATTTGCAATAACTGGTGCAGCACCTGTACCTGTTCCACCACCCATACCGGCAGTAACAAATACCATATCATGACCACCAATAAGTTGGGCCAATTCATCTCTGCTTTCTTCTGCAGCTTTTAGGCCAATCTCTGGTTTGGCACCTGCGCCAAGTCCTCTGGTTAGTTTTTCACCTATTTGAATCTTGTTGGTTGCCTTTGACCCGTTAAGAGCCTGGACATCCGTATTGACAGCGACAAATTCAACACCTGTCACTTCATCATCTATCATTCGATTGACAGCATTGTTACCGCCTCCGCCAACTCCAATAACAACTATTTTGGCAACATTACTGTTTTCATTCATATTAATCTCCAACAATTCATATCCTCCTCACAGCGAGCTATCTCATTCTTCTCTATTTATAGCACCATGTGTATTTTGTATTTTGTATCAGCCACAACATCTATACGCCTTCATATGTGTTACACCCAACATGTTGTACCTGTTATTAACTTAGTCTTTTCCTACTCTAAGTACTATAATATAGTTTTTCAAGCAATTAATCAACAAGTATTTGTCATTAATCTTGATTTTTTTTAAAGATAAATTGATCTTTATCCTCTTGTAAGTCAAGGGTCCCAGATAAATCCGTAGAAAGTTTTTTCATGACTTCCCCCCCCGCATTTTTCATCTTGATATCCAAATTCTCCAAATCACCCATGACAATTTGAATATTATTCACATAGACATGTAGCATGGTTCCATCAGAAAACGGAAAGTTTATACTAGTTAATGGCACACTGTATTTACTTCTCAAATGATGTAATTCAAGTAAAGCTTTGACTATAGTTTCCTCAACTGGCAGCTTCTGCCCCCCCAAGCTTGCAGTCTCAAAATACAGGCCTTCTACTAGAGGAATTGCCTGATCAACTTCACTTAGATAATCTATGACATAACCATCTTTATCAAGTGCCAAATATGCGTTTTGATATTCAATGAAATTAATAACGTCTTTCTCAACCACAATTATTTGCAGATTATCAAAACCATTATAAGCAACATCTATAGATTTGATATAGGCGTACTCCTCAAAATTCTGTTCTTTATAGAAAAAAAACATCCACAGCATTAGAACCCTCACCCACATCAATCATCGCCATAACTTGCTCATCTGTATAATGTTGATTGCCGCTCACAATCACATCTTTAATCTTGGCCATATCCAATATAAAATACAAAATTGTAGCCAATATAATTACGACAATAACCAGCCACAGTAAAAATCCATGGTCACTTCGTCGATATTTTGCATTCCTAATTCTTTTTAATTTACTTTGCTCTAAATCAATTAGATTGTCCTCGTTCTTCATCTGGCAACCTACTTTCTAATATTCTAACCTTCTGGTATTCTCTCTGGCAATATTCAGGACCAGACCCACCTCAACAAGCAAGAAAAGTAAACTAGACCCACCATAACTGATAAATGGTAGTGGAATCCCCCCCGTTGCTGGTATGGTATTGGTAACAACACCAATGTTAATAACAACTTGAATGCCGATATGAACCATCACACCAACGACAATGAGCATAGGTAAAACATCCTTACATCCCCCCCTTATTATGTCAAGAAAACGCCAGATTAATAAAGCAAATAACATCAGAACCGAGAAAGCGCCAAACAGCCCTAGTTCTTCACATATTATCGAAAATATAATGTCGTTGTGGGCTTCTGGTATAAAATCAATTTTTTGGATACTCTTACCAAGTCCAACGCCAAAAAAAACCACCAGAACCAATGGCATAAAGGGATTGTATTGTCTGAAAACCATCACCCAAAGGATCTGAAAAAGGTCCGTTAAGCCATATATCAAATCTAGCGCTTCGGTAGCCACCAGTTTGCATAAATATATAACCAGCCATAGCCAATACAGGGGGGGATGCAATCAAAACAAGCTTGGGTATATTCCTATACACACAAAAAACCATCCCACCTGTTATACATGTCACAACAATTGCCGTACTTAGATTTTCAACACCAATTAGCAAAACAGGCACAAGAGCCACAAGTATAACAATAGCAAGTACTTTGAATTTATTGATATGTTTATCGAATCCGTCAATCATAACAGCCAAAGCTAAAATCACTGATACTTTGGCTAGCTCAGATGGCTGAAATTGCATACCACCAAGTACGATCCAACGACGAGCACCATTTAGAGGCGGCATCATCAGCACTATAATTAGCAAAGCAAAAACCACAATATATATGACAACAGAAAATTTAACGATAAATCGATAGTTCACTCTAGAAACCACGTACATAAGTATTGTACCAAGACCTACCCACATCATCTGCCTAACAAAGAAATGTCCATGATTGCCAAATTTCTCGAAGGAAAAGTAGTAGGACGAACTATAAATCATAATGATGCCAAAAGCCATCAAAAAGAGTACAACAAACATAAGGGTCACATCAGACCGCCCTTTGCTAAACACACCTTCTGAAGTTAAACTTTCTCTACGCTTTTCCATAGACAACCTCTTTTATCCTAAATAAAGTAACACACCTGTATAGGCCAACATGCACAAAAACACAGTCACTATTGTAAACACATAAACAACTTTGGTTTCTTTCCATCCTGACAACTCATAGTGATGATGTAATGGGGGGGCCATTTTGAAGAAACGCTTCCCTTTTGTTGCCTTAAAATAAGCAACTTGAATCATAACGGATATAACTTCAGCCAAGTATATAAAACCAACCAGAATAATGATTAGTGGTAACTTCATGTATATGGCCACAGCAGCCACCAGACCCCCCCCAAGGGCTAAGGAACCTGTATCACCCATAAAAAGAGACGCTGGATGAGAATTATACAACAAGAATCCTAGAAGTGCACCTATACCAATAGCCAAAACCAATCCCACATCTGAATTAAGTAGTGTATTCATAACCATGAAAAATCCCAAGACAGCTATGGTCACAGAAGTTGCCAAACCATCAACACCATCCGTCAAGTTAACACCATTAACGGTTCCTAACATGAAGACAACAATAAAAGGAATGTATAACCAACCAAGGTCAAGTGTTGCCCCCCCTTCAATAAAAGGTATAATAATTGAGCTTCCACCTGAAACAGATGTCATCATATAATAACAATATGCAAGTGTAATAATCAATTGGGCTGTGAGCTTTTGATAAGCCTTAAAACCCAAGGATCTTTTCTTTACAACTTTGATATAGTCATCAATAAAACCAACGATGGCAAACCCAACCATAACAAGTAGAATTGGTAAAATCGAAGGCTTACTAACACTAGCAATTAGACCAGCCACAAAAATAACCAGAATAAATACAAGGCCACCCATTGTTGGTGTTCCAGCTTTAGCTAAGTGGCTCTCTGGTCCGTCATCTCTTACAAATTGACCAAACTTAAGTTTTCTTAGAAAGGATAGTGACAAGGGCGTCAAGCCAGCAACCCCCCCAATCAGTGCAATCATTGCATACAATACATTTTTCATTCTTATTTCCTATACCTTTCAATTATCTCTTCTCTTATGACTTCAAACGCCATACCTCTAGATGCTTTTAATAGAACCAAATCATCTGTCGACAGAATATCCATCATATAAGCAATAAATTCTTCCTTCGTTTCATAATAGTGTGAAACTTTATCATAGCCTGCATCCAAGGCGGCTTTATAGATGTATTTCCCTTCAAGACCGATAACAACCAAACAGTCAGGCTTTATATCAGCAACTTTTTGACCAACAATTTCATGGCCTTCTTTGGTATAATCACCCATTTCAAACATACTGCCAAGGATTGCTACACTTCTTTCACCCTGTCTTTTCATATCAACAAGTGTGACCATAGCACTTTCCATGGACTCTACACTAGCATTATAAGCATCATCAATGATTCTAATTCTGCCATCCACGTTGAATTCCTCAAGCCTCATCTTAGAAGCTTTGAAATTCTTGATGCCCTCGATGATATCTTCTTTATTTATATTATAATGCTCTGCAATGATAACCCCCCCTGCCAAGGCATTAAATAATAAATGTTGACCCACATAAGCCACTTCAATGTCATAGGTATCTTTATTACTAATAATTCTAGCTTTTTGCCCAATACCACTACTAGAGAGAGGTTCAAGTACGCAATCACAACTAGCGCCTTTGCCGTAAGTCATCAATTGATTCTCATATTGCCCTCTAAGAGTCATAAGCAAGTCATCATCTCCGTTGAGGATGATTTTACCTTCTTTAGCCACATGAGGTAATAATTCACTTTTCGCTTTTAAAATGCCTTCTTTTGAACCAAGGAATTCTATATGAGATACACCTATATTAGTAATGACACCTATATCCGGCTTGAGTATATTAGCTAAATAATCTATTTCACCAAAATGATTCATTCCCATTTCGACAACAGCCACATCAACATCTTCATCAATGCCAAGTATGGTTAATGGCAAGCCAATATGGTTGTTATAATTCCCAGCTGTTTTGTGGACTTTATAGCTGGTACTTAGAATTGATGCAATCATATCCTTTGTGGATGTCTTGCCTACACTACCAGTAATTCCAATAAAAGGAATGGTCAGCCTACTTCTGTAATAAGCTGCAAATTGCCCCCCCAAAGCTTCAATAACATCTTCAACAATTATTGCCATAATACCTTCGGGTACTTTTGAGGCATTAGCAGCCAATACAATACATGCACCTGCACTGGCAGCCTTTTCTATATAGTCATGGCCATCCACTCTCTCACCAACAATTGCAACATACATATCACCCTTTGCTACTTTACGGCTATCAATGACCACTTTATGAATATTTATTTGATGATCCTCTGTAAGGATTGGTTTTGCCGTCTTATGAATTAGTCTACCATTCATAACACTGACAACAGTATCTAAAGATAGTGCTTTCACTCGTAATCTCCCATATACCCACGTATAATTTCTTTGTCATCTAAGTGGATTTTCTCAGTCCCAATAATTTGGTAATCCTCATGGCCTTTTCCAGCAACCAAAACAATATCATTAACCTCAGCCATAGACAGAGCTTTTTCAATTGCTTCTGTACGATCAACTATTTTGTCGTATTCACAATCTGTTTTGCTAATACCAACTTCTACTTCATCAAGAATGGTGTTTGGATCTTCTGTTCTAGGGTTATCAGAAGTTACTATAGCATAATCGGAATATTTTCCTGCAATTTCACCCATTATTGGTCTTTTGGTCTTATCTCTATCGCCACCACATCCAAAGACTGTGATAATTCTAGCCACAGCAATATCCTTAATGGTCTCCAACACATTCTCAAGACCATCAGGCGCATGAGCATAATCTACCACCGCATGGTAACCTTTAGAACTATCAATGGTTTCAAATCGACCTTCAACAATGCTATTGTTAGCAAGGACATCAAGCGCGACATCTACTGCCACACCCAAATGTAATGTGGCACCAAGTGCTGCTAATGCATTATAAACACTAAATCTACCTGGTGTCTGAATATCTACATGATAAGATTCTTCTTTATATACAAGTGTAAAGTGAGTACCTTTCACATCAACATGAACATCCTTGGCAAATAAATCTGCCCCCCCATCATCGATACAACTATAGGTAACCAACTGCTCTTGCTCGCTATGTTCAATCATGTAAAGACCTGCTTCATCATCAATGTTGATGACAGCGCAATTAGCCATATTAAACAATCTAAGTTTAGCACCTCTATAGGCTTCCATTGTTTTATGATAATCCAGATGATCCAGTGTTAGGTTGGTAAAAACAGCCACATCAAACTCTGCATCATCAACACGCTTTAAATCAAGAGCATGAGAAGACACTTCCATTACTACGTCGTTCACATTGGCAGCCACCATCTGGCTAAATAACCTTTGTAGATCAAGCGCATCTGGGGGGGTAGTATGTTCTGTTGGGATTACTTCTTTACCAATTCTATTTTCAATGGTGCCAATCACACCTGTTTTCTTCTTATTACCTTGCAAAATACGGTCAATCAGAAAAACTGTCGATGTCTTGCCATTGGTGCCAGTGACACCAATTAGACCAAATTGTCTGGTAGGCCAATTATAATATTTTGTGGCAATATGAGCCAAAGTTTCCCTGGCATCGTCTACTTGTATCACAGGTATTTCTTTATTCTCTATCTGCACATATTTTGTAACAATAATTGCAATGGCACCGTTTTCAAGTGCTTTTCCAATATAATTATGTCCATCTGATTCAAATCCTTCAATACAAATGAACAAACTCCCTTCTGTCACTTTTCTGGAGTCATGCTGTATATTCTTAATATTTCTATGTAAATCACCTTGTAACACTGTATAGGATATATGTTCAAGTAAACCTTCTAATTTCATTGCTCTACCCCCCCCTCTTCACTCTCTTCATCTAATTGTTCGTCAAGATTTTCTTCTGGTTCATACTCACGTGGTACCCTCAAATATGGTAGGACATCTTCCATAATATCCTTAAAAATAGCTGCTGCATAACGACTATTTACATCCTCACCTTTGGGATCATCCACAACAACAAGAGTTATGACTTCTGGCGCAATAGTTGGGCTAAAGCAATAAAAGAAACAATATAGTCTTTCGTCTCTCTATCACCTTTTTCGGCCGTTCCTGTTTTACCACCTATGCTGTAGCCTTCTACTTGAGCACGTTTTCCTGTTCCCTCGTCTACAACAATTCTTAGAGCATCTCTTGTCAGTTTTGAAACCTCTTCCGATATAACTTTTCTCTGAATCAAAGGTTCTTTAACTTCTATTATGCGCCCATCCTCCGCCACAATCTTATTCATTATTTGCGGTTGGAATAAGTTACCGCCATTGACTACAGCTGAGAAGCCGGTAATCAACTGAATGGGCGTTACATTAAACCCTTGACCGAATGAACTTGTCTGCAACTCTACAGGGTTCAGATTTTTATAACTATACACACTATCTCTAAAACTATAATCTGAATCCAAGTCAATCCCTGTTGCGGCACCCATTCCAAACATTCTAGAATAGGAATAGAAGAAATCTCTTCCTATGGTCTCTCCCATATCCATAAAGGCAACGTTACAAGAATTACTCAGAGCTTCCACTAATGTTTGATGACCATGCCCAACTCTTTTATGACAATAGATTGGTTCTTCACCTTCATAAGGTATCTTATAGCCACCACAATAGTAGGTAGTTTCATGATTGACCAAATACTCTTCAAGTGCCATTGAAAATGTCAAAGGCTTAAAAGTAGAACCTGGTTCATAAGACTCTGCTGTATTACCGTTTTTCCATACACTGTTCAACAACTCATTAACTTGTGCCTTATCCATGTTGCTTTTGGCCTCTTCTGTAATCAAGTGGCTGGTATCATAGGGATTGTTCAAATCAAAATCCGGATATGATGCCATCCCAAGTATATGACCATTTCTAGGATCCATGACAATGGCCTTAACACTGATTGCATCCTCTTCCATATAGAAATTGTCTATAGCCTCTTCAATATAGCTTTGTACTGTAAAATCAATATTCAGGTGTATGTTGTAACCATTAACCGCCAAAACATCTTCTTGATTAATCATTTTATCATCATCAAGAGCACCAAAACGTCTTCCAACTTCACCTGACAGCATATCGTTATAGCGACTTTCTAGTCCAGTCAAACCAATGCCGTCTGAGGAAAGAAATCCTATAACATCTGATGCCAATGTATCATATGGGTAGACACGTTCATAATTCTCCTCAAATGAAACACCACGAATTTCATAATTATTCAAAGCTTCCTGTATAGGTTTAATGGTATCGTAATTAAGTCCACGAGCTATAACTTCGTAGTGACTCATCGTATTCGTAACAAGCAATTCTCTAAGAGATTCAGCCGTCACTTCATTAAGTGTATCACTTAATAGAAATATCGTTTTATCCACTATAGCTTCATCATGTTCTCTCAATACCGCTGGATCATAGACAACATTGTATATAACGTTACTTTGAGCGAGGGCGATACCCCCCCTTGCATCAAAAATCGCACCTCTTTTGGGTATAATCTGATTATTGGTATCCGTTAGATTGCTTATTTGTTGGGCCAGAACATGTTGCTTATAGTTGTTATCATCTAGCACGCTAATATAAACCAACCTATAGCCAAGGAACATAAATGCTAATATAAAAATAATGAAAAGCAGAAGGATTCTACTTTTCATTAGATATTGAATTTGATGTCGTTTCACAGTATCACCAACCTCTAGTAATAAAAGCCATCATATTCCCTATGGTCATCTTCTCCTCTTTAGGTGCTTCGATGGACGCATATTGAATGGTATAGCTCGTTGCAACAGGATTAATTTCAACAATATCTGCACCTTCTGGATAGACCATTCCATACTCATTCATGGCTGTTTCTCTAATGTCATTAAGGTCCATTGCTTCATTAATTTGGGCTGTCAACTGAGCATTACTTCTTTTAAGATCGCTTAACTCATTCTTTAGTACAATAATCTGGTCTGATGTATCAGCCACAGAAAATTGGGCTTTTAGCATTACAATACATATTACAATCATTGCTATTATAACAGAGGCTAAAAGAAATGTACATGCTGGATTAATGCTGTATACGCCTGCTTTTTTATTTTGATTGCTTTGTCTTAATTTTGTCTCACGTTGACTTGCCATGGTCTCATGTACATAATTGTCGAGTGCTACTGCATTGCTACCAACAACATATGTATTTCTGTTTGTATAAGTTGTTCTAGACATGTACGTCGCCTCCTTTCTCAAATACTCTAAGTTTTGCACTTTTGCTTCTTGAATTAAGTGCCATTTCTTCTTCTGAAGGTAATATCGGCTTCCTTGTAATTACTTTTCCAGTTGGTTCATTGCCACATACACATACCGGAAAATCATGTGGGCAAGTACAAGGATCCTCATTCTGTTTAAAAGTCTTTTTAACAATTCGATCTTCTAAAGAATGGAATGTTATGATACATAACCTTCCTCCTGGATTGAGTCCCTCAATCATATCCTGGAGTGTGTTCTTTAATACTTCAAGTTCTTCATTTAGCTCTATACGAATAGCTTGGAAAGTTCTTTTACCAGGATGGCCTAGCTTCTTTTGAACCTTCATTGGAATGGCTTTTCTTATTATCTCTACCAATTCAAACGTTGTTTCAATAGGCTTTACTTCTCTTTCATTAATGATGTGTTTAGCAATATTATTGGCGAATTTCTCTTCACCGTATATTCTTAACATTCGTACAAGTTCATTGTATGAATAGGTATTAACAATGGTTTTGGCTGTCTTTGGCTGACGTCTATCCATCCTCATATCAAGAGGTGCATCTTGCATATAAGAAAAACCACGATCTGCTGTGTCTAGCTGAAAGGATGATACACCTAAATCAAGGAGTATGCCATCAACACCTTCAACCTTCATAGACTCTAATATGTCTTTGAATCCATTGTAATTGCTTCTTACAATAGCAACCCTGTCGCCGTACTTTTCTAACCTCTTTGTGCTAAAAGCAATGGCATCTTCATCTTGATCTATTCCGATAAATCGACCTTGATCAGAAAGTTGGTCACACACTGCACTTCCATGTCCTGCTCCACCAAGAGTACCGTCAACATAAGTTCCGTCTGGCTTTATATTTAATCCTTCTAAACATTCTTCTAATAATATTGATATATGGTTAAATTCCATTTGAAGCCTCCCATCCTTGGTTGAGGTCTTGGTTAAAGGTTAAGTCCATCCATGCCATCTGCCAAATCACTGATATCGTCAAATTCGTCGTCAACATATGCTTCGTACATAGTTTTGGACCAAATCTCTATTCTATTGGATACGCCCATAACAACGACTTCTTTTTCTAAATCGGCATGAGCTCTTTGTCCTTGACTTAAGATGGCACGTCCTTGTCCATCCAAAGTACATTCTGTTGCCGAGCCAGTGAAAAAACGGTGAATCTTTCTAAAATCTTTGCTCTTCATTTGATTCTCACCAAGTTTAGTTTGGAAAGCATTCCACTCATTTTCCGAGAAAACAAACAAGCACTTGTCAAAACCTCTTGTTACATAGAAGGTTTCACCAAGCTCATCTCGGAAATTTTTTTTGGAATTCTTACTCGACCTTTTTCATCAATCGAATGATTGTATTCGCCGATAAACATAGCTTTCACCCACTTACAATGAGAAACGTACTATTAGGTAGCCACTTTCCACCACTTTTCACCACAATTAACCACCTAATGTAATAATATAGGAATTTGAGCTTAAATACAAGGATAAATACAAAAAAAAATGACGAATTCTTTTCAGAATTTGTCATTTTGTATAAAAGATTCAATATTTAATTGTACATTATGTATAGCCAATCGCCAATTAATAATTATTATTAATTAGGATCCTAACATTATAGATGGATCAGCCTATCAAAAGTTGGACATATACACCAACTTTCTCTATATCTAGTATGTAGCAACATACATTTCCACCACAGGACACAATATATAGTAACCAAGCCCTACAGATTACATATTGCTTGGATGAAACTTCCTCCTATTAATCACAATCATAACAATAGAAACAACAACTAATATAACTGCCAATAACTGAGACACGGGTATGCCAGTAGAGCCAATAATCAATTGATCCGTTCTAAGGCCTTCAATCCAACCTCTACCTAGTCCATAACCAAGAATATATATATAGAAATTCTCACCTACAAACCTTCTGTGTTTAAAGTAAAGAATCAAGAAAATCATCAATGACAAGGTCCACAAAGCTTCATACAAGAATGTTGGATGAACTTGAATGTAGTCTATGCCATCTATTTGCGTCATTTTGCCAACCAATTCTTGGGGGGGTATATATTTGGCCGAAGAAGCTTTAATACTCATAGCAAGAATGTTATCGGTATAACCACCAAAGGCTTCCATATTAACAAAATTCCCCCCCATGCGACCAATCATCTGACCGAAACAAAGGCCAGCAACTGCTGTGTCTGCAAACAAAAAGAAATTAAGTTTCTTAATCTTAGTAAAAATATAAAGGGTTATAACAACAGCAATGATACCGCCGTATATGGCCAAGCCCCCCCCTTCTCTTACATTAAGTATTTTCATATAATCACCTTTGTAGTTGTCCCATTCAAAGGCTACGTAATATAGTCTCGCTCCAACAATTGCCGCAATCAGACAGTAGACCATAAAATCTGAATAAATCTCAGGGTCTTGCCCATCTTTCTTGGCTATCAAAGATGCAATAACCAAACCTCCAATAAATCCTGTACAAATAAATAAGGCATACCAATATATTTGAACCCCCCCAAAAATCTCAAAAGCCACAGGATTCATGGACATTATGGTAATACCTAATTTCTCAAATATGACATCTGCTCCGTTCATGATAAATCTCCTCTTTAGTGTATTCCCCCCCTACACTTCATATTATATAAGGTTAATCATATACGATATGGGTGTAAAAATCAACGATATCTAAGGCTCCCTAGACAATTGGTATAATTATGTTATAATGGTCATTGAGTTTTTAATATAAGATTAAATATTCAACCTCATTATATATTAAGGAAGGAACTACCAAATGAAATTAGGAATCGTAGGGTTGCCAAACGTTGGTAAAAGCACGTTGTTCAACTCACTTACAAAAGCAGGCGCAGAATCTGCCAACTACCCATTCTGTACAATTGACCCTAACATCGGAATTGTAACTGTCCCAGATAAAAGACTTAAAGTACTTTCTGATATATATACATCAAAAAAAATCGTTCCCGCTGTTATTGAATTTGTTGATATTGCTGGTCTTGTAAAAGGTGCTAGTAAAGGCGAAGGTCTTGGAAACAAATTCCTATCTAACATTAGAGAAGTAGACGCAATCGTCCATGTCGTAAGATGTTTCGAAGACGCAAACGTGGTACATGTGGATGGTGACATCGGTCCTACAAGAGATATTGAGACCATTAATTTAGAACTGATTTTCTCAGATATAGAGATGGTCGATAGACGTATCGCTAAAACAAGCAAGCTAGCCAAAAACGACAAAACAGCAAGAGCCGAACTTACAATCCTTGAAAGTCTAAAGGAAAAGTTGGAAGAAGGCATCTCAGTAAGAGCCATTGAATTCGATTCCAATGAAGATGAAGCTTTCGTCGCCTCCCTTAACCTACTGACTTACAAGCCTGTTATCTACGCAGCTAACGTAACTGAAGATGATTTAATAGATGATGGTGACAACAATGACTTTGTAACCACTGTTAGAGACTGGGCAAAAGAAGAAGGCTCAAGCGTATTTGTTATTTGTGCCAAAATAGAAGAGGAAATCTCTGAACTTGATGACGACGAGAAACGTGAATTCCTTGATGACATGGGCATCAAAGACTCTGGTCTTGATAAACTTGTTGCTGCATCATATGAACTTCTTGGACTAATTTCTTACCTAACTGCTGGCGAACAAGAAACTCGCGCTTGGACAATAACCATTGGAACCAAAGCACCTGGTGCTGCAGGAAGAATTCACACTGACTTTGAGAGAGGCTTTATCAAAGCCGAAATCGTACATTACGATGACTTAGTTGAATGTGGTAATATTACTGCCGCCAAAGAAAAAGGCCTTGTACGTATGGAAGGTAAAGAATATGTTGTAAAAGATGGCGATGTCATCTTATTCAGATTCAACGTATAGAGACTAGAGATTAATATTATAAAATTCATAAATCTAATGGCCAACAAACACCTATTTGTTGGCCATTTCTATATCATTCTATATACGGTTAATTTATCTGAAACTGCATACTACCTGAATTTGACAGCTGTTCCATAAACAATCACTTCTGCTGCCCCCCCTTGCATAATCGCACTTGAAGCGTATCTAATGTTGACAATACCATCCGCACCGTGACCCTCTGCCTCAACAACCATTCTTTTAGTCGCTAAAGCTCTTGCTTCATTCATCATATCGTTATAAGTAGACAACTCTCCTCCAACGAGGGTTTTAAGTCCAATCATAAAAATACCAATATTGTTACAATAATTGGCGCAATCTTCTTCATAAATGGATACCTCCTTTGTTGAATTAAGTTTTCAACTTATAGGAATAGCACTTTGATATTAGATATAGCTAGGTTGGCACCTAGTATAGCAAGCATAGCTATTATAAGCTTGTTGACCCATTCGATGGAAAGCTTCCTAGCTATAAACATGCCTAAGTACATGCCACCCATAACTGCTGGCGCTAAAAGGATAACCAGTTGCAACACAGGGCTTGTAAAAATCCCAAGCACTGTATACAGGATAATTCTAATGATGTTATCAATTAAAAATATGGCACTCAATCGCCCCCCCTTGAAGACATCAGGTTCTGAGCTTGACCTTGTTAAATATGCTGCAATCGGTATGCTTATGCCAAACATGCCAACAGTTATCCCTGACCCAATGCCAAATACCACCTTAAGCCAAGGTCTAGGCTTCAACTTTTCATGTTTCATATACTTATGATGAAACATGTCTGCTGATATGATAACAATAAACACACCCAAGACCAATTTCATCAAAGTAACATCGATATATTTAAGAAGTAGGGCGCCTGGTAGTGTCCCAACCAACATAAGAAGAATAATCGGACCAATATAAGAAACTTTGACATGTTGTCTATTCTTAAGGAACAGCCATCCATTGGTCGGCAATGAAAACAGTAAGTCTATAGGTGTTGTCATTTTGGGAGATATGACATAAGCATACATAGGTGACATAACGACAGTATTCCCAAAGCCAGTCATACCCTTAATCATGTAGCAAGAAAAGTTATAATCGCCAGCAGAATATACCCTTTATATGACACTACGCCTCAGTCGTCTCTTTAGCATCACCAGTCTCTTTGCTTTCAGCAGTTTCTTTCTTATCTGATTTGGACAGCTTATCACCAAAACTGAATTTATCCATAATGTCCGGAACCATATCAATAATTTTTGTTAAGCTATCTTGATTTTTAACATTCACAAGCTTAGTCTTACCATTTTGGATAACCAGTATTGCACTTGGGCTTATCTTAGCACCCAGTCCACCACCACCACCGGCATGGTTAGCGTTGTTTTTACCTTCTGAAGCACCAGCTCCAACACCAAATGTTACATCAACAAGCGGCAGAATAATTGTATCTCCCATATGAATTGCATCACCTACAACCGTCTTTGAAGAAACAAAGTTTTCCATCCCTGTAAATAGTGACTCCACTGTACTCTTAAAATTAGATTCCATTGTATAGCCTCCTTATTTTCTTGCTTCCTTAATTAACCTTCTTACACGTTTATCTAAAATAACTCTAATGCCATAAAAGACAATAACACCAATAATAATTCTACCTTTACCTCTGATGTGACCTTCAATTCTTGGCCCCCCCTCAAAATCAGGTGTAACAACAAAACTTCTAGCATACATGGCATAAAAGGAACTTACAGCCGCCAGTATATAACCTGTCATAGCCGGATCATCTGTACCAAAATTTACCCTACCAGATATTTTCCTTGGTAAAATAGACTTAAGCATCTTACCTATCATTCTGAATACGAATTTGATCATTCCAGTGTTCTCACTTGCTTTGAAAAACTTGTAAAAACGTTTGGCTTTATCAAAAGATGATTCCTCTTCTGTATTCTTCTTAGAAGTTTTTTTCTTAGTAGTTTTTTTTCTTCTTAGTCTTTTTCTCTATAGCCTTATCACCCAAAGTCTTCTGCTGTTCTACAACTTTTTTTTCTCAGGTCTTACATAACTCGACTCAGAGGGTTCAATCTTTACTTTTTGGGACTCAACACTTTCAGTTTTATCAACTGTCTCAGCTTTCGATTGTATCTCTTCAACTTCTGCTACTTTTTCGTTTACTTTTACTTCTGTTTTTTCATCACTTGCTTTAGCTTCTTTACTTTCTCCTACTTCTGCATCCTCAGTCTCATCTGCATCCTCAGTCTCAGCTTCTACATCCTCTGTCTTAGCTTCTGTATCTTTGGCAACTTCTTCTACAACTTCAGCAGTTTCTTCTGCTACAGTAAAAAAATAAGACTTTGACTTTATAACTTGTGGCACCATCATTATAATCAAATAGGATGCGTATTAAACCAAATAAATAAGAGACTTGCCCTTTGGCTTTAATCACCAAACATTTGCTTACCAAGGCATCATACCTAATAGGCACAAGCAATATCATCAACAATAACAGGACTAGTAAACCAAGAATACCAAGCACTATCCATAATATGATTTTCAATATTAGTAGGAGAATCCCTATCATTGGTCCATCCCAATCCTTCTAGCAAGTGGTTTCTTCACTATTTCAGCTAGAATCAATGCAACAACTACCATAACAATAAATAATGTTACACCAATCATTACTATTGAATAAAAGTAACTATACGGAACCATGTTAATCAAAATATCCGTACGCGGATCCAGTATCCATAGTTCGTTCGAAAAGAACAGTTCATGGAATATGGTAAAATATTTCTCAAAATCAGTCGCGAACAAAGCACCCAATATCAAAACAAATACCATTATTGTTCCAACACTATACTTAAGCCGTTTTACAATTGCATACAGCATTTCCTTAGAAAAGAACCAAGCAAATATACCAAGTCCAAAGACCATGAGCGAACCAATCCGTCTCATATTACGAGCTCCTAGGTATAACAACTGTACGTCAATCATATGGTCTTTTTCTCTTTGACCAAACACTTCACTTTCTTGTCCATCGATTGTTGCTTGCATATCCAAGTTAGGTCTGTCTCCTTTTAGATAATCAAGCATCTGGGTGGTCACTTCCATCAAATCCTCAAGAGACATCTGACTCGTCTCAAGAACACCTCTATTCTCATAATGCCACTCAAAATACCCTTCATTAAATATAATCAATTCAAAACCCATTACAAATGTCATCATAAGTAATCCAACTGAAAACACGATGGGTGCAATATAGCTCTTCATTATCACCAATTGATGTCAAACTCCTTGTCAAAATCGCTGGAATAGATACGATTGTATTTTTGAACCAGTTGGTCCATCCATTCTTCTATTAACTTAAATGCTCCGTCTTGATCCTTTACCACCGCCACAATAGCAACTGGCTTCCCCCCCATAGAATCTAGTCTATATAATTCTTTACTTGAAACAATCTCCAAAATATTAGGACCAATATTAACACGTACAACAAAGAGGATACCTTTTATGGCATCTTGCTTTGTCAGTGATTTAAGAATTTTATCTCTTTTTTTAGTTTTAAGGGACTCATCGAAGAGGATATTGTTTATGATTTGCACCCTCGCCACCTCGCTTGTAACATATACCATATTCTATCTCTGTTATGGTTTGACACTTCGGTCCTATATTAAGTATATCAAAACGACCGTATTATACAACAATAATTATTGCATCATTTCATTAAGTACAATTTTACTACCGGTCTTTTCACGCTCATCTTTACATTGAGTTAATGTATTCAACATATATCTATGTATCTCTTGAGGATTTTTATGGATGACATTCATGACACCAAGTAAGTTGGCTATACGTGCACGCTTGCCAATTCTAGTGTCATCTTTTGACACTTCCTCAAGGTAAGCAATAAGATCATTCTTCTTCTCGATTAATACCTTCTCATCCACTAGTTGTGATGCATCAACACTTTGAGACAAAGGTGCAAAATAGCTAGCTGATTGGAGTACATACAAACTTGCAAGTCTGTCATAGCTTTTATCAAGACCAAGCTCTACAATCTGATTGATATGACCTTGTTTGGCTTCTTCAATTAAACCATCATACTTACCATTATCCATACGAATACTTTCGAACACAGCAGCAATGTCATCAAGTTCTGCAACTATGTCTTCATCAATCAACATCTCTTCATCTTTTCTAAGATCTATGTGGTTCATCACTCTAATAAATCTCTGTACATGGTCATCATTTTCTTCAATACTCTCTTCATTTAATACAATTAAAAGTCCAATCATATTATTGATTACCGATGCTGTATAAGTGTACAGACTAACACATGATTCAAGGGTGATTTTGATATGATTCATTGCATCTTCAAGGGGGGGTTCTACCACCTCACTGCCTACAATATCTGTATAAAGTACATCAAATGTATTAAGTTGCTCAAAAACACTGCTTAAGACTTCCCCCCCATAACATGCAATACCTGAAGGGTTATAGGTTTCTTTAAGATAAGTAATATAATTATCAAGGTCACCTACTGTTACACCTTTCATACCAAGCAATGCCATCTCAATCCATTCTTTTAGTTTGAGCTTACTCATCCTCACTGGCAACTGAGCGTAAACAGTTTTGATACGGTCATTAATGGTAACAGCATCTTCAAACTCGAATAAGAACTTAAGCAGATTGGAAGCCATTTCGTCGTCACTTATTTTACCTGATGGATGTGATCCATAATCAAGAGCTCTACGCCTTAATACATAATCATGCATCTTCAGTTGATCATCATAACCAGCAATAGCCGCAACGTTATTAGACAGAGCATCTCTATAGGATGTTAATCTATCTATTCTTTCACCTAGATCATTCTTGTTTAAGGACAACCATGCTGCTGGATCAAGTAAAGATGACTTTATATAGTCAATAACACCACTGAGTTGACTGTCTTCTTTAATAATATGCTTGTTGCCATCTTCCAAAACATATTCAAAGTATGTCAAAAACTCAAGAACCAAATTGGATAGGAAATAACCCAAGTAGTGATTAGAGCACACTTGCATGGTATCTTTTAGAGCTTCTTCAATGTTAACATCTTCTTTTAACGCTTTACTTATTTCATTAATTTGTTTCATTGTGCACCACCTATAATCTTTATATATGAACCTATACATCTTAACATAATTGTATGATATAATCTAGAAAAACACTGACAAAACAGTCCAAAAACTACGAGGTAACCTATGAAAGAACAAGACTTATTTTTACCTGTCAAAGCACTCTTCGAAAAAAATGTCTTATGAAGTCTATGGTGAAGTAAAAACAGTCGATGTTATCGCCAAACACGATAAGATGATTATCCCCCCCATAGAACTAAAGCTCGATTTCACCATAACCCTTATTACTCAAGGTGCTAAACGCCAAAAATTATCTGACTTCGTCTATATTGCCATCCCTAAACCTACAAGCAAAGTACAAAAAGGTCCTATTTACAAAGATAAGCTGGTACTACTAAAAAGACTAGGCCTTGGTCTCATCCATGTTGATGTCAAAAAAAACAAGTTGCAAAAATTGTACAGGAACCCTCTTTAACAGATATCAAAGTTTTACAACAAAGAAATAAAAAAAAACGTACTGAGATTTTCAGAGAAATCCGCCAACGTCATAGTAACTTCAATATTGGTGGTACTAGGGGGGGCAAAACAATTACCGCATATAGAGAAAGTGTCCTCAACATATTACGATTTTTCAAAGATGGTGATTATCACACTACAAAAGAAATAATCGATTTAACAGGCAACAAGAAAGCCACCAAATTACTCTATTTGGACCATTACGGTTGGTTCATCAAAGCCAAAGACCAAAGAGCATGTTATCGCATCAGTACAGATGGCATAAAAGCATTAACTCAATACAAAGAAGTCATTGCACTTATTGAGAAAGGGACTTTGGTTTAAACCATTCTATAAGTCCACTAAATATAAGGGCAACAAGACTATAAATAATCATATATAAGCAATAACTCACCGAAGGCAGTGTTGCACTGATTAATTTGACAGCAACGACTTCCCCCCCTAGCAACTTATAAGTAGGAATAAATGATGTTAATGCAAGCAATCCACTACCACTTGTGTCAATCAAGAAAAAACTACCGCTGACAATGCCAAGAATAATTATAATGGCTGATGTTATGACCACATAAACCGTTACTTTTCTAAATAACTTTCCAATCATCAATAGCAAACCACCGTAAGCCATAGCATACAATACATTTGCCAACAAGAAGAAAGCTGTCTTTTCCTCATAGAAACTCTGTATGATTGTCATCATTAAGATCATCGGCATACTACCTATGACTATACTTAAGTATTCCCCCCCTAACAAAATTTGAAATCTTGACATAGGGGGGGTTGTAAGCCATTTTGGTCTTAGTCCTGTCTCCTCATCTCTAACCATGTTTACCACAAGAAACATCATAAAAAAAGGCAACAAAAGTATAAACAACACCTAAAATGACTTGTTTGAATAAGAGGACATTCTCAAGAGCAACATAAGATAAATCTCTACCACCTTCTGGCATCACATACTTCTTCTCAACGTAGAAGTTATCTTTTTCAACACCAAGGTCAGATTTACCAAACACATACATTGATTCAAGCTTCGCTTCTTGATCTATCAAATCTAATCCTGAGTCTTCTAATGCCTCTTCCATATAACTTACAGCCTTGATGATTGCAATCTCTCCTATCATTTCTGACCCAACAATATCTGTTAGCAGATAGGGCAAAAAATTCTCATCAAGTAAATACAAATCAACCGTTTCCTCTACATTGCCCTCAAGAAATTCATCTTCCATTTCTTCCTTAAAAACAAAATACCCTTGAATTCGACTCTCTGTAACCGCCAGTATCCCTTCATCTTTGTTCATCTTAATGGGCATCACAATCTCATTTCGCAAAAGAGCCCTGAATATGGCATCAGTGAGTTCTGTCTCTTCTTCAAACATAACACCGATTTTTAGCTTGGTTGAATCTTTTGCCCCCCCACTATAAAGACCACTAATCAAAAAAAGCAATTAGAAGCAATAATACAAAGGACAAGGCTTTTACAGAAAAACTGGCATACATGGACTTTAGGCGTAGAATCATAACATTCACTAAAGTCATCTCTACACCTCCATTCTTGAATACTTATAGCTGCTAATACCAAGCATCACAAAGGATATGACACACAATAATAGAGCAACAATAAGTATTTCATCAGTCTTATATTGGCTGTCAATAAATAAGAATCCTTTAATCATCCAATAATTCGGAGTTAACTTGGCCAGCCGTTGAATAACAAATGACATGCTATGAATCGGTATGATACTACCACCTAGGATGGCATTTAGAAATACGAATATAGAGCTTAGCAAAACTATTGGTTCTTCACTTTCAAAGAATATGGTAAAAAGAAGAGATAGACATACATTGAAGAATATACACATTAGCGCAAACATGAGCAAGCCAATAACACTTCCATCCGATATATGTCCATAAAAAGCAGCGTATATCCCATACCACACCAACATTATCAGGAACATATAAACGGTATTTGCCAAGGCTTTTGCAGACAAATACTTAAAGACACTGATATGCGCTATCCTCAGCCTTCTAAGACACATATTCTGCTTTTCCCTTATGAGATTGATGGCTGAGAAAATAGACAAATACATCATAAACATAACCATAATAGCAATAAAATAGTATTTCACCGCTATTGTTGATGGTACATTGACAATCTCATGATAATCGAAATAAGTATTTCTGGCCATGGCTGTAAAAATTAGATTCACAAGTAAACGGTCTCTGTAAGAATACCTAAGCTCATTGTCAAATTCCATGGCTTTCATTTCTTCGTTTAACAAAACGACGCCTGTTTCAACCGATCGTATAAATTGCTCATAAGATACAATAACATTTTTGAACAAGACAGCCTTAACTGGATCATTATAGTTTATCAGAACTTCCAGTGGCAACTCCTCAAAATAAGACAAATTTTCAACAAAACCTACTGGAACAACAATCAGCACATCAATCTCACCTGTTGAAAAGCCCTGACGAAGTTCTACTTCACCACCATCAACCATTTGGACAAACTTGGTGAAATACTCATTGTTTTTGAAACTCTCAATCAACATATCACTATAAGCAGTCTGATCTAGGTCAAGAACAGACATCTTGATTGGGCTGACAAATTCTCCCTCTACTTTGTTATAAGAGAAAAAAAGGTAAACAAAAAAAGAAGACGACAATGGGTATGGCAATTAACATGATATTTCTTCTTATTTGCTTAAGTTGCACCAATAAGTTTTGATAAAATACCACTAAAAATTGCCCGTCACCCATTATACGTCTCCTCTAATCAGATCGTACTTAAAAACCCATCATCAAATCACTGAAGGCTGGATTGCTCATAAGGCTTTCAAGGAGATTATTTTGAATCTCTTCTTCAAAGTCACTTAATTCTTCTTCATTCATAGCACCCACATCAATAGCATCGTCTTCATCAATGCCTTCTATATCGACTTCCTCATCAAGCAGGTTGTACTCAACAATTGTCTTAAGTTTTACATTCTCAATGTTCATAGCAAAGGGATCAGCCATATCAGCTTCACCTGTTTGAAGTGCTCCTTCAATCTCAAAGACTTGGCTTCTAATATAACCATTGTCATCAAGGTCAATGTATAAAGAAACATCCATATCTTCGATTAAAGCTTCAACATCTTGGCCAGCTGTATCATTGGCTTCATCTTTTGCCTCATCAATGGAATCTTCTAAGTCTTTGAATCCATCTTCGATGTCATCAAGCATATCATCTTTGATGTCATCAAGTTCATCTTCAAAGTCCTCATCCCATTCATCGATATCAGATATTGATTCTTCCGCCAACAGAGCATAGAATGCGTAGTCTTCATTATCAATGATACGCTCAATAAGCATGGTCACAATTTCTTCCATAAAAGCTTGAATGGACTCATCATCTGATAATATTTCTATCAATTCTGTAGTCATATCCATATAATCTTCATAGTTAAAATCAATCTCATAACGACTGCCTTTAAAAGACACATCAGAATCAACTTCCATCTCATATTCATCATCTTCAATGCTATCTATAGCATCTTCATAATATGGTACCATAATTTCTTTATAAGGCTCAAAGTCTATTTCATCATAAGTCTTAAAAGTATCACGATCTAGCATATCCTTATATTCATCGTAGTTCTCATGTAGCAACTCAAAATCAACTTCTAACTCTTTGTCAAGTGGTAAATCAGCATCTAAGTCCGGTCCATCGAACATACCTAGATTCGCTTCAAAACTACCATCTGCAACCCCCCCACCTCTTAACATACCTAGTAGTGAGTATATATCCCAATACATTGGCTCATCATATAGAAGTGGTACGTCAACAATTAGAAATTCATCCGTCACATAATAATCTACTTCAACCAAGGAAGTGGACATCATTCTAAGACTTAGTTCACCTTCAACTTGACGTTCCTTTTGATCAAAGCGCATCGATGTTTCTAGCTGCATATCTTTGATGATATCTTCAATCATCTTATCAGACTCTTCGTCACCTGAGTTAACCTGAAAATCTTCAAGTTCGATGGTGGTATAGATTTCTCCTGTTCTTGCTTCCATAGAATTGAAGAAACCGTCAACTAGTAGCTGTTCTGGTGTTTTGAACAAGGATAATACCATATCCTTACCAAACACATAGCCAGCACCAAGTATTGCGCCAACCAAAATAATGACAATCAAAATCACAGGGAACTTATTTTTTTTCTTCTTAACTGCTGACTGAGCTACCACTGGTTGTGGGGGGGCTACAGGTTGCGGTGCCACTGGTTGTGGTGCTACTGGTTGCGGCGCTACTGGTTCAGGCGCTACTGGTTCAGGCGCTACCACCTCATTCGTACCTACTTCTTTGGCTTGTTTCAAGTTAAAGCCGCAGGAGCCACAAAAAAAAGGCACTGTCTACATTCTCATGTTGGCAATTAGGACAAATCATATTCTCACCTCTTATTTACTCTCGTATTATGGTTATAGTTTGTATCTATCTATTAATAAGGATTATTTATCATCCTCAAATTGTTTCATGATATCACCAAATACGCTGGCTAGATTAGTTGTTGCCTCTTCATCTGTCGCATATTTAGCTAATTCAACTGCATTTTCATCTTCAGTTGTTTCCTTGATACTAAGACCAATTTTTTGACCAGCTTTATCAATTGATAGCACTTTAACCTTAACCTTATCACCTTCGTTCAACACGTCTTCTGGTGACTTAATTCGGTCATGACTAATCTCTGAGATATGAACAAGCCCTTCAATACCATCACCAATCTGACGAAAGCACCAAATCCAGCAAGTCTAACAACTTCACCTTCAATGACTTTTCCTATTGGATACAGGTCATGAATATCATCCCATGGATTATCGCCAATATTCTTAAGACCTAGAGATAATTTTTCTTTCTCCCTGTCAATATCGATAATATAAACTTCTACAACATCCCCCCCTTCTTTCATTACATCTGAAGGATGTTTGATACGCTTCCAACTCATCTCGTTAATATGAAGTAAACCATCCACACCACCAAGGTCAACAAAAGCACCAAAGTTCATTAATTTCTTCACCGTTCCATTAAATACTTGGTCTTTCTGAATGTCTGCAAAGAATTCTTTCTTTGCAACTTCGCGTTCTTCTCTATCAATTTCTTTATGTGAAATAATGACTTTACGATCTTCTCTGTCAAAATCTTTTACAACGACGGCAAGCTCTTTACCTTTCCACTCGTTAAGGTCTTCAACATAAGCCACTGATATCATAGAAGCAGGCATAAATGCTCTAATGCCTTTAACATTAGCAACAACCCCCCCACCTTTTACAACATCACTAATTGTAACAGTCATTCTTGTTTGCTCTTTAAAAGCAGTTTCAAACTCATCCCAAACAATTATTTGGTCTGCCTTTTTGATTGAAAGGCTACATTACCTTCTCCATCATTTGTAGTCAGAACTTCTGCTTTGAATACATCATCAACACTGTAATGATCATTAATAACCTCTCCTGCTGGCACATGTAATTCTTCTTTTTTGATAATACCATCAGCAACATAACCAAGGTTAACAATGATTTCTTCTTCATTAACACTGATGACTTTACATTCTACAATATCACCAGCTTCAACTTTATTCATTGAAGCATCAATTTCATTAGCGAAATCATCCATTGATGGTGTTGGCTCAGCAACAACCTCAACAGCCTCCTCTTTTGCTTCCTCAACTACAACTTCCTCAGCAACTACTTCTGTTACTTCTGCAACTGCAACTTCCTCAGTAGCAACCTCTTTCACTTCTTCTTTTGCCTCAACCACTTCTTCTACTTGGTCAAGCGCTTTTTGTTCATTTGATTCTGACATGGTGTTCCCCCCCTTCCTTGTATCATTCGTAATAAACTCTTATATAATAATACATGAAAACACTGGATTTGAAAACCCTAAAAGGTTAAATCCAGTGTTTTCAAACTTCGCAGTATTTCATTTTCTCATCATACTCCTACATATTAATATAGGCTTCCCCCCCAATGATGATCTATTGAATCAAGCTCTAATTACCTAACAAGACTTTGGGCTATGCCAACCAATGTTAGAAATTCAAGCTTGTATTCATCTTCTATTGCCTTTTGTGTCTTCACCAATGTTTCGTATATATGGTCAAAACTAGCATCTTCTCTATAGTCTGATTGTCTTAAAATAAGTCCAAATTCAGCCACAGCTGCTGCAAACTTAAAATCATCAGACACTTCATCAAAAACCTTTACTGTATCAACAGCAAACTCAATTAATTGGCTTTTGTCAGCTTGTGGGTGTTTATATCTAAGTTTTACAAACATTAACTCATCTAGTATATTCTCAACTTCAACACTCTGATACCTTAGGTTATCAACTGATTCACCATCTTCATATAATTCTATTTCATATAGTGCCGTCACTCTATGTCCTGCACCGATATCGCCAGCATCGACTTTATCATTAGAAAAATCAGCATTATCTAGAACTCTATTCTCATAGCCAACCAAACGGTATGATTTGATAAGATTCGGGTTAAACTCTACTTGAATCTTCACATCTTTTGCTATGGTATATAATGTACCCGTCAATTCCTTAACTAAAACTTTTTCAGCTTCTTTCACTGAATCTATATAAGCAAACATTCCGTTGCCTTTATCAGCTAGGGTCTCCATAGTGACAAAATTAGTATTACCAGTCCCAAATCCTAGAACACTTAAGAAAATTTCTTCTTCTCTTTTTTTTCTCTATATACTTTTCAAGTTCTTTTTGGCTACTCATACCAACATTAAAGTCACCATCTGTTGCCAAAATAACTCTATTGTTACCGTTGTAGACAAAATGGTCTTTAGCAACTTCATAAGCAAGTTCGATGCCTGCACCACCTGCTGTTGAACCGCCTGCGTCTAATTTATACAAACTGTTAAGTATGAGTTTCTTCTCATCTCCTGTTGCCCCCCCCTCAAGGACTACACCAGATGCGCCTGCGTAAACAACTATTGAAACTTTATCATTTTCTCCAAGTTCATCCACCAACATATGGAAGGCTTCTTTAAGAAGTGGTAACTTATCTGCTTTATCCATTGAACCAGATACATCTAGCAAAAACACTAAGTTGGTTTTCTTACGCTCATCCATCTCTATTTCTTGTCCTTGAAGACCAATCATTGCCAATTCAAGGTCATCATTCCATGGACAAGGACCAATCTCTGTTGTAATTGAAAATGGATCACCATCTCTAGGTTCCTTATAATCATAATCAAAGTAGTTAATCATTTCTTCTATTTTCACAGCGTCAGCTGGTGGCAATTGACCATCTTGTAAGTAGCGTCTTACATTGCTGTATCCAGCGGTATCAACATCAATTGAAAATGTGGATAATGGTGATACATAAGCTAGGTTATACCCATTCTCATCAATTGCTTCATAGTCTTCACCTGATGATACTGGCGGTGTGAATGAAGGTGCTATTTCATAATCGAAATCGAAAGCTTCTTCTGATTCTGCTACGTCTTCATTAAATGTTATTTTAAGTTCAGAATTGCCATTGTGGCTTGTAGTTGAGTCATAGGCACTGTCAGCTGATGATTCTTTTTTTTCATCTGATTTGCTTGTTACAGTTTCTTCTGTTGCTTCTTCTCTTGATACTTCTGTTTGTGTATCTCTTGTCTCATGCTTAGCGCTTGGTGCCTCTTTTGCACATCCGCTAAGGACTAATATCAATGCTAGTAATAAAGCTATCTTTTTCATCATGTTACCCACCCTTTCAATCTCTATATCTCGTCATCTAATTCAGTAATATATTGTTTGTATCTCGAGCTCTTATACTATTAGACAGGACATGCTAAAGAAAAGTTCCCTTTATATTACAATTAAATTACAATAATTACGAAAAAGGCCTTCTAAACTCTTTAAATAAAAGGCTTTGCAAAATTTAAAAATTTATATGATATACTGGTTAAGGTATCAAAATAAGCATAGAATTTATAGAAATGAGGTCATTATGTCGAATTATATGATGGATCTTAGATCAGTGCTTGGCAGCCGCCCAATTTTCCAAAATGGCGCCAGCGTTATTGTAATCAATGAGAACAATGAACTACTTCTTGGTTTAAGATCAGATAATAAATGTTGGGGGGGTTATGCAGGCGGTTCTATAGAACTTGGAGAGAATCTTGAACAAGCTGCTGCTAGAGAATTATTTGAAGAATTTGGAATTAAATCTAATGCTTTGGAACTTTTCGGTGTCTTTTCTGGACCTGAACTCTACTATAAATACCCAAATGGTGATGAAGTCTATAACATTGATACTGTTTATCTATGCAAAGACTATTCAGGTACCCCCCCCATTGCAGATGGTTATGAAATCACTGAATTAAAATTCTTCCCCCCCATACACCAACTACCAAGCAACATTAGTCCTCCAACCATCCCTGTCATTAAAGATTTTCTAAAAACTTTTTACAACTCTTAATATGCTACAGGGCTAAGAAAAAAATCCACAATATCTACAAAAAATGGATGTCAGTCCAACTGAGTCAGTTGTTCTAACATCCATTTATGTTTAGGTAATCATTTGTCAAATCATCTTTGACAAGTCTTTATTCCGTAATCAAGTCATCAATTGGCTGACCTGGTGCTACCATTGGGAACACCATCTCATCCTTGTCGATTACAACATTGATGATAACAGGACCTTCTGTTTCCATAGCCTTCTTAAGCAAAGGAACCACATCCTCTTTTTTAGTGATGTTGATATTGGTAATGCCAAAAGCATCTGCCAAACTATCATAATTGATGTCGCTAAGGTGTGTAAATGAGTAACGGTTGTCATAGAAGATTGTTTGCCATTGACGTACCATACCAAGAACGCTGTTGTTAATAACAAGAACTTTAATTGGTAATTGATAACGCTGAGCTGTAATCATTTCATTTAGATTCATTCTAAATGAACCATCACCAGCGATGTTGACAACTAATTTGTCAGGATTACCAGCTTGTGCACCAAGTGCTGCACCAGTACCATAACCCATTGTACCAAGCCCACCAGATGTTAAGAACATCTTTGGATCTTTGAACTTATAGTATTGAGCTGCCCACATCTGATGTTGTCCAACCTCTGTGGTTATAATGGCATCACCATTCGTTACTTCATATAATTTTTCAATCGTGTACTGACCTGTCAAACCTTCTGGGTATACCAAAGGATAGTCATCACTGATTTTTTTTAACTTGAGCCAACCAATCATCATGATTTTGCTTTTGAAGGTTGTCATTAATTCTGGTAAGCACTTCTTTCACATCACCGATAATTGAATGATCCACTTTAACATTCTTGTTAATCTCAGCTGGATCTATGTCTATATGGAGAATTTTTGCACCTTTTGCAAATTTCTCCGTATTACCAGTAACACGGTCACTGAATCTTGCCCCCCCTATTGCAATCAATAGATCACACTTTTGGACACCAATATTAGATGCCTTCGTACCATGCATACCAATCATACCTGTATAGAGTTCATGCTGCCCTGGGAATCCACCCATAGCCATCAAACTACAAGTTACAGGTGCTTGAGATAACTCTGCAAATTTCACAGTCTCATCTTTTGCACCAGACAATGTGATACCACCACCAGCAAATATGTATGGCTTGCTTGAAGCCTTAATCATTTCTATGGCCTTATCAATACCATCAATCGTGATATCTTTTGATTCTCTAATAATTTCTCTTGGCGCCTTGTACTCATAGTCCGCTTTCTTAATTGATACATCTTTTGGAATATCAATAAGTACTGGACCTGGACGTCCTTCATGAGCCAAGTAAAAAGCCTCACGGACAACATCAGCTAAGTCAGCTACATCCTTTACGATATAGTTATGTTTTGTAATTGGTGTTGTAACACCCGCAACGTCAACCTCTTGGAAAGAGTCCTTACCAAGAAGTGCTACAGGCACATTACCAGTAATTGCCACCATAGGAATCGAATCCATATAAGCTGTTGCAATACCAGTTGTTAAGTTTGTTGCACCTGGACCTGATGTTGCAATAACAACACCTGTTTTATCAGTACTTCTTGAATAAGCATCCGCTGCATGAGATGCACCTTGCTCATGAGAAGTTAAAATATGATTGAAATGATCAAGTTGCTTGAACAATTCATCATATATGTATAACACGGCACCACCTGGGAAACCGAATATTGTGTCAACACCGTGCTCTTTAAATACTTCAAGTAATATCTGGGAACCTGTTAATTCCATTTGGAATCGCCTCCTATTTCAGTACTGCACCTGTACTAGCTGATGTAACAAGTTTAGCATACCTTGCTACGTATCCGCTTGTGATTTTTGGTTCTTGAGGAACAAATGTCTTTCTTCTTTCAGCAAGGACATCATCAGTTACATCAAGTTCAATGCTACCTGCAAGTATGTCTATCTTAATCGTATCGCCTTCATACACAAGTCCAACGTTACCACCTTCTGCTGCTTCTGGAGATACATGTCCTATAGCAGCACCACGAGTAGCACCACTAAAACGTCCATCTGTAATAAGAGCAACTTGCTTGTCAAGCTTCATGCCAGCAAGTGCTGAAGTTGGAGACAACATCTCTCTCATACCTGGACCACCTTTAGGACCTTCGTAACGAATAACAACCACGTCACCTGCAACAATTTTACCACCGTAGATAGCATCAATTGCATCGTCCTCTGAGTCAAATACTCTCGCTGGACCTTCATGTGTTAACATTTCAGGGGGGGCAACTGCTGATTTCTTAACTACACAACCATCAGGGGGGGCAATGTTACCTCTAAGTACCGCTATACCACCTGTCTCACTGTATGGGTTGTCAATCGGTCTAATAACTGTTTCATCACGGTTAACCACATTGGCAATATTCTCAGCTACTGTCTTACCGTTCACTGTTTGTAAATCTGTATGAATAAGACCTTTCTTAGAAAGTTCTTTCATTACCACTTGCAGTCCACCTGCATTATATAAGTCTTGAACATGATGTGGTCCAGCTGGACTTAATTTACATAAATTTGGCGTCTTAGCACTGACTTGATTAGCCATCTCTAGATTCAGTTCTACTTTAGCTTCATTAGCAATAGCTGGTAAATGAAGCATTGTATTTGTACTACAACCTAGTGCCATATCAACTGTCAAAGCATTTTCAAAAGCCTTAGGAGACATAATGTCTCTTGGCTTAATATCTTTTTCAAGCATTTCCATCACTTGCATACCAGCGGTTTTAGCAAGTCTAATTCTTTCTGAGTATACTGCTGGAATGGTTCCATTACCAGGAAGCCCCCCCATTCCAATAACCTCTGTAAGGCAATTCATGCTATTAGCTGTAAACATTCCTGAACAAGAACCGCAAGTTGGACAAGCATTGTCTTCACATGCATAAACTTCTTCTTCTGTCATTGTTCCTGCTTTATAAGACCCAACAGCTTCAAACACCGAATTCAGGTCTAAGTATTTTCCATCCTGTTTTGTAGAAAGCATTGGTCCACCGCTGACAAATACAGCTGGTACGTTAAGCCTTGCTGCTGCCATAAGCATTCCTGGAACAACTTTATCACAATTTGGTATAAAGACTAATGCATCAAGACCATGAGCTAATGTCATAGTTTCAACTGTATCCGCAATCAACTCACGAGATACAAGAGAATAATGCATGCCTCCATGTCCCATTGCTATACCATCACATACAGCAATTGTTGAGAATTCTACAGGTGTACCACCTGCCATAAGAACTCCAGTCTTAGCTGCGTCAGCAATTGTATCTAAATGTACATGACCTGGAACGATATCATTTTGTGAATTAACGATACCTATTAGAGGTCTTTTAATTTCTTCATTTGTATAACCCATAGCCTTAAACAAAGATCTATGAGGGGGGGCTCTTTCGATACCCGTTTTAACGTTATCGGATTTCATAATGACTCCTTTCAATAAACAACTTACATTTATTTGGAAAGATTTCTTAATTTAAAGCTCTTTTACGGACTTTAGTAAAATCCTTCCTAAGCGGACAATTATTTTTGTCTAACAAAAATAACGATCCTCCTTACTGAGATTAAAATAGTATGACTATTTTAATCTCTGACAAATCAGCTCACCCATCTGAACAGTACCAACTTGTGTGCAACCAGCACTCATAATGTCGCCAGTTCTATAACCTTCCGCAAGAACTTTCTCAACTGCTGCTTCTACAGCAAGAGCTTCTTTATCAAGGTCAAATGCATATCTAAGCATCATAGCTATAGATAATACAGTTGCGATTGGGTTCGCTTTGTCAGTTCCAGCAATGTCCGGTGCTGAACCATGAATAGGCTCATACATACCAACTTTTGTTGAACTAAGTGAAGCTGAAGGCAACATACCAATTGAACCTGTAATCATACTTGCTTCATCAGAAATAATGTCTCCGAACATGTTACCCGTTACGATTACATCAAACTGCTTAGGGTTAATAACAAGCTGCATTGCTGCATTGTCTACATACAAGTGGTTTAGTTCAACTTCTGGATATTTAGTCGCTACACGTTCAACAACTTTTCTCCATAATTTTGAGTTATCAAGGACGTTGGCTTTATCCACTGATGTTAATATCTTGTTTCTCTTCATAGCAATCTCAAATGCTTCAATAGCAATTCGCTCAACTTCCATCTCTGAATACTTCATTGTATCATACATGTATTCACCAAGGTCGCCAGTTCCTTGACCTCTTTCACCGAAGTAGATACCACCAGTTAATTCTCTAACAACAACAATATCAATACCATCATCACCAATAATACTGTCTTTAAGTGGACAAGCATCTTTTAGTTCTTTGTACATAACCGCTGGTCGGATATTAGCAAATAGTCCAAGAGCTGCTCTTAGACCAAGAAGTGCCTTCTCAGGTCTATCACCATTTGCTAGGTTATCCCACTTTGGTCCACCAACCGCACCAAGAATTACTGAATCAGATTCCTCGCACGCTTTTAGTGTTTCTTCTGGCAAAGACTTCCCTACTGCATCGATTGCTGCGCCACCAATTAATTGCTCATTGTAATTGAATGTGTGTCCATATTTCTCACCAACTAAGTCAAGGACCTTGAGGGCTTGTTCTACAATATCAGGACCGATTCCGTCACCTTTAAGTACTGCTAAATTATAATTCATCATTTTCTCCTAACTCTTTACCATAGACTGATTCTATATCATTATTGTCACATTTAGTTACTCTATAAGCTTATTCTTGATCTTTAACTAATTTGTAGTCAATTGAATCAATTAAGGCTTTTAAGCTGGCCTCAACAATATCTGTTGAAACACCAACCGTTGTCCAATCTTTTTCACCATCTGTTGATGTGATTAATACCCTTACCTTGGCTGCACTGGCTTCTTTGCCATCAAGTACACGAACCTTATAATCAATTAGATGTACTTTCTTAAGCTCTGGGTAGAAACCTTCAAGGGCTTCCCTGATAGCTTTGTCAAGTGCATTAATTGGTCCATCACCTTCTGCTGCCACCATCTTTGATTTACCATCAACATTGACTTTTGCCATTGCATAAGCACTAAAGATAGAATCTAGGTCCGGACGCTCACCCATTGTTTTAAAGTTCTCAAGTTCAAAGAATGACTTGAACTTACCAAGTTCTTTACGAATGACCAACTCAAATGTGCTTTCAGCACCTTCAAATTGATAACCTTCATGTTCCAGTTCCTTAAGCTTAGCCATAATATTGGCTGTCTCAGGTGAAGTTTTCTCAATCTCCGGAGCCACCTTTTGAATCTTTTTAAGAATTGAACTACGACCTGCAACCTCTGACATAAGGAATCTTCTCTCGTTACCGACAGAACTTGGATCAACGTGCTCAAAACTTTTTGAATTCTTATTTACACCATCGATGTGCATTCCACCTTTATGTGTAAAAGCTTTACGACCAACAAACGGCGCTTGCTCATCGTGGACGATGTTGGATATTTCTGAAATAAAGAGTGCCACTGATTTAAGGTTCTCTAGCTGACCCTCAGGCAAACATTGCTTGTTTTCTTTTAACTCTAGGTTGGCAATAATTGTGCTAAGGTTTGCATTACCACATCGCTCACCAAACCCAACAAATGTTCCTTGTATCTGGATGGCACCTGCTTCTACTGCCAATAGGGAGTTGGCAACAGCCACTCCACTGTCATTATGAGCATGAATACCTATGATTGTATTAGGAAATGCTTCCTGTACAGTTTTTGTCACTTCATAGATTTCCATTGGCAACCTACCACCATTTGTATCACAAAGAATCAATCTCTTAGAACCGGCTTTAACTGCTGATTCAAGGGTCTTCATTGCATACTCAGGGTTATTTCTATATCCGTCAAAGAAATGTTCTGCATCATAAGTTACTTCTTTGCCTTCTTTTATCATAAATTGAACGGTATCTTCAATCATGTTTAGGTTTTCATCAAGTGTTGTATTAATGATATCTGTCACATGAAAATCCCAACTCTTACCAAAGATTGCTACGTGTTTCGTATCAGCCTTTAGCATAGATTGTACGTTCGCGTCATCTTCAGCGTTAATATTTCGTCTTCTTGTAGAACCAAAAGCTACAATCTCAGAAGTCTTAAGGTCTAATTTTTTTTAATTCCTCAAAAAACTCAAGGTCTTTTGGGTTTGAACCTGGGTTACCTGCTTCAATAAATGGTATGCCCATATCATCAAGTACTTTAACTATTTTTAACTTATCATTGACTGAAAAAGAGATCCCTTCGCTCTGGGCACCATCTCTTAAAGTTGAATCGTATATTTCCATCATCACTGCCATCACAGTTCGCCTCCCAGCATATTCATCGTTATAAATGCGAAGAAACCCGCTAATTCTTCATTGAATGACCATCTTTTGATGATTCAATCCATTGTTTTAAAAATGATAGCCCCCCCGTACCTCAACTGAGGTACAGGAACTATCAATTATAATTGTTACTTATTAAAGCTGATTATTTCATCCAGCTCATCATCTTACGAAGTTCAGAACCTACAGCTTCAACTTGAAGTTCAGTTTCCATTCTTCTTCTAGCTTTAAGTGCTGGTTTTCCAGCTTTGTTCTCAAGGATCCAACGGTTAGCAAAAGTACCATCTTGAATCTCACCAAGAACTTTTTTCATTTCTGCTTTAGTCTCATCAGTAATGATTCTCTTACCAATTGAGTAGTCACCCCCCCACTCAGCAGTATCAGAAATTGAGTATCTCATGAAGCTAAGTCCACCTTGAACAACAAGGTCGATGATTAATTTCATTTCGTGTACACACTCGAAGTATGCACTCTCTGGTTGGTAACCAGCTTCTACAAGCGTTTCGAATCCAGCTTTCATAAGCTCAGACACACCACCACAAAGGATAGCTTGCTCACCAAATAGGTCAGTCTCAGTCTCTTCTTGGAAGGTTGTCTCAAGGATACCTGCACGTGCTCCACCGATTCCAGCAGCATATGCTAAAGCTTTGGCTTCTGCATTACCTGAAGCATCTTGGTGTACAGCGATTAGACAAGGAACACCTTTACCTTCTTCATATTGATATCTTACTGTATGACCAGGACCCTTAGGTGCAACCATGAATACGTCAACATCAGCAGGTGGAACAATTTGGTTAAAGTGGATGTTAAATCCATGTGCAAATACAAGTGAGTTACCAGCTTCTAAGTTAGGAGCGATGCTCGCTTTGTATACGTCAGCTTGAGTTTCGTCTGGAAGAAGAATCATGATAACGTCAGCTTCTTTAGCTGCGTCAGCTGCTGTTGCAACTTTAAGACCATCTTTCTCAGCGATTGCCCATGATTTACTACCTTCATAAAGACCTACTATAACATTAACACCTGAGTCTTTTAAGTTTCTTGCATGTGCGTGTCCTTGTGATCCATACCCGATTACCGCTACTGTTTTCCCATCTAATAATGAAAGGTTACAATCAGCTTCATAAAACATTTTTGCCATTCTTTTATTCCTCCATAATACTTTTGATTTTTAATCAATTATTTTTTTTAAGTCGTCTTTTATTTCCTGGTTACCTTTTTGTAGTGCAATTAATCCAGTTCTAGTTAATTCTTTGATGCCATATGGTTCCAGCAAATTAATGAACGTATTAATTTCTGCTTTATCACCTGTGATCTCAACAGTAATGGCTTCAGTTGCTGCATCAATAATTTTCGCTTCGAACATATCGATGATTCCGATAATCTCGACGCGTGTTGTATTAACAGCATGAACCTTAATTAAGGCCAATTCTTTATACACAGAGAACTCTTGCTCTAATTCCTTGATGAATAACACATCATGTAATTTGTCCAATTGTTTTGTAATTTGATCTAGGATCAAATCATCTCCATGTGCCACTAGCGTCATACGAGAGATTTCAGGATTTTCTGTTTCTCCAACAGATAAACTGTCAATGTTAAAACCTCTACGGCTAAACAATCCTGCAACTCTACTAAGAACACCAGAATGATTACTTACTAGTACAGATAGTACGTGTCTGCTCATGATAACTCCTCCTTCTATTTAAATAGGCAGGTTTTCCTATAGCACTTCACAGTGCTAAACATATGTATTATATCACAAGACGAATTCTATTCATATAGAAATCGTCGGTATGGAGGTGATTATTTCTGACTAAGTCATAAATCGTCTGCTCCACGCTTTGCCTTTTGGTGATTATTTTTGACTAGGTCTAAAATTGTCTGCTCTAGCTTATTTTGTCTCTTGTTGAATTCTATTCATATAGAAATCGTCGGTATGGAGGTGATTATTTCTGACTAAGTCATAAATCGTCTGCTCCACGCTTTGCCTTTTGGTGATTATTTCTGACTAGGTCCAAAATTGTCTGCTTCAGCTTATTATGACTTTTAATTCTTACTTTTTATAGTTTAACTATAAGAAAGCAAGAATTAAAAAAGTCCCTACAGATATACTGTAGGGACGTGAATTCACGCGGTACCACCCTAGTTGTCACATTAGTGACCACTCATTGAAGATTCTAACAAATCCTAGCCGATAACGGGGGGGCTTACCGTTTTTGCTTAAAGAGAAGTCTTGCTTCTGTTAGGCGAAAATGCTCTAGAGTGATTTGATTAATTCTGTCGTACTGGTTTACACCAACCACCAGCTCTCTTAAACGTACGTGAATCAACCGTAGCTCTGTCATTGCATTTGTCTGACAATTCTTTTTGATTGAACCTATTGTAACAAGATGGGCCACCATTGTCAATAGTAATTTCAATATAATTTTTAACGTTAAAGCGTTAACAAAATATCACTGCATCTTGGCTTACTCATATTGCTCTTGGGTGTTATATTCTACACCTTTATCTTGTAGTATTTTCTCGATATCATCAAAAGCTTTACTGTTTGCAACTTTGTCAATCAATTTAAGATTTCTACCGTCTAATTCTAAGCCATCAATGACGCCTTCGATACCAGAAATGTCATATTCTTCATCTAAGTATATATACCGGTCACCTTCAACAATAATTTCTTGCTTGCTCATTTGACTGTCACTTTTCTCTTCACTGGTACTAATCGCTTCAGTCGCTTCATCAGTCTCACCCTCTTCATTCTGACTACTACTGGTCCTTGTTGTAGTTCCATCACCGTCATTACCGCCTCCAAATGGGTTCACGCCAAAATAATTGCTCCCCCCCATAAATAAAAGAAATAACAGAAGTATAATCAGTGTACCAAGCAAAGTACCTTTTGCTCTCTTTTTGCGTCTCACTTTACGGCGTTCATCTTTGCGTATTCTTTTCTCATCTTTACCTGAAACATATTTTTTTTCTCTGGCATGGTCCCACCCTTTCTCTAACAAAGTTTGCTGCATCAAGTATTTATTGGTAAACAATATGTCTATTAATAAGATAGGTATCTTTATCAAAACTGGATTGCATGCCATCAAGTGTGTCAAATATAATCTCAACAGCTGCTCTCGTGACTCTATCTTCTACCACAACTGTAACAAACACAAAGCTATAACCGCCATCTTTGTGGTCCAACCAATTGTAGAGAAAACCACTAAGGTCATCCATCTTTTCCTTCTTCACTTCTTTATTGACTGCATCACGCCAATCAAGATTTACGCCTGTATGGGTGTCCTCTATATAGACCCTACCGTCACTATTGGTAATGCTAACTTCTGCGAACAAGTAACGCTCGCCTATTTGCTCATATTTCAACCATTTGTCAAGAAGCACTTTCTCCTCTTCAAGGGTCTTAAAGAATCCATCATCTAGGTCACCTTCATAAGCCTCGCCTTCAGCTTCAAGTATTTTTCTAAGTGAAGCTTCATAGTCCGCTAACATTAGTAATTGACTGTCAATCCTATGAAGGTTTTCAACCGCATTGTCTTCAAGCTCTTTGTTTCTTGACTGTGCCTCTCTTAAAGCTTTGACATAATCTGCTCTTGATTTCTCTGTAGCTGTAAGGCTTTCTTCATAGGCTGAGTTCTCTGATTCTAGACTTTCCACCGAACTTGTCAGATCATCAATTGCTTCTTTGCTTCTGTTTCATTAACATTGACATTGAGCATCAAGGCAAAAAGTAAAATAAAAACAACGTCAAGTAGTGGTGTCATCTCAACTGAGAAGGACTTAGGCTGTCGTATCTTCATCTACATCACCCAGTCCTTTAGCTGCATCAATTCGCCTGATTAGAAGTTCAAAGTTCTCACTATTTTGCTCCATGACAGACATCAGATTCATGGTTAAGCCTTTATAACCAATTGCAAAGACCAATCCCCCCCAGAAAGTTGATGTCAGCGCTGTTGTAAAATTAAACAAGACTTCACTACTTGCCATATCCACCATTCTAAGAAGTGAAATAATCGTACCTAGAATACCAAGTAGTGGAAAAACCGACATTATGGTCATCAAGATATTGCCATAGAAGGCTTCTTTGTCTTTAAGCCGCTTAATTTCGTGTAAGTCATAACTTTTCTTTTCATTGCCTCTAAAACTTTTTAGCAATACATTAATTGGCACATAGACTGTAGGTTGTAACTTCTCTTTTAGGGCCTCAGAAGCTTTCCTTGCATTTGGATAGAAATAGAAACCATTCACAATGCCAAGCACTATAATAATAATGTCAAAACCGATTAAGTTCTTTAGGATAATAGAAAACATGCGTCACCTCTTAGTTGTCATATTGAAGATATATTTCCTCAAGTTCTTCCCATCTAGCGTAACATTTAAGCAAAGTCTCGTCTAGTGACTTAGACTTATTGTAAAGTTCATTTAATCTTTGAGCATCAACTCTTGTCCCTTCCATTTCTAGATTTATCTTTTCAACTTCATGCTCCAAATCTTCGATTTCTGATTCTAAAGCTTCTTTCTCCATACGATATTTCTGTGGCACCTTATTACTTCTTTGGCGTACTCTACTTTCTTTTACTGCTTGCACAACTTCCGTTTCCACTATTAACTCTGAACTTTTTGATTGATTTAAGGTCTTTAAGACTAGAGCTTTTGATAAACTTTCTCTATAGTACTCATAATTGCCTGCATAATACTTCAGCTTATAATCAACTATTTGTGCCATTCGATTGGCTATCTTAGCAATAAAATAACGGTCATGGGATACGAATAGTATTGTCCCCCCCTTATAGCCTATTAAGGTCTCCTCTAGGATTTCTCTTGAATCAATGTCCAAATGGTTGGTCGGCTCATCAAGAATCATAAGGTTAACTTTGTTGTACATTAGAGAACATAATTTCAGTCTGGATTTCTCGCCACCTGATAAGGCACCAATTTTCTTATTAACATCTTCTTTGACAAAGAGTACTTTGGCCAGTTCTTTTCTTGCCTCAGATATTGTAAGGCTGTGTTGATTCTGAAAATAATCCAGTAAAGTCAATTCATCGTCTTCAAAGGTCACTTCTTGAGGTAGATATCCTACTTTGATCCGACTGCCAAATTTGATAGTCCCATTGTCAGGATAAGGAAAATCTGCTTCATCATCATAATCACATCTAACATCTTCATTGACATGGGCTTCATGGATTAACATTTTGACAAGGGTTGATTTCCCCCCCGTTCCATTATCACCAATCAAGCAGACGGACTCTCCAAAAAATACTTCAAGGTTCACATCTTCAAATAGCTTCTTGTTCTCATAGGATTTAGCCAAACCATCAAGAACCAACACTCTTTTGCCAGAGCGATTGGTATGGTCAAATCTCAACTTCACCTTAGCATTGTCAAAGACCGGCCGATCCATTTTGTCCATCTTAGAAAGTCTTTTTTTTCAAGCTCTTTGGCCTTTTTGTACATTTTTTTTCACTGTCACGCATAGCACCCCCCCAAACACGGTATCTCTTAATCTGGTCTTCTACACGTTTGACCTTTTTCTGCTCTTGTTCATAGAATTTGAGGTCTAACAAGAATCGACGTTCCTTTTCAACTACGTAATAACTGTAATTCCCATAATAAACAAGCATTTTGTCATAAGTCATCTCAATAATTCTCGTCACAGTTCTGTCAAGAAAATAACGGTCATGAGATATGATAATTGTCGTGCCATCATAATTCTTAAGGAAATCTTCTAACCATTCAATGGAAGTCATATCCAGATGATTGGAAGGCTCATCAAGAAGCAAAACATCTGGTGATTCCAGCAAAGTCTTAGCAAGCTCCACCCTTGTTTTTTCACCACCACTTAGGGAATCGAATAACTGCTCTTTAAAGTTTTCTGATAACTTAAGACCTTCAGATATGATTGACAGCCGCTTCTCTATATCGTAACCACCAGCTGCTTCAAATTTGTGAGTCAAGTCACCATATAGGACCAAGGCTTTCTCTAGACCATTTCCTTCTAATGAACCCATTTTAAGTTCAAGGTCCGTCATTTCTTCTTTCAAGTCATGAATATGCTTAAAGGCCAAGGTCATTACATCAATCACCTTCATACCCACTGGGTACTCTGGCATTTGGCTAAGATAGCCCAGTTTGACACCTTTTCTAAATGCCACACTGCCTTCTTCGTAGCCCTCTTCATCTGTTAGAATTTTCATCAATGTTGTTTTTCCACAACCATTAGAACCTATAAGACCAATCCGTTCTCCTGTCTTCACATCCATCGACAAATTCTCAAAAATCTTGTCAGCACCAAAGTACTTTCCAAGTCCATTTATAGACACTTCTATCATAGTATGCTCCCTACCGCTATCCAAGTTCAGAAATTATACAAATCTACAGGCTTCCTCATTGCAAGGCATTTCAAAACGCTGATTCAAGACTTTATGTGTCTCTTTGCTCATATGGTATTCTATGTCTCTACCAGCTTTGTTTCTATTTGCAACCCGTTCATATAAGAGTTCTTCATCGACATCCAGAACCAATATTTCTAGTGGATACCGATCAAATTCATTGCGCACTGCCACTCTTTCTTCTTTGGTCCAAAAGCCAAAATCAATAATAATAGGCAGACCTCTCTTAAGAATCTGGTGCCCCCCCATACTAAAGAGACTTTTCTTGACCTTTTCTATATAATTCTTATGTTCACTGCATGGAATTTCTCTACCATAGACCGTTAACATCATCTGATCCACTGATAAAATAATTGCCCCCCCAATCTCTTCACTTAATTTGGCTGCATAAGTGGATTTTCCTGAACCAACTTTACCACACATTATGTATACTTTACTCATATGTCCACCTATGCTTTGATGCCCTTAAGCACTTTCTCAATCATTGTCGCTCTATTAAAAGGTGTCATGAAATAAAACCCATCTACATGTGCTTTCATTTCATTGGCTAAGTCAATGGCTAGTTCTACACCCACAGCTTCTGCTTTATCTCTTGGCATTCCTTCAACAAACCTCTCCATTACATGTTCAGGAATTGTAATCCCAGGAAATTCATAATGTAAGAACTGAGCGTTACGAAGACTAACTAGGGGGGGCATTATGCCACCAAGAATTTTGATGTCAACACTTTCTTTAATTTTTTTTGATATTCTCTATACCTTCTAGGTTGTAGACTGGCTGGGTCAATAAGTATTTGGCACCAGCTCTTTGCTTTTTCTTAACGCGTTCTATGACCACATCAAGATTTTGACTATAAGGGTTAAGGCTCCTCCAATAAAGAAACCATCTTCACCTAATTCATCATTCATCTCATTGACATAAGATATAAAGGTTATTGCATTCATGTTAAAAACACTCTTAACTTCATCTCTATCATCACTAGGGATAGGATCACCGGTTACAATAAGTACATTACGTATATCTGACAGATGAGCACCTATTAGACCAGACCTTAAGCCAATCAAATTCTTATCCCTAAGACTCATATGTGGCATCACATCAATGCCAACTGTATGTTTGATTTTGGCTGCCATTAACAATGCATCAGCTCTTGTACGCCCTAGAGGTGAATCTGCTAAGGTTATCAAATCAACCCAGCTTCTTTCAAGAGGTGTGCACCTGATAGCAAATGGTTCATGTCAGGCTTAAATGGTGGATCAAGTTCAACAGCTATAACAAATTCATCAGCCATCACCTTATCTCTAAAAGCATTGTCCAAGGCGCTAACTTTTATAGCACCCTTTTTTTCTCTTACAATCTGCTTGATTGTAGTGAAATCAAGTTGATCTAATTGCTCGCGTATTCTGGCAATATGTTCTGGAGTTGTACCACAACAGCCACCAATAATACGCACACCTTCTTCACAAATCTTAATCATCGTATCTGCGAAGAAATCGGCATTACTTTGGTAAACTGTTCTCTCCAATTGTTGATCTGGATAACCAGCATTTGGTACTGCCACCATTTTGAGAGGGTCAAAATCCATTTCTTTGATTAGGCTGAGTAAATGACTTGCGCCTATACCACAGTTAAAGCCATAGGAAGAAACGAGGCCTTGTCCAATAGTTTGTTCAATGATTTTATCTTTGTTGATACCTACCTTGGTATAACCATGTTGATTAACAGTGAAATTGGTCATCACCTGAATGTTTGGCGCGTGTTCATGAATATAATCAACTAATGTATGAACGTGATCCATTCTTGAGAAGGTTTCAAGTAAGATAATCTTCACACCTTTAAGAATACCAATGTCCACCATCTTCTTATAGGTGTCCTCAATCTCATAATCATCAACTTCCAGAGGCTCTGGTATTGGTCCAATACTATAAGCCACAGCACAATCGGTGCCTTTTGCCGCTGAATTGGCAATATCAATCCCTGCTTTGATTACTTTCTTGGTTTCATCAAAGCTTCTATAGAGGCTATAAGGGTTTGCTGAAAAGGTATTAGTCCTAATCATCATTGCCCCCCCTGCATCAATATACTCACGATGAATCTTCGAAATAAGGTCTGGCTTACTTAGGTTTGCTGGCTCAGATAGTGTATAATTGCCACCAGTTAAGTCTGCAAAATATGTCCCCCCCATGGCGCCGTCCATTAGTAGTATCTTATCTTGAATGTATTCTCTGATTATCATTATTATGGTCTATCTCTTTCTTTCTGTTTTTCTACAATTTGATCTTGTGTTTAATTTATCTACTCTGCTACTTATCATCTCTAATCAACTATGCTAGAACAAACTATATGAAACATAGAACTCATATACACCATTCACAAGCTTAAGTGACTGTTCAACCGTTGCATTATCCTGTGGTGCCAAGTTATTACCACCAACACCGTTTATTAGTTCATAATAGACCAATAGTCTAGCTGGTTCTCTGGCCCAACTTGACAAAGAGCTTGTATCACCAAATTGTAACTGAGGGTAATAGTAATTCATATAGTCCCCCCCATCTAATTTAGCCAAAGCTCTGTAGAACATAGTCATAAGTTGTTCTCTAGTAATTAGATCATCTGGCCCAAAAGTCCCGTTACCATACCCTGTCACAATACCAAGTTGATGGGCTTTAACGATTTCAATGTTATTGGTATCACTGAATATATGTGGGTTACTAATGGCTATTGTCTTATCCGTTATGGTTTCGTACATATTAACCACTAGTTCACAAAATACTTCTCTACTAATATCGCTTTTGAAGCCATCAAATGTGTTTGGTGTCATAAGATTATTGTTATAAGCGGTATTAATATGTGGTATCGCCCATTCACTAGGTGGTTGTACACCTAAGTAGAGCCATGGCATGTCATAGTTCACATATTGATTATCTTGAATGCCTGTATTACTTGTTTGAACAATATTGTCCTCAAAATTATCCCAGATCGCATCATCTACTACACCCGATTCAGTTGCACTTTTAAAGTAGTCATAACTTAGCCAATCTGTGAATGTGCTTTCACCATATAGGTCAACGATCTCAAAGCAATAGACATATTCTCCAACTTCAAGTGGTTCCCAAGCAAAATCAAGACCATTGCCAACATAAAGTTCATTAAGAATGTACCAACCATCATATTCATAGTAGTCCCCCCCTATTGAACGGTAGACATCATATTCATAGACAAATTCAATATAATCTGTTGCTTTTAGTTCAATCAAGCTACGATTTTGAATATTGACATGGTCTTGATCAAGAATTCTAGCACCAAGGATTTTACCCTTTGGGTAAACTTCGCTAAAATGGACAATCAAATCAGCATCTGATCCGTTCAGCATAATTGGAATATAGTAATTCAACACGCCAGATTCATCATGGCTTTCATAGTACATGGCCACATCAATATCATTGATTCTCACCCAGTAATCAAGGGTTTCACCAATTATCAAGCCATCTGTACCAATGGCATCATCATCAACTAAGTCTCTTGCTAAGTATTGAATATCTAAAACATCATCTGTTCGCCCCCCCATAATGGTATATATCTGGTCAACTGACGACAAATCATTTTCATCAAGCAATACATAGAAGAACTGGTCATCACCTTCGATGGAATTTGACTCAAGGTTAATCTCCACATCCACTGCTTGAACATCACTTGCATCGATGGTCGTGGATTCAATATCAATAGTAGCACCGTTTCCAAGAAGGACGTTAGAGACAGTTTGAATAAAACCATCATAGACCGTTGACATTCCTATTGACTTTAGTGTACTTGATGCACTGACCATTGTGTCTTTATCTCTTGCAGGTATGTACATAGACAGACCAGCTGCATCTGGTTTAAAGGAAGAGTTAATATTCTTGACCACTGCATCCTTAACTGCTGCTATCAGGCTACTGCTTCATTATTATAAGTTGATTGCACTTTCTTTGCATAATCAATGATGTCAACCATATCACTATCAGGGATATTGCCTTCATTACCGTTACTACCTTCACCGTAACTTTCAGCATCAAGCCTTGCTTTTAGTAGAATCTCTTTTGTCCCGCTAACTCCAAGTCCTTGATTGACCTTACTCAAAAAAAAGCTTCAAGGGCTGTAACCACCTCATCTACTTTATCTAAGTCAATTAAGGAGAGGGTAATGGCGTTATTTGTATAGTTGTCTTTGGCATGTTCTACAAAACCATCGATGATTGCTGATCCAAAGCTAACAGGATCCGAATTGGCATCTAAGCTTAATTGATTCATAAGAGAGGTATAATCCCACCCATGTCCAGGTTCTAGTTCCTCTGATGCAAGTAAATACCTACTATAAGGTGCAAGTACATGCCCTACTTCTACACTTCCCATAAGACAAGCATCAAAGCCTACAAGGTCAAATGTAATAGGATGTTTGGCATAAGAATTCTCAAAAGCCGTTTGCATCTCATCAAGGGTCATAGAATCATAATTAAAGAGCTCATCTGCCCCCCCAAATCCATATATTGCACCTGCACCATGGTTCCACATAATTAAACTATACTGATCAGATTCATAGTTGGTCACACCATAATCAATAAAGTCCGTTAGGGTCTGGGCACTACCCATATTGCTTTTACCAGAGTTCTCAAGTAGCACCATTTCTGTATCTGTTACTCGCCAACGTTGATTCTGTGTAGCACTGACCATTGGCAAACCATATTCATTTGTATGCCAATCTCTGGTACCACCTGTTTGAACAATGACCGCAACATTATCAGGTATATCACCCTTAATCATCTCAAGAAAATCATCAGATCCAGCATAATAATCCGTCTCCAAATCCGACCCATTCATATAAATCAACAAGGTGTAATCATAAGTTTCTTCAGCAGTTGACTGGATTCCCATCAACATAAATATCATAAGACCTATAAAAATTGCCTTTAGAGAGTTTTTCATGTTACACGCTCCTTTGTACTAATCTGTTTTTGGTGTCACAGGGTGCATATTCAGCAATTGCACCTCTCCTTTTTCACTTAAGGATAATGTAGCGCTGCGCTCTTCACCTGTTTGTGGCAATCTAACTATATAGGGTTTAACTTCTTTTTTATCTAACAAGGCTGAAACGGTTTCATGATCAAGCTCCTTACCATGCTTGTCAAGAACGTTTTTCCAGATTGTCATCTTACAACCACTACGCCAGTTGGTACAATAGTATGATTTGCTATTCTCAGTAATCTGACCATCTTCACATAGTGGACACTTGCCAAGGACTGGTCCTTTGGGCTTGTAGGATTTTCCACCCTTTTTCTTGTCAGGCTCAAAAACAACTTTTCCGCTGGATTTGTTGGCTGAACCAACCAAGTACATGACAAATCGTTGAATGCTGCTCATAAACTTATCTGGTTCAAGCTCACCTTTTGCTATTTTTGTTAAGCCTTTCTCCCATTTACCTGTCGTCACTGGAGACTTGAGTTCATCTGGAACAATGGCGATAAGCTTAATGCCCTTTGGTGTTGGATATAAAGCCTTCCCTTTTCTCTGAATATACTTTACTTGAATTAGTCGCTCAATGATACCTGCTCTAGTGGCCGGCGTTCCAAAGCCTGACTCTTTTAGTTGCTCTTTCAGTTCATCCTCTTCCACAAAACGTCCAGCATTTTCCATTGCACTTAGCAAAGTGGCTTCATTGTAATGTTTTGGAGGAGATGTTTTCTTAATAAGTAATTCGCTTCCTATGATGGTTACCTCATCACCTTTTTTAAGGTCAGGTAGCTCCACATCTTTCTTGTCTTTATCACTTTTGTAGAGTTTCTTCCATCCACTTTGGGTGATCACTTTACCTTTTGTGACAAATGTTTCATCACTAACTTCAATGACAAGTTCTGCAGTGTTGTAGAGGTGTGGATCCATAAATACTGCAATAAAGCGTTTAACAATGAGTTTATAAATCTTAAGCTCATCTTCTGAAATCCCTTTAAGGTTCGGTCTCACATTGGTAGGAATGATTGCATGGTGATCTGTCACCTTTTTGTTATCAATTATTCGTTTAGAGAATTTGAGTCCCTTTTCAAGGACTGGTCCTACCGCTCTGTCAAAGGGTGGCACATTAATCTTATTCATTGTACTTTTAACAACCGATTTCATATCATCACTTAAGTACCTACTGTCAGTTCTTGGGTATGTAATCAGTTTTCGTTTCTCGTATAAGTTCTGTGCAATGGTCAAGACTGTTTGTGCTGTAAAGCCATAGTACCTGTTTCCATCCCTCTGAAGTTCCGTCAAGTCATAAAGTAAGGGCGGTAGTTGTTTATTTTTCTTGTTGGTCAGTCTCTTAACTATACCTGTCTGGTCAACAATCTTTGCAGCAATGGCCTCTGCTTCTTCTTTTTTTTGAGTATCTTTGTCTCACTGACTTTGCCATCAAACCATGTCCCTTTGAATTCGCCATAATCAGATTGTACCTCATAATAGTCCTGTGGTTTGAAATTCTCAATTTCTTGATAGCGATTGACAATTAGAGCAAGTGTTGGTGTTTGTACCCTACCAACGCTTAACAATACATAGTTCTTAGTTGTATAGGCTCTCGTTGCATTGATACCAACAAGCCAATCCGATTCTGATCGGCATTTGGCACTGTGATAAAGATTGTCATATTCTGTCCCATCTTTTAAGGTATCAAATCCTTCTTGAATTGCCTCATCCGTCATAGAAGATATCCATAGTCGCTTAAAGCTTTTATCACTTTGTGTGTAATTGTAAATATAACGGAAAATCAATTCCCCCCCTTCGCGCCCACTATCCGTTGCACAGATTAGACTCTCAACATCTGTTCTTTCAATTAAGCGTTTGATAATCTGGAGTTGTTTCTTTGTTTTATCGTAGGGTTTGATTCTAATTTCCTCTGGTAGAATTGGCAGTGTTTTATAATCCCACTTTGACCATTTGTCATCATAATCCTCTGGCTCAGACAGTGTAATTAGGTGACCAACTGCCCAAGTGATTACGTGATTTTCGCCCTCAATGTAGCCGTCTTTTCTTGTGTTGCACTTTAGAACTTTTGCGATGTCCCTTGCTACAGAAGGCTTCTCGGCAATTATCAGCTCTTTTCCCATTTTCTGTTCCCCCCCATTTCCAGCATTTAACCAATCATAATATCTCCTCATTATATCATATACACCATATTTCCAATAGACATGGAGGCCCAAAAAGTGTATAATATTTTTAGTTTAAGGGAGTAGCTGGCATCGACATATAAGATGCTGCAGTCGCCGTCATTACGACCATGGGTCCGGTGGCTTCACAAACGAGCGAGACTTATACTGTTTATCAGTATAGGTTTTTTTTATATTCAATTATTACCTTATTGGAGGAGAAAATGGAAAACTATCTATCAATCATCTTATTTCTTGTAGGCTTTGTCCTAATCATAAAAGGCTCAGACTGGTTTATTGATTCAACCATATGGGTGGCAAAGGTTCTGAAGGTGCCAAACATTATCATTGGTGCTACCCTTGTTAGTATCTGTACGACATTGCCAGAAGCAATGGTATCTGGAAGCTCCGCCATTAGGGGGGGTAATACTGAGATAGCCTTTGGTAATGCTATTGGTTCTATCGCCTGTAATACTGGCTTTATACTGGCTTTGACCATTCTACTCTCTCAACCTGAAATCACCGAGAAGAAGAAACTTAAGCAAACCGGCATATTTCTACTTAGTCTAATTGCTGCAGTGGCTGGTGTTGGGTATTTTATCGGTGAGATTTCAAGAACAACCGGCATTATATTCCTTGGAATTCTTGTCTTCTATTTATACTTGAATGTTAAAGACGCCAAAGCAAGTGCAATGGAGATTGCACATGATGAAGCTATCGAGCATGATAAGAATATAGTCTTCAAACGAACATTCTTCTTCATAGTTGGTCTGATTATGACCATCATTGGTGCCAACCTACTCGTCACACATGGCGAAACTATAGCAAAACTCTTAGGTGTTCCAGACGTTATCATTGGGCTCACATTAACTGCTTTTGGTACATCCTTACCAGAACTTGTTACAGCCATAACAGCCATTGTCAAAAAAGCCCATGATATATCCATAGGAAATGTACTTGGCGCTAACATTTTAAACATAATTATGGTTCTGGGTCTCTCATCGACCATATTACCTATAGAGACTCCAAGCAGCTATTTCACCTTACACATTCCATTTGTGTTTGGCATCGTTGGTCTTGTTGTATTATTCTCATTCCTTAACAAACACCACCTCAAAAGATGGAATGGACTACTCATAATGGCTGTTTATATCAGTTATCTATTTGTATTGTTTAGATAAATTCCCAAATTATCAAGCCTTCACAACATCGTGAAGACTTTTTTATAGAATTATATGACATATTCACCACTTTTACCAATCGTTCACGGATTGTTCAAAATAAAAACAATGTTAAATATGTTAATATTTCCCAGTTTTTGCTATAATCATATTAGGACTATGTGACGATATATATTGTGGGTACCGAACTAGAATGATTTTACATTCAAAAAAGACATGTCGGTGACACCATGGGAGCGATAAGATGGCGGATGAAACACGTCTCGGACTCGAATTGGGATACAAAACTGCAGAACCTATCTATACACGTGATGGGCACCTTCTTCTGAATGAGGGTACCATTATCAGTTATGAAATTCTTTCCAAACTCAAAAAAACACAATATAAATTATTATCAAACATTAACAGATATCACTGAAGCCAATAAAGGTGAAGCCCTTATTGACGAAGAAACCATGACTTCATCTGTTAACGTTGTTAAAAGCGTCTTCGAAGAAATCATGGCAGTTGAAGATAAAGGTGTTAAACCTTCTATCCCTGATGAGCATATCGATTTGGTTACAAACATCATTGATGCCCTGATGGATATACTATACAGCAGTGAGGATCTTCTCTACACCGTTACAGAACTGATTAAATCTGATGACTATACCTATCGCCACAGTGTCAACGTGACAATTCTAAGTATATTAACTGCTAAGTCTTTACACTACAACGAAGAAGAGATTAGAGAAATCGCCCTTGGCGCACTTCTTCATGATATAGGTAAAGCCCTTGTCAAAGATGGTCTCATCAAAAAAAAGAAGCCAAATTAACGGAAGAAGAACAAATTGAAATAAAGAAACACCCTGAGCTTGGCTATAACCTAGTCAAAGCAATGGATCAACTTCCTGAAAGTGTTAAAAACATAATCTATATGCATCATGAGAAAATAGATGGCTCCGGTTACCCTCAAGGCATCACAGGTTTAGCGATTCCAAAGTACGTCCGTTTGGTCACTGTATGTGATATGTATGATGCCATGACCACTAATCGTCAATATCGTAAAAAAATGCCTATCCACACAGCCCTTGAACTTCTTATGAAAGATGCCGTCTATAAAATAGATGCTGATATCTATCGAAAGATGTCCAGCACCATCTGCATATACCCTCTTGGTCAAGGTGTCCTATTATCCGATGGACGCGTTGGTGTCATCTCACATTATAGACATGACAATCCTACTCGCCCAACTGTAAAAGTGATTGATTTTGATTTGGACAAACGGAATGTGGATGTTAATGAGATTAACCTCCAAAAAGAACGGACATTATTCATCGTAGATACATGGCATCTCGATGATCTCAAAAGCAACTATCAAAACATCGTGGACAAAGACTCCTTCCACGACTTATCCGACCAAGAAAAACATCGATTCAACAAAAGTATTTCTTAATCCAAACATATTTAAAGGGAGGTTCTCATATGAGAACCTCCCTTTTTGACTAGTTAAAATTTAAAACGTTTCACAATGCTGTTAAGATGATTGGCAAGATCAACCAACTCTTTGTTCTTAACGTTAATCTCTACCATAGATTCAAAGAACTGATCTGTTGATGCAGCAACTTCCTGAGTTGATGCTGCCGTCTCTTCTGACACAGCGGCTATATTGGTAATTGCGTCTGTAGAATTGTTTTTTTTGGCCATCCAGTGACGCCGCCTTATCTTCAAGAATGTGAATGCTTTCAATAATCTCACCAAGAACCCGTTGTACTTCCAAGAAATCCTTCTTGGTATCATCCACTGATTTGGTTTGGTCTTGAGACATTTTAAGGACATCGTCTTTAAGAGCACTAACATTGTTTATGGCGTCTATTACTTCACTTACTACATTTTCAATTGTACTCGTTGAACTTGCTGACTGTTCAGCCAATGAGCCTACTTCACTTGCCACAACTGCAAAGCCTTTACCATGTTCACCAGCTCTTGCTGCTTCAATTGAGGCGTTAAGGGCCAACAGATTTGTTTGAGTTGCTAGTTGACTAATAACACTAATGACTTCTTTTATATTCTCAGCCTTTATATTTAAAGCTTCAATCTCATCACCAATTTGCTTGGTTGCATCATAACTTTTAAGATTCTGTGAACTTAGATAATCAATACTTTCTTTTGACTTTTGATTTATATTCATTGTTGTGATGGACAAACTTTCCATCTTACTTGATAAGTCATGAATCAGACTAATTTCGTTACCCAGTTCCACAAGATTACCCGCAGTAGTCGTCGCATGTTCTGCTTGTTCCGTTGCTCCATCAGCAATCTCGTTGGTAACCACTTTCATACGTGTAGAATTTTCTTCTGCTTCATCGGTGATGATGTCTAGTTGCATGGCAGAATCAGCAACAACTTCACCGGTATGACTGATATCAGCTACAATGCCTCGAATACTTTCAACAAATTCATTAAAATATAGGCTAACTTGCCAATCTCATCTTGATTTCTTACTTGTATAGATACGGTCAGGTCACCATCACCCTCTGCAATCTCTTCCATTTTAGCTGTCAACTCTTTAATAGGTTTAACAATACTTTTGCCAACACTTCTTACGCCAACAATAAAGACTATAACCCCCCCAATACCAAGGCAAGCAATGTTAAATTGTCTCAAATAGTTGATTTCACCACCAGTCATATGACCAAGAACTATAAAGTTATTGATGGTAACAGCAAGAAACGGCAAAAAAAGCATTAAAAAAATAAAGAAAAGTCGAATACGAATGTTCTTTTTCATGATAATTCCCTCCAAAATAGTGTGTGTGTAGAAATAGTATATCACGCCACCGTCAAATTGTATATCGTAATCAGTATTTCAGATTGTTTTTTATACAAACAAAACAGATAGGACGTCCTATGTACCTATCTGTTTGATAAAACTTTTATGCAATTCGTTGTATTACAATTTATCTGATTCTATTCGTTCTTTCAATTCTAGTACTTTGCTCTTAATGATATCTCTGGTATTTCTAAAACCTTCAATTGGCCCACCAGATGGGTCTTCTAAGCCCCCCCAATCTTCTCTATGACTACATGGAAGATAAGGACACTCGACGCCACAACCCATAGTAATCAATATATCAATCGAAGGTATGTCCTCAAGAAGTTTTGGCTTGTGGCTACTCATATCAATACCAACCTCTTCCATTACTTGAACAGCTCCCGGCTTAACTTCTGGATAATCCTCAGTGCCTGCGGAATAAGCTTCGAAAACACCTTTACCTAGTTCTTTTGCAAAACTTCTGCCATTTGTGAACGACAAGAGTTATGTATACAGACAAACGCTACTTTTTTCATAATTAATATCTCCTTTTCTAGAATTCTAATTGCCTCTTACAATCTATTTTGACCAAGGCATTGACTTAGCAAACGGCTAAATTATAGGCTAATGTTAACTTTACACGCTGATAATGTCAATATAATTTACATAGGATTTACGACTGAGTTACACATTATTAACGAATAGGTCTCATGTAGGGTTGAATATTGATGTCTGTAGATGTAAGGTTTAATTGATAACGATTTTCATTTCTAGAAAGGTGGTAATACTATGAAACTAATCCCATACCTTATATTTGACGGCGATGGTGGCGACGCTATTGAATTTTATAAGAATGCCCTAAAAGTTACTGATACCAACATTATGTATTATAGTGAAGGTGAAGTCTTTGATATTCCTGCTGGTTATGAAAAGAAGATAATGCACGCAGAATTGTCCTTTGGTGACAACCTGCTTTATCTTTGCGATAGTCTACCAGGCAGTACAACTAGCTACGGTGATGGTATCTCTCTACACTTGATGATCGAATCTGACGAGGAATTAACAACTACCTTTGATGCCCTAAGCCAAGGTGGTCAAGTTGTACAAGCCATCAAAGAGGAATTCTGGGGGGGTGCTAAATTTGGTACACTTAATGACAAATATGGTATTCACTGGAGCCTAAACTATTCCGTTGAACAATAGCACACTATGATTGACCCTATTACAAGTATCAAGAAAATGTATCTATTTCATTAATTGAATTCAGAGTCATTTACTGCGAACCAAAGAAGCCATTACCTCAATCGGTAATGGCTTCTTAATATCTAATATTACTCAACAACACGGTCCAAGTGATCTCCACGTGACATGTCCACTTCAAAACCTACTGAATTGATTCTTCGTTCAATACACCCTCTACAATGAGCTGCTTCATCACCTGTACAGATTTTCCCATCGTATAGAAGATACTTGTCTCTTACATTGGTTGGTGATAGGTTTGGCATTACAACATTACCGCCTGCTTGTAAGCCTTGCTCTCTTCCTTTGCCACTCAAAGATCCAAGTGCTGTTGTCGCTGGTAGTAAAACCTTTGGAAGTAGCAATCTAACAATGGAAAGTAAGATACATGTCTTCTCTAGTGTACCTGACGTTTCATCCGATAGTGGTGTATCTGATTGTGGTATAAACGGACCAATCCCAACCATATGAGGTTGAAACTCCTTGAGGAATAACAAGTCATTCACATAGTCTTCGTTCTTCTGATTAGGTAAACCAACCATAAAGCCAGCACCGACTTGAAAACCAATGTCTTTCAAATCATATAAACACTGAATCCTATTGTCATAAGACATACCCGGATGAAGTGATTCATACAAAGCCTTTGTATTGGTCTCGTGTCTTAATAAGTATCTGTCTGCACCGGCATCTTTAAACTTTTGATAGCTTTCTTTGGACTTTTCACCGATAGACATGGTAATGGCACATTCTGGAAATTCCGACTTAATACTTTTAATCAAATCTACCACATCTTCGTCTTTGTAATATGGGTCCTCGCCACCTTGTAAGACATAAGTCCTGTATCCAAGTCGATAGCCCTCAGCACAACATGCCATAATCGTTTCTTTATCTAGACGATAACGATCAGCATTCTTATTGTCTCTTCTTATACCACAATAGATACAATTGGATTTACAATAATTTGTAAACTCTATTAAGCCTCTCATGAAAACTTTGTTGCCATATGTCTCCATTCTTTTGTCATGGGCCTTTTCATGTAGGTATTTGGTAGATGTTTCATCTAGGCCATCTAGGAGTGCTAATAGTTCTGCTCTCTCTAATGTACTGGTCTCATATAATTTATCTATTAATTTAATCATGATAACTCCTTTGATTGTATAATTTCTCAGTCCTTAGGTTTATCTTAACAAAACAGCCCCCCCAATAAGGCTGTATCCTATGTTACATAATAAAGAATCTGCAAAACTGTCAAAACATTAACAATGCCCTTCTATTCTATCATAGAAGGGCATCTTTTATATGAATAAAGTGTTAATAATCATTCTCCATTCTACCTACTTAACTTGTTTGGCAACTTCTCCAAAAACAAGTGGAATTAAGGCAAGACCTGCAGCCATTCCCATTTGTCCTAAGGTCAGAGCCGTCGTAGAAAAGATTGGTTGCAAAAATGGTACATAGACAACAACAAACAATAAGGCTATGGCTCCAAATACTGAGTAGTTAAGATACTTATTGCTAAAGATTCTCATACCAAAGACTGATTTGGTTTCAGATCTTGCTGAATATGCTCTAAACATCTCACCAAGTATTAATGTTGTAAAACAAAATGTTCTAGCTACAAGCAACTGGGCCTGCGCACTGACATCGCCAGCATGATAAATCCAAGCCTATATGAACCAAGAACCGCAACTGTTAAGCCAATACTTTGGAAAATAAGAGCTATTTTCATGATTCTGTCAACAATGGGCTCTTTTGGATCTCTTGGCTGATGATCCATAATGTCCTTCTCACCTTCCTCAAGACCAAGGGCAAAAGCTGGGAATGAGTCTGTTATAAGGTTAACCCATAACAATTGAATCGGCACAAGTGGCACTGCCCATCCAGATAACATGGCAATGAATATAATGAGAATCTCACCAATATTACATGATAATAAGAAACCAACAAACTTTCTAATGTTGCTATAGATAATACGACCTTCTTCAACAGCATCAACAATACTGGCAAAGTTGTCATCTGTTAGAATCATGTCTGCTGCCTCTTTTGAAACATCGGTACCAGCAATCCCCCCCATTGCAATACCAATATCAGCCCTCTTTAGTGCTGGTGCATCATTCACACCATCACCAGTCATAGCTGCAACATCACCGTTTCGTTTAACAGTCTCTACAATTCTTACTTTGTGTTCTGGAGAAACTCTTGCAAAAACTGAAGTATGTTTAACTTTCTCTTCAAAAGCATCATCATCATAACCATTTATTTTAGAACCTTCTAGCGCTTCATCCACGTTATCAATGATTCCAAGTTGCAAAGCAATAGCACTTGCAGTGACGATGTGGTCACCCGTTATCATCACAACACGAATCCCTGCCTTTTTACACAACTTAACAGCTTCTTTTGCTTCTTCTCTTGGTGGGTCAATCATGCAAGATAAACCAACAAAGATAAGTTCCTCTTCTTCATTCAATATATCTGAATTCTCGTTTATTTCTTTATATGCGTAGCCCAGCACTCTAAGAGCATCTTCAGCGTAGCTTTGATTCTTAGCAAGAATCCTATTTCTGTCTTCCTCAGTTAATGGTCTAACTTCACCATTGATGTTAATCTTAGTGGACCTTGTTAGAGCAACATCTGGTGCACCTTTGGTGAACATCATATAGGTGCCATCAATATTGTGTTTTGTTGACATTAATTTTCTATCAGAATCAAATGGAAATTCTTCAAGTCGTGGGTATTTGGCATTTAAATCTTCTCTATCATAACCACCCTTTGCACCTAGGACAATCAAGGCGCCTTCAGTTGGATCGCCAATAACCTCTTCTTCTTTGATCTCCGCGTCGTTACATAAGACGGCTACTTTGAGAAGTTTATCAATAACGGTCAAATCCTTATCAATATCTGACTTAATGTCTCCATCGAATCCATAACCCGTACCTGACACTTGCCATTCTTCTTCACCGTCGTAGACTTTAAGAACAGTCATTTTGTTTTGAGTTAATGTCCCAGTCTTATCTGTACATATAACAGTGGTTGACCCAAGCGTCTCAACTGCCCCCCCAAGATTTTTCATTATCGCATGACGTGATACCATACGAGTAACACCCATTGCAAGAACAACAGTAACAACGGCTGGCAATCCTTCAGGGATGGCAGCTACTGCTAAGGATATGGCTGTCATGAAGACTTCAAGCAATTCTTCACCTCTGTATAGTCCAAGGCCAAAGATAATGATACATACAATAATACAAATAATACCTAACATCTTACCAAAAGAAGCTAACTTTTCTTGAAGTGGTGTTTTACCTTCTTCTGTTTCATTAAGCATTGTTGCGATTTTTCCAATCTCTGTACCCATTCCAGTACCAACAACAACACCTTTACCTCTTCCATATGTAACAATCGTACTCATATAGGCACTATTAACTCTGTCACCAATCGCTGCATCCTTCTCAAGGTCACATAAGACTTTTTCAACAGCTACAGATTCACCTGTTAAAGCAGATTCATCTATTTTAAGGTTCACAGATTCCACTAACCTAAGATCTGCTGGTACATAGTCGCCAGACTCAAGTTGGACCACATCCCCCCCTGGTACCAATTCTCTCGAATCAACAACAGTCAATACGCCATCTCGAAGCACTTTGGCTTTTGGTGCAGCCATGTTTTTTAATGCCTCAAGTGCATTGCTGGCCTTTCTTTCCTGTGTGATACCAAGTACTGCATTTAGAACAACAATACCAAGTATAACACCACCATCTACTGCCTCACCTGCAACAATTGATAAGACTGCCGCAACAATCAATATAATTATCATAAAATCACTTAGTTGTTCAAAAATCATCTTACCAAGTGTTTTACCCGCCTTCTCTTGAAGCTTATTCTCTCCGTACTTTTCTCTTGCTGACCCTACCGCTTTGGTTGTCAGCCCCCCCTTGTCTACATCACTACCAAGTTCTTTATGAATCTCGGCAAGCTGTTTAGCATAATAATCTGCCACTCTCACGCCTCCTCTTTCTCTATGGGATATTAACATCCGCTCTTAGTATTCTAACAAAACTTCACCTAAAAAGAAATAGGAAAGGCCAATGTAATTCTCCAATTGTCATATATTCTCATACAAGTTATAATATTAGATAAATATATAGAAATGAGGGATATTATGGAAGCTACTAAGAAATTTTATGAACGTCAGGCAAAAACAATTATCCAAAATCTGCAACGAAGAAATATGGTTGGCTACTATTGTCCAAACAAAGAAGAAGCCAATGAATTAATTTTATCCTTGATCAGTAAAGACTCCACTGTAACTTTTGGTGGTTCAATGACCCTTAAGGAAATTGGCATTCTAGATAATATTGCTAAAGGACCTTACAATCTACTTGATCGGGGGGGCAAGGCAAATTCTAGTGAAGAAATCAAAGAAATCTACGCCAAAGCTTTCACTTCAGATACATATTTGATGAGCACAAATGCCATTACACTTGATGGTCATCTTGTTAACATCGATGGCAGAGGCAATAGAGTGGCTGCCCTTGTTTATGGACCAGAACAAGTTCTTGTCGTAACAGGAATGAACAAGGTTTCTTCTGATATAGAAGAGGGCATCAAAAGAGTCAAGAATTTTGCCGCACCACCTAACACTCAGCGATTAAGTAGGAATACACCTTGTTCCAAAACAGGCTTTTGTAACAACTGTCAATCAGATGATTGTATTTGTTCAAATACTGTCGTCACAAGACGCTCACATGAAGAAGGCCGTATCAAAGTCATACTAATTGGCGAAGTACTTGGTTATTAAGAAAAGGACGTGACATAATGTTAGAAATATCAACGCCCGCATTAGTTTTCCCTGCACTATCGGTACTGATGTTGGCATATACCAACCGTTTTATAGCTATATCCAAGCGTGTTCGAGCCCTTCACGCAGAGCACCACCATAATCCAAGTAGGAATTTATACATTCAGATCAAATCACTGAATAAACGAATGAAGTATATTCGCAATATGCAAATATGTGCCCTTTCTGGATTTTCATCAAACATCGTATCAATGGGACTTATTTTTTTCGGATTGAATACATTGGCCATTTATCTATTTGGTCTAGGTTTATCCCTTGTATTTGCCTCCTTGATTATATGTATACTTGAGATTTACATTTCTGTCCAAGCCATGAGCGTTTTGCTTGAAGAGGATATGGACGATTTTGAGTAAAAATATAGGCAAAAGCTACCTATATGTGCACAATTGCACTTTGGTCTCTTTTGCCTTTTATTATGCCATGTTTTAAGCGTTTAATGGTTAAATCATACTCTTCCCAGTGGATATAGTTGGTTAAACAGTAGTTAATATCTATCTTCCAATGATAGGTTGATTTCATTTCTAGAAGATGGGCTTCTATCTTATTTATCACAACTTCCGAGAAATTGGAAGGGGGGGTACTTGGAAGAAGAATCAACAATTCACTAGACTCAATCCGTCCTACATAGTCCGGTTTGCGTATCATCGATTTGATAGCATCTTCAATGGTATTTATAACTTCATCCTCTGGCAAATTCGCCGACTCTATACCATCGATGGTTACATTAACTATGCTCAACTCTTGTTGATACCTATTAGCTCTAGAACATTCAATATCTAGTTGTGTCAAAGTTATTGACTCTTCGCTATCATGCGTACTTGGACTAAGGGAAGCAAGGTTTTTTCGATTTCTCAAATCACTTAAGACCACCAAATAATCACTAACAACATTGTCTATACTTGATTGTTCACAATCACTTTCAGCCAGCAACATCAAATCTTCATACAAACTCATTTTACCCTCAAATAAGCTTTGATGGCTCTCTATTTTATCTTTTATTGAACTCATAGGGATTTCGACCTCCAATGCAATATAATTAAGATTTACATATCTATTATCCCATAATGAATTCTCTTTTGCCAATTATTTTAGGGCCTTTTTAAATTGATCTCTCCTAGCTATTTTCATGACTATAATAGTGCCAAATAAGAGAAGAAAAGCAACACATATTTTAAATGGTGATGACAATAAAGGTACTTCCATATTAATGACATCTAAAAAAAGCAGAATCTGTTATCAATATCATGGCCATCATCAGTATAATAGGTAATGCAAATGGGACAACAACCCACACCTTCTTAAAGCCACTCCAACGTTCTCTTGTAGCTTTGTTCATCACCCATAGTACCCATGGTAAGAAGACAAAGGCTATGATGCCATATACAGCAATAATACCAAAATCCAGTATTTCACTTTCAATATTGTATAGGAAATCGCCACCAGGCCTTACAACTTTGTACAGCTTCATAAATAGAATATAAGCAATGTACATCATTGTAGAATAAGCAAATATGTAGGTCATTGACATCTTCCCACCGGTAGCAACCACAAACCCCCCCTGCATAAATGCTTCAAAATCACCTTTTGTCACATCATCAACCGTTCTTTGATCATTATCTGCCGATTCAAATATCTCAAGTATCATTAGCATAGTTTCTTTCTTATCCGCCTTGGGCATGGTAGACATTCCTACCAGTTCATTTGCATCGATATAGGCTTCTTTAAACTTAGAAGATAAGTCCTTAACACGACTCTGGGTATCTTTAAGCGATTTGTAACTCATTACAACTGCCACAAGGCCAAGTAGGACAATTAATCCAAATAACATTAAGACACCCACTGCCATTTCTGGCTTAAATATCATAAATACCACTGCTTGAATGATTAACATCAAGGTCAAACCTATCAAAGCATATAGTTTATACCTGCCTTTATAATTCATCTACGCCACCACCTTCCATTATCCGGTTCACAGTTTTTGATACCTTTTGCCAATGTCCTCTGAAGTCATATAGATAGTCATTGCCTTTATCTGTTAAGGAAAAATACTTTCTGCTTGGTCCAAGAGCTGATTTTTTTTCATTTCAGATTGAAGCAAGCCTTTTTTCTCAAGGCGAATTAAGACTGGGTATACAGTCCCTTCACCCAATTCAAGGAATCCATACTTATTCAAATCTTCCGTAATCTTGTAACCATATGATTCCTCATTCTTGATTAAGTTTAATATACATCCATCCAACAAACCTTTTAACATTTGGGCTGAGTCCACTATTACCACCTCCACTACTCTATATTGTTTAGTAGTATAGTTATAGGATACACCCACTACTCTATATTGTCAAGTAGTGGAATTAATGATTCTAAAGCAACAAAAAAAGAGAACCAGTTAAAAACTGGTCCTCCCTAGATTTATTATTCAGGTTGTACGTACTTCTTTTACTCGTATAGAGGGTATTTGCCAACTAACTCAGCAACCATAGCTCTTGCTTTGTCTGCATTGGCTTCAAAATCTTTCAAAGTGATGCTGATAATCTCAGCAATAACTTCCATGTCCTCTTCTACCATTCCTCTACTAGTAACTGCTGGAGTACCAAGACGTACACCACTTGTAACAAATGGACTTTGAGGGTCAAATGGTACTGTATTTTTATTACATGTAACACCTACCTCATCCAGAAGGTGCTCAGCTTCTTTACCCGTCATCTCAATGCTTTGAAGATCAACCAACATCATATGATTGTCAGTACCACCAGATACAATGTTAAGACCTCTTGCAATCAAAGCTTGTGCAAGCTTCTTAGCATTCTTAACAAGTTGCTCTTGATATACTTTGAAATCATCACTTAGAACTTCTCCAAAGTTAACTGCTTTGGCTGCAATAACATGCATTAGTGGTCCACCTTGAATCCCTGGGAAAATAGCTTTGTCAATCGCTTTGGCATATTCCTCTTTACAAAGAATCATTCCACCACGTGGTCCTCGTAAAGTCTTGTGCGTTGTCGTTGTTACGAAATCCGCATAAGGTACAGGAGTTGGATGGTGTCCAGTTGCAACCAAACCTGCAATATGAGCCATATCAACCATTAGATATGCACCACATGCATCTGCGATTTCTCTAAATTTAGGGAAGTCTATTGTTCTTGCATAAGCACTAGCCCCCCCTGCGATAATCATCTTAGGCTTGTTCTCCATAGCAAGCTTCATTACTTCATCATAATCGATGTAACCATCTTTGTTAACACCATATGGAATGATGTTATAATGCTTACCTGACATATTAACAGGACTACCATGAGTCAAGTGACCACCATGAGAAAGGTTCATACCCATTACTGTGTCACCTGGTGTTAGCATTGCAAAGAATACAGCTTGATTAGCTTGTGAACCTGAATTGGGTTGTACATTTGCATGGTCTGCACCAAATATTTCTTTAGCTCTATCTCTTGCAATATCTTCTGCGATATCAACAAATTCACAGCCACCATAGTATCTTTTACCTGGGTAACCTTCTGCATATTTATTCGTCAATGGACTTCCCATCGCAGCCATAACAGCTTTTGATACAAAGTTCTCTGAAGCAATCAATTCAATGTTACTTCTTTGACGACCTAATTCCAATTCCATAGCTTCAGCCAATTTGGGATCCACTTTTTTTTACTTCATCAAATGAATACATGTGATATTTCCTCCATAAAATTCTAGGTTTAATCTAAATAAATATACACCATATCGTATGACTTATCATTTTTTTCAGATTTATGTTAGTGGTATTATAACATAAGCTCCATAAGAATGGAACCTATTTTTTTTCACATAGAAATAGGACTGGACAAATACGTTATAACATACATCGTTTTGCATATTTATACCAATCCTAAAACAAGTCTCTTTTGCTAAAAGGTGCCAACAAAAACCTCCAAAACACCTTTATCGTTGTGAGCCACATAATACGTACATTATTCCTTTTGTTTCTTAATATACGTTCAACAAGAAAGCTAGCTACATCTTCAGGTGTATCCGCCAAAATGTTGTAAAACTTCTTTCTTCTCTTGGCTTCTTGATCATCTTTTTTTAGGGTTACCTTGATAAAATCTGTTGCCACCATACCCGGACTCAAGGTCCCTATCTTAACACGGCTGGATTCAATTTCCCTTGCGAAGGCATTGCTTGCATATCTAAGGGCTCTTTTAGAAGTACCATAGATACTAAGCTTTGGCATAATACGGCCATCACTACCAAAACCTTCCATATTATAGATATAGCCACCATCATTTAGTTCCATATGGTTATATGCCGCCTTGGTCCCATAGATTACACCGACTATATTAACATTTACAAGCTTTTGAATCTCTTCGTTAGGATGTTCAAAGAAGAGTTCATCTTGTTGATTAATGCCCGCATTGTTAATCCAATAATCAATATGGCCAAATCGTTCAATTGATGTTTTAATCAAAGCTTGATGGGTTTCATAGTCAGCAACATCACCTGGGACACCAATAAGTCTATCCGAAACACCATAACTACCCAGAGATTTTAAGGCCTTTTCAACCGAAAGCTTACTGGTCCCATTGATGACCACATTCATATGTTTGACTAGAAATTCTTTTGCTAAGGCATAACCAATGCCTCTTGTACTCCCAGTTATAACCACCGTTTTTCTCATTCTTCATTCCTACGAACGATTTCATGAGCAATCGGTCTAAACTTTCTTGTGTGAAATTTCTCTTCGTTCTTTCTAATTGTAAGGTAAGTTAGGGCAAGCATTACGAATCCAAAGATTAATGCAACCACTTCTTCATTCATACCAACACTAACACCAACTAAATAACCAATCAATATGCCTACCAATAGGCTTACAAGTGGAATGATATACATAATTATTACAGCTAATAAGAAATTACTCTCCTCTAAGCTCACTTCTACTAAATCGCCTTCTTTAGCGCGACATAGGTTTTCAGCTTCAAGTTCCATCTCTTCTGTCTCTATACCTGCAGAACATGCGTTACAATGATCGCAAGCATCGTGTCTTTGTAATTTAACTGTGATAAATTCACCTTTAATTTTAGTCACTTGGCCAATCTCTGCCATTGTCTCACCTTCCTTGTCATAACCATCAAAAAAGTTCTAATTATATTATAACATCAAAATATATAAACATCCATTCTTATGTACAAATGTCTATACACATGATCATTCATAAGAATGAACAAGCCAATCCAGTAACTGAATTGGCTTGTTATCAAAGCATCTATATGCCATGACTCTTATTAGTCTACTTCAATTATATCAATCTTAAGTCCAAGTTCTTCTAGTTGTGATTCTTCAACAAGACCTGGTGCTTCTGTCATTGGACATGAAGCATCTTTCACCTTAGGGAATGCAATGACGTCTCTGATACTATCAGATTGAGTCATAATCATTGCGATACGGTCAAGACCATATGCAAGTCCTCCATGAGGTGGAACACCGTATTTGAAGGCATCAAGCATGAAGCCAAAACGTTCCTGAGCATCTTCCTCTGAGAAACCAAGTGCTTCAAATACTCTTTGCTGAACATCTCTTTGGTGGATTCTTATTGACCCGCCACCAATTTCAGAACCGTTTAGACATATGTCATACGCTCTTGAATTAACTTTGCCAATATCTGACATCATAAGATGCATGTCTTCTTCTTTTGGCATTGTAAACATATGGTGCATTGCCGTGTATCTCTTTTGCTCTGGATTCCATTCAACAAGTGGGAAGTCTGTTACCCATACAAATTTGAATACATCCTTCTTTAATAAATCAAGGCGCTTTGCTATATCAAGTCTTAGGTTACCAAGAGTGTTATAGACAACTTCATTCTTATCTGCACAGAATAAGAGTAAGTCTCCTGGTTGACCATCCATTGCCTTAACCATTGCTTCAACAGTTTCGTCTGATAAGAACTTGGTAATAGCTGACTTGTATGTACCATCCTCATTAATAGCAATCCAAGCCATACCTTTAGCACCGTAGCTAACTGCTGCTTCACCAAGTGCGTCAATTTGTCTTCTAGGTGTATTACCACAAGTTTTAGCATTAATACCTCTAACAGAACCACCGAATTCAACAGCACCACTAAAGACTTTGAAATCACAATCTTTGACAATTTCTGATACATCTACAAGTTCAATATCAAAACGAGTATCTGGTTTATCAGAACCATATCTATCCATTGCTTCTTGGTAAGTTAATCTTGGAATTGGAAGTTCAATGTCAACATCCAATACTTCTTTAAACATCCTTGCAAGAAGCTTCTCATTCATGCCCATAACATCTTCTTCGTCAACAAATGACATCTCGATGTCTATTTGAGTAAACTCAGGCTGACGGTCAGCTCTAAGGTCTTCATCCCTAAAGCACTTAACAATCTGATAGTACTTGTCAAATCCAGACAACATAAGAAGTTGCTTAAATATTTGTGGTGATTGTGGCAGTGCATAGAAGTTACCTTGGTTAACACGACTAGGTACCAGATAATCTCTTGCACCTTCAGGTGTTGATTTTGTTAGCATTGGTGTCTCAAGATCAACAAACCCTTCTTCTGACATAAACTGGCGAGTCACCTCAGTTAATTTACTTCTAAGCAACATTTTTTTTGTTGAAGGTCAGGTCTTCTAAGGTCTAGGTATCTGTACTTAAGCCTTAAGTCTTCTCTAGTATCACTGTCTGCTTCAATTGGAAATGGTGGTGTCTGAGCATCTGATAAGATTCTAAGTTCTTCGGCTCTAACCTCAATTGTTCCTGTTTTAAGATTTGTATTAATTGTCTCTTCAGTACGTTTCTCTACTAAACCGTGTACTGCAATGACATATTCTGAACGGATTTTTTTCACTTTTTGCAAAATTCTCTTCACCAATTGAAGAAACGTCAACAACTACCTGAAGTAGTCCAGTTCTGTCTCTTAAGTCAAGAAAAATTACGCCACCAAGGTCACGTCTCTTTTGCACCCACCCCCCCATTACCGTTACTTTCTCGTCGATATTCGTAGTACTAATGTCTGTACACATATGGGTACGTTTCATACCCGTCATTGATTCACCTAGTATCATTGTATAGCCTCTCTTCCTTTTCTATGGATCATAATGGTTTGATTTCTTCTGATTGTCCCAAATTCAAGAAACCGTCATAGCCAAATTCTTTCAATTTATCAATGAATTTCCCTAACTTCTTAGGTTTTTCATACAAGACAACATCGTATTCTGATTGAAGTTCCTGTGACTTCTTCGAAGCATCAGCAAACTCAAGGTCATTATAAAACAATGCTATCTTTTTCCTCTTAGTAGGTATCTTATAAGCTTTCTCAGTCAAAATACCAAATATTCTCTCAAAACCAATGGAGAAACCAACTGCCGGCACCTTTTCTTTAAGAAACTTTCCGATCAGGTTGTCATAGCGACCACCTCCAGCAATAGCACCTCTGTACTCATTGCTTTCAATCTCAAAAATAGTTCCCGTATAATAACCTTGACCTCTAACTAATGACAAGTCAAACTCTACTGTATAGGCATCATTGGCTTCAACCTTTGCGGTCTCAATAATTGTTTCTAAACTTTCTATCACATCCTGATCTCTACATATATCTCTTAGAGCCGTCAATTGAACTGGCATATTCTCAAGAACATCACATAACTTATCTATGCTATCAACTGAAAAAGTTTTATCTGTAAGCTCTGATTTTATGCCATCAATTCCAACTTTATCCAACTTATCTATGGTGATACAAACACTATCAGCTTGATTTTCCAAAAAACCAACGGACTGGATAAATTCTTTTAACAATCTTCGATCATTAACCTTTACTTTAAAATCTTTCATTCCAATAGCAGTCAATGCTTTAGCTGTTGTATTAATCAGCTCTATCTCACAGTATTTGGACTCTGAGCCAATGATGTCAATATCACATTGCATAAACTCTCTCATACGCCCTTTTTGTGGACGTTCAGCCCTAAAGACCTTATCAATCTGTATACACTTCATTGGCGATATTAGTTTGCCACGATTGTTGGCGTAATATCTACTCAGTGGTAATGTTAAGTCATATCTAAGACCAATGTCTGACAGATCATTATATCTACCTGCTTCCAAAGCCTTTGTCAGCTTAGCACCTCTTTTAAGCAATTTGAATATCAAGTTAAGGTTTTCACCACCTTCACTTTTATCAAGATTCAAAACATCTTCTAGAATTGGTGTCATGATTCTCTCAAACCCATTGGACTTATAGGTGTGAAGAATCGTCTCAAGAAGATAATCTCTAAGTTCTGCTTCATTAGGTAAATAATCGTTTGTTCCTTTTACAGATGTAATCTTCATCTAATTTCTCCTTTTGAAATGTGACCATTTCATTTTGAATATAAAAAAACTCGTCACTGACTTAGCGTCAGGGACGAGTATAACCCGCGGTTCCACCCTAGTAGAGACATGATGTCTCCTCTCTAGCAGTCCTTAACGCGAACCATTCGAATATGGCTACTCATTGCTTTTCGCCACATCACTCAAAGGTGTCTTTCAAATCGGTATCTGTAAAAAGCTTTCAGTCACGGCTTTTCTCCCTTGGAACTTCATCCTAGCAGAGGGACCAGATTCTACTTTTCCTTCTCAACGCTTTAGTACATTATCATAAAATACTGACTCCATTCTATAGAGATAGAATCAATTTGTCAAGTCTTTTATGTGTCCTTAAGTAATTTGATTCTACTCAAAGTCTCTATCTATAATCTTATGAGTAAAGGCTTTTGTTCCATTAGCATAGTCCTCAACTACGTGACCATGACCAATCACCTTGTACTTATAGATTAGTAGACCATCAAGTCCAACAGGACCTCTAGCATGAATCTTATTGGTAGAAACACCAACCTCAGCGCCAAAACCATACCTGAATCCATCACTGAATCTGGTTGAGCAGTTCCAAAAAGCGTTGCCTGTGTCAACCATATCCATGAACTCATTGGCCGCATCAACATCCATTGTAATAATTGAATCCGTATGACTTGATCCATATTTATTAATATGAAGATAGCTTCATCCATATCTCTAACCACTTTGACAGCAATCTCATAATCTAAGTATTCTGTTGCCCAATCTTCATCTGTTGCTGGTGTCACATCTATATACTTAGCTGTAATTTCACAACCATGAATGACAACATCTTTTTTTTATCGAACTCTGCTTTGATCATTGGTAAAAAAAAGATTCTGCCACATCTTCATGCACCAGCAAAGTCTCAAGGGCATTACAAACAGCTACATACTGAGTCTTAGAATCAAATACAACCTTGGTTGCCATTTCAAGGTCTGCTTCTTTGTCTACATAACTATGGCATATCCCATCAGCATGACCAAGAACAGGTATTCTTGAATTATCCATAATATATCTAACAAACTCGTTAGAACCTCTTGGAATAATCAAGTCAATGGCTTCATCCATCTTAAGCATGGCAGAAACATCCGCTCTACTTTCAAGAAGACCAATCCATCCATCTACAAGCCCAACTGAGTTTGTCGCTTCATTGATGATTTCTGCTAATATTTTATTGGTAAGGGCAGCCTCTGAACCACCTTTTAACAAAACAGCATTACCACTCTTGAGACAAAGTGATGATATCTGAACGAATGCATCAGGACGTGATTCAAATATCACACCAATAACACCAATTGGACAACTGATTCTATAGAGCTCTAAGCCTTTGTCTAGTTCTGTAGCAAATTTTGTTTCTCCTACTGGGTCTTTAAGTCCAACAAGACTTTTCAATCCATCTATAACACCATCAATTTTGGCGTCGTCAAATTTCAATCTTTTAAGAAGGGGGGGGCTGCCAAGTTTTCCTTTTCACTTCGCTGAAGGTCTTCTGCATTTGCCTTAACTATAGCATCACGGTTGTGATCTAATGCATCTGCAATTGCTAGAAGCGCCTTGTTTTTTTTCTTCAGTTTCTGTTGCTGCAAGCTTTATTGAAGCCGCTTTGGCAATTCTTGACATTTGTTCTATGCTCATTGTGTTCCACCTCTTTATGATTTATCTAATTATAGTATCAAAATGTTCCTCATATCATAGCACATATGTTACATTCTTTCAATCTCAAGAAAATCAAAAAAAATTGCAAATAGTTATTGACAACCATTCTCATTGGTGATAAGATGTACTTGAGATTGATTATCATTTATATGCACTTGCGAAGCCTTGACAACTTCGCACATACTATTTCACTTAGTGATAATAGTAGTTCATTTATAACCTCCAAGGCCGTTGTTAAGTATAACGCTTACCTACGACCTGATGATTATGGAAGAGACTGATTCACTCTTTCACATCAAGCACATGATTTACACTTCTTATGAAGTTGGGGGGGCCGTCCTATTGGACGGCCCAATTTATTTGTCTTAATAGTCAATTGTGAGGGAAATGTGTAACAAATGTTATCAAATTCTAAACAATGTCAATTTTTTTTCTTAATTGAATCATCTAACTTCTCAAAATAACGCTTCACATCTCTTGGTTGATCAATCCTCTTAACCTTGTGACCATCAACCTTTTTTTTGAAATTGAACCAGCGCCAAAAGCAACGATTGATTCTTTTTCTTCCATAGTGTGAATATTATAGATACTTTCTTTTCCATCAACACAATAACCCACATTCTCAAAATTCCCAACCATGTTCTTCTGTCTGTATAAATAATAGGCATGGTAGCCATTATGGTTTAATTGACTTTGTGCCCCCCCTTCTAACATTGATGTTATATTTGAGTTCATCTCACTTAAGTAAGTCTTTTTATCATCTGAAAGTTTGCTTCCTCTTTTAAGAGCCATTGTGTGAACAGTAATGCTTTCAGGCCCTAGATTTATAACTTTCTTGATTGTTTCATTGGTATCAAGGGGGGGTGTTTCTCCTGGTAGCCCCCCCAGTATCAAATCCATATTAATGTGTTTAAAGCCAAGTCTTCTGGCCATCTTGTAAGCCTCTACAACATCCTCATAGCTATGTTCTCTTCCAATTGCAGCCAGAGTTTTGTTATGGGCTGTTTGGGGGGGATTTATGGATATGCGATTGACACCATAGTCTTTCATAGCAAGCAATTTATCATAAGTAATTGAATCTGGCCTTCCTGCCTCTACTGTAAACTCTACATCAACTGGCCCCCCCATTAAGTCTCTAAGAACTTTTAGCAGTTTACGAAAATCCTTTTCACCAAGACTGGTAGGTGTGCCACCCCCCCCTATATATACAGACCTAATGTTGACAAAAGCCTTTTTACAGGATGTCATTTCATAAATCAACCTATCAGTGTATTTATTGTATAAGTCCTCATGTTTTTCTTTTGGATAGGATGTAAAAGAGCAATAGGAACACCTTGTAGGGCAAAATGGAATACCAATGTATACGCTGTGCAAGTTATGGTTCACATGTACATACTTATCTTCAACCTTAATTACCTCTAGCAGTAAGTTGACCTTTTCCTTTGCCACATAATAATCCTCTATCAATACCTTTTCAACCATGGACACATCACCAGTTGACTCAAGAAGTTTGAATGCAAGTTTGGTTGGTCTTATACCAAGCAAAATCCCCCCCCATGGAGGTACAATACCTGTTGCTTGGCCACACAGTTCAAATAGTAATCTCTTAACACATGATTTACCAAGTCTGTCTTGTTCTTTCCCTTCAAGCGCTTGAAATTCTGCCAACCATTGGCAGATAGGCGTTTTTCTTCTCCATCAAAATAAGCAACCCTTATGGATAATTGCTTTACATCAATCACCATCATTGGTTGCTCATCTTCATTAATTTTTATGTCTTCAAGAGGATAAAATACCTTTAAGTAGGCAATAATCTCCACTTCGTATGCTTTTTTTATTAAGTAAAATGTTCATTGCCTACCTGCTTTACATCATATTACTGATATATGGGTTAAAAGTTCTTTCATGTCCTATTGTAGTTTCAAGACCGTGACCTGGATATACCTTAGTCTCCTTTGGCAAAAACATTAGTCTTGCACAAATAGCCTTTTGTAAGTCATCTGATGAACCATGATAATAATCTGTTCTTCCAACAGAACCAGCCATAAGTGTATCACCAGTAAACACAATACCCGCATCACCTGAATAATAACATACGCTATTTGTAGAATGACCAGGTACAATAATCGTTTTGAAAACTAAACCATCGCCAAAATCAATAACTTCTTCATCTTTAACAAAGGTATCCGCCTCAGCTGTTATCTCTTTAGATATAAAATATGTGGATAGGTTCCTTATAGGATCTTTCATTATCTTGCCTTCGTCTTCATGAGTAACAACTGGTACATCTAGATGTTTTTTAATCATAGGTGCAGCTGCCACATGGTCAAAATGACCATGGGTAATCAATATAGCCTTAAGCGTTAGACCAAGACCACCAATATACTCAATGATACGCTCTGGTTCGTATGAAGGGTCTATGACTACTGCCGATTTTTTGTTGTCACTAACGACTATATACGTGTTATTCTTGAGACTGCAAGAACCATTCTTTTTACTTCCACTTCATCACCTGCTATACAATCTTGTCACTATCAAGTATTAAAGTTACTGGTCCATCATTAATAATGTCAACTTCCATATCTGCCTGAAATATTCCACTCTCAACTTTATCATATACCTTTTTTAGAGAGTTTACAAATAAATCGAACAAATGTATGGCATCATCTGCTTTTGCACTTCCAACAAAGCTTGGTCGGCGTCCTTTTCGACAGTCTCCATACAGAGTGAAGTTTGGAACAATCAGAAATTCCCCCCACCCATATCTTTGATGGATAAGTTCATTTTTCCATCACCATCTTCAAATATTCTAAGATTGATTAATTTATCGACAATATAATCTATACCCTTAGTCGTATCAACATCATCATGGCTAAAGCCAACAAGTACCATTAGTCCTTTTCCAGCTTTGCCAACAACATATTCATCTACCCGTACTTGACCACGTTTAACCCTTTGTACAATTGCTCTCATCTTCTACCTCTAGTTGTTGGTTCTTATTATGTCATCAATTCCTGGGATGGTTTGTAGCTTGGTTGTCAACTTAGATAACTGCTCAACACTATTAATCTCTATGGTCACATTGAAGATAGACCTATTTTTACTCATAGACCTAGCATTTAGTGACTTAACAACAACATTCTCTTCCGTAAGAATCTTAGAGACATCCAGTAACAAACCACCTCTGTCAGACCCAATAATCTGAATATCAGCACGGTAAGTCATATCTTTTTGCGCCTGAACAATTGAGCCCCCCCATTCAGCTTCAATAAGACGGTCTCTTTCAATCTCGTTAAGGTTAATCATATTAACACAGTCTGTACGATGTATTGAAACACCACGGCCTCTAGTAATAAATCCAATGATTTCATCACCTGGCACTGGACTACAACATTTGGAGAAACGTACAGCCAAATCTTCTACACCCTTAACAATAATTCCAGACTTTGATTTTTTTTGTTTCTAAAGATTTAGGATTTTCTGTGAATTCTTTTAGAATCTCCTCTGGCTTGATTTTTTTCTTTCTTATTCCGCTTGAATTCCTCATAGAGTCTATTGACAATCTGACCTTCTTTTAAGCCACCATGTCCAACCGCTGCACATACTGCGTCCCAATCTTTGAAACCATATTTGCGTTGAACTATATCAACCACTCTGTTTTATATAAATCAGATGGCAAATAGCCTTTGGCCTTCATATAACGCTCTATTAGGTCTTTACCTTTAACGATGTTCTCATCTTTGAATTCTTTTCTAAACCATTGACTGATTTTACTTCTTGCTTGTGAACTCTTAACAATCTTGAGCCAGTCTCTACTTGGACCTCTTGAATTCTGAGAAGTAATAACCTCAATACGGTCACCTGTCTGAATTTCGTAATCAAAGGTCACAATCTTATTATTGACTCTTGCACCAACCATTTTATTACCAACCGCACTATGTATGTGGTAGGCAAAATCAATTGGTGTTGACCCTGCTGGCAGATTAATAATATCCCCCCCAGTAGGTGTAAAGGCATAGACCATCTCTGCATATACATCTAGGTCTGTCTTAAGGGCATCCATAAATTCCTTGTTGTCAGACATATCTCTTTGCCATTCAAGTATCTGCTTAAGCCAGTTCAGCTTTTGTTCTGCACTTTTCTCTCTGGATTGTTGGGCGGACAACCTGTCGCCTTCTTTATACTTCCAATGGGCTGCAATACCATATTCTGCAGTACGGTGCATCTCCATTGTACGAATTTGAATCTCAAAAGGATAACCTGCCGGTCCAACCAAAGTGGTATGAAGAGATTGATACATATTTGGTTTAGGCATAGCTATGTAGTCTTTGAAACGGCCTGGAATAGGCTTATAGAGTTCATGGATAATACCTAGGACACCGTAACAGTCTTTCACTGTCTCAACGATAGCTCTCACAGCATATAAGTCATATATCTGGTCAAGGTCCTTTTGTTGGTTCACCATTTTTTTTGTAAATACTAAAGAAATGTTTGGGTCTACCTTCAACACTGGCATCAATGTTGACTTCTGCCAATTGCTCTTTTAACTTTTCTACAATCTTATCAACTTTTTCAATTCTGTCATCACGGCGCTCAGAGATTTTCTCAACCAATTCATAATAAGCTTCTTCATGAAGGTATCTAAAGGCTAAATCCTCAAGCTCGACCTTTATTTTGGATATACCAAGTCGATGGGCAAGAGGTGCATAGATGTTCAAAGTCTCTCTGGCTTTTTCCTTTTGCTTATGGGGGGGAGGCATAAACTTTAGAGTCCGCATGTTATGAAGCCTGTCCGCAAGCTTAATAAGAATTACCCTAATGTCCTTGGCCATTGCCAAAAACATTTTTCGGTAATTCTCAGCTTGAATCTCTTCTTTATCTGTTGTGTAAGTGATTGCTGTTAGTTTTGTGACGCCATCAACAAGGAGTGCAACCTCTTCATTGAACTCTCTTGTAATGTCTTCAGTTGTGTAAGAAGTGTCCTCCACCACATCATGTAGAATACCAGCAACAATAGACTCTTTGTCAAGCTCTAGCTCTGCAAGAATCTTTGCAACTGCCAATGGGTGGATAATATATGGTTCACCTGATTTTCGAAGTTGTTCCAGGTGAGCACCTTTAGCCATCTCATAAGCTTTCTCAATCATAGAGAAATCATCAGATGGATGGTATGTTTTCATAGTATCGATCAACTCAATATATATTTGATCTGGCATATCATCACCGTCTTTAATCCTTCTGTCATTTTGCCCTACATATCCCATCTTTCTTGTATGAGATAATTACTACCATTATAATGATATTCGAAGCAAAAAGCAAGAAAATATCTAGGTCATAATCACTAGCATTTTATGACTTTAATATTAGACTGCTCTATAGCCTTAATAAGTTCTTGTTCTTTTGTAATCATCAGCATTTTGCTTGCTCGGTGCTGACTTCTAAGGCGCTCAATAATCTGTTTAATTCTGACTTCTAGACCATTGATTTGATTCTTGGCATTTTGAATCTTGTTCTGAACTGCCCAGTCAACAAACAAACCATCAAAGAAATAGTCTGCAAAACTCAGGAATCCGTCCATGTCCAGTGAAAAGTTAATGCTGTCTCCAACGTCTTGTAACTCTCTACTAAATGTTTTCAAACTGCTTTGAAAGGCATGCATTTCTCTTTGTGCCTCTTCCATATGGCTATGTTTGGCCATTGTTGCAAGCATACCTCCACCTAACATATCATATGTACCCCCCCAACCTTCTGCTGAAGAAAGAGATTTCTTGATTTTCTCAACATGTAATATGGCTTTTCCACCAGCATCAATGGCTTCTTCCATCTCAACTAAACCCATCTTTATGTCATCAATCTCGGCGTAAGAAATAAGAATTTTACTCCATATTTCTGGCATTGATTTCTTAATTACTTGTGTTTTCTCATCTAATATCTCATCATAAGATGCCTTCAGTTTCCCACCGTCTTTTAGATGGCTATTTAGTGTATTTAGATTGGCTTTCTCTGCTTCCATCAAGCCACTAACTGGTCTAACTTTTCTTTAGCGGCCATTGCTTCTAATTCTTCTTTTTGGATGGTTTCTGGTTTATCATTTAACAAGGTATGAAGGAAGTTGGTGAAAGTCATTGATTTTAACTTTTCAACATCTTTCTCTTCTTTAGCAAAATTCTTCTCAAGTGTCTCAAGCTGCATAGACATATTTCTAAGACTTGATGTTACCGATTCAATTTGTCTTTGCTGAACCTGATGCGCTTGAAGTTCCTGGGTCACCTCAGCCATTTTTTTTGTTGATTTGCTCTAACTTAATCTTAAATTCCATTGTATACGCTCCTCATTATCCGTCTGCCTATATTTATATGTTTTCAATATGACTATTAGACTAACATATAATCTTTAAATCTATATTAAAAAGCAGTTGCTAATATAATAATTAACAACTGCGATCATTTCATCTGTATAGTAGGTGTTTCGTTTTGTAAGTAATGTTTTTTGTTAGTATTGCACTTTGCCTAGTAATTGATTATTGCTTCAACATCATAACCTTTAAGTAAGTCACGTCCATTTAAGAAATCAAGCTCAATCAAATAAACCATCTTAACCACTTCACCACCAAGGTCTTCAATAAGTTCAACCATGGCTTTTGAAGTACCACCTGTAGCAAGCAAATCATCAACAACCACCACTTTATCTCCTGGCTTAATCGAATCTATATGCATCTCAATTACAGCTGAGCCGTATTCAAGGTCGTATTCCTTTGACTTAGTCTTGTATGGTAATTTGCCCGCCTTACGTACTGGGACAAAACCTTTATTCATATTGTATGCTAGTGGCACACCAAAGATAAAGCCTCTTGATTCTGGCCCTACCACGTAATCAAACTCAACACCTTCAAGAGCAGTTTCAAATGCGTCTACAGATGCTCGAAGTCCTTCTGGGTCTTGAAGCACTGTTGTAATATCTTTAAACAGTATACCTTCCTTTGGGAAATCTTGTACATCTCTAATCAAATTCTTTAAATCCATCACTGTCCTCCTGAAACTATTTATTCGATTTGTCATTACGTTATGACAACAACTTATTATATACGATAGATTGATCTAAATCAACTCTTTTGCCCTTTGATATTGTAAAGTTAAAGGAGAATGCATCGTAACTTGCAGTAATTAGACCAAGTTCAACAAAAACTTCCAATATCATCAGATATTTTCTCATCCCATCGACTCTTTTGACACCCTCTTTTTCCATCCATTTGCTATAATATATAGTCATTTCCTTGACCGAAGCTTGGAACTGAAGGTAACGATAGGTTCTTGTAAAATCATCTCTTGTAACATGTATATCCTTGTACCACTCCTCATATTCTTTTGATTTAACAACATCAACCAAATCTCTAAGCTTGGCATAGACATGGTTTTCAAGGCGAATATCTTTTAACATCATCTGAGGATTACGTTTGTCACGCCATTCATTGATATCAAGTGTACATACCACTTGAGCTTTATGACCTTCTGATAACCACTGATCAGCTTGTCCCATACCAAAGCCAATACCATTAAGCTTCTTATTAAAACCAATACGTAGATGGGTCATATCCTTACCAATCTTTTTAGATTCTGTTACTGACCCCCCCTTAACGATAAAGCTTGGCTCTCTATTACCTATACCAAAGGGTTCCATTTCCTGTATTTTCTCAATAAACTCAATGGTGATTTCTGAAACATCAATGCCCATGTCTACTTTGACTTTTGGAATCAGAACACCCTCTTCCATCGTCTTGATGGCATAAGCATTCAGACCCTTTCTTAAGTCATTGACTAATGAGGCATCAAGAGACATCCCAGCAGCCATATCATGACCACCGAACTTGTTAAACAAAGCCTTATTAGCACTAAGGGCTTCAAAGATTGAGAAACCTTCTACAGACCTTGCTGACCCTGAGGCAATCCCCCCCTCTTCTATGGCAAGAATAATAACTGGTCGATAATAACGCTCCACTAACTTAGAAGCTACGATACCAATAACGCCATGGTGCCATCCTTCATGAGCTATAACAAGAATATGTTCTTCCTTAGGCTTCATAGTGGTATCAACTATTTCAACAGCTTGGTCAAAGATTTCTCGTTCAAGGGACTGACGTTCTTTGTTTACAGCGTCTAGTTCTTCAGCCACACTATAGCAGAAATCTTCGTCATCTCTGATGAAGAGCTCAACAGCCTTCTTGCATGTTGTATACGTCCTGCCGCGTTTAGTCTTGGACCTATACCAAAGCCAATACGACCTGCGGTCATTTTCTTCCCTTCAATCTCAGAAACTTTCATCAAGCCTTAAGGCCCATATTCCAAGTTGTAGGCATTGATTCAAAGGCGAGCTTAGTAATGATACGATTCTCACCATATAAAGGAACAATATCTGCTACGGTCCCAACAGCAACAATGTCCAGATACTTCCATATAAGGTCTGTTTCATTAATGGTCTTGGCAAGACCATGTATCAACTTAAATGTCACACCAACCCCCCCTGCTAACATGTCAAAAGGATAGTCATTGTCAGGTCGCTTTGGGTTAATAACAGCCAAAGCTCTCGGAATCACTTCTTGACATTCATGGTGGTCTGTTATGATTACATCAATACCAATCTCGTTAGCATGGTCTACCTGGTCTACTGCCGTAATACCTGTATCAACAGATATCATCAGTTTGGCACCTATTTCTCCCAACTTGTCTATAGCTTCAGCATTAATGCCATAGCCTTCCTCATGACGGTCAGGTATATAATAATGAATATCACACCCAATTTCATCAAGGAACATATATAGGATAGATGTACTCGTCACACCGTCCACGTCATAGTCTCCATAGATAAAGACCTTCTCACCTTTATCTCTGGCAAGTAGAATTCGCTTAACAGCAATGTCCATATCTAACATCAGAAAAGGATCATGAAATCTCTCCCTAGACACATGAAAATAGGCATCATAAGCTTCTTTGGTATCAATACCTCTATGCACCAGTAAACATGCAATGCTATAAGACACCTTAGCATAGCTCATTATATAAGCCACTTTCTCCTCATCTGTATTCTCTAATTTCCAAATAGATTCTTTTAACATAGTAACCTCTTATATTATCTCTAATTATGCTTTCAATTAAAGAATCCTACCACAAAGGATAGGATTCTGGTTAAGTCTTATTTTAACATAGTTTATGCTTTCTTTTTAAGTCTCGCTTCTTGTTTTTGCTTAAAGATAAACCAAAGTGGACTTGCAATGAAGATAGATGAATATGTACCACTTAGGATACCAACCATCAATGGCAATGCAAACTCACGTATGGACGCTACACCTAAGATATAAAGTACAAGGACCATAATAAAGGTTGTCAATGAAGTGTTAATAGACCTTGACAATGTTTGGCTGATACTCATATCAATAAGCTCTTTGTAGCTGTACTTACGCTCAAGGTTCATGTTCTCACGGATTCTATCAAATACAACAATGGTATCATTGATCGAATATCCTACAATTGTAAGCATGGCCGCAATAAATGAATTATTGATTGGCACACTACCAATTGAGTATACAGCGAATACAATTAATATATCATGAACAAGGGCAATAACTGCTGCAAGTCCAAACCAAAAGTCATGGAATCTGAAGGTCACGTAGATTAGTATACAAAAGGCTGCAACGATGACTGCAATGATTGCATCTCTTCTCATCTCGCCACTAATTGTGGCACTGATGCTTTCACTTTCAATATTGTCCGTTGTGATGCCATATTTATCAACAAGTGCGCTACTAAGCGCAGCACGTTTCTCTGTATTAAGGTCTGATGTTTTAATAATGAATTGATCCTTGCCAGCAACATTCTGGAACTGAGGTGTAGCGTCACCTGTTGCATTAACAACAAGTTCCTTAACGGCTTCTTGAAGTGCTTCTGGAGAATCATAACCATTACCCTCACCCACACTAACCATTGTTGAAGTACCACCAACAAATTCAATATCAAAGTTTAGGTAATCATCACCAGACACCTTATGGACTGGCATCATGACAAAACCAATGGCAATGATAATGATTGAGATGGCAAACCACATTTGTTTCTTCTCAATAACCTTGATAGGTTGATGACCTTTATCAACACCGTAGAGTTTCTTATTCTTAAGTCCAATAGCAACAATGTTGCTTAGGAGAATTCTTGTAATCACTAGGGCTGTAAACATTGAGACAACAATACCAAGCATCAATGTCACTGCAAAACCTTTAATTGTACCTGTTCCCATAAAGAAAAGAACAAGAGCAGCAATGAATGTCGTTGCGTTACCATCAAGGATAGCTGATGTCGCTTTTTTTTAAAGCCTGACTTAACAGAAGCTTTTAGTGTCTTACCAGTAGCTATCTCCTCTTTGATTCTTGAGAAGATAATGACATTGGCATCAACCGCCATACCTATAGATAGGATAATACCAGCTATACCAGGTAATGTCAGTGTAATACCAAACACACTTAGTGCAACAATCGTTAAGGAAGCATAGAAGGCCAAAGCCACTGCTGATAAGAATCCAGGCAGTCTGTAGAAGAAAGTCATAAATAAGAATACAATGATAATTCCAATAAGACCAGCTCGAAGACTTGTTGCTATAGCGTCTTGTCCCATCTTAGCACCAACCACATTTGAACGAAGTTCATTCAGCTCAAGTGGCAATGCACCGATTCGAATATTTGAAGCCAAACGTGATGCATTCTCAAAACTTCCCATATGGTTAATTACAGCGTCACCCGTGTTGATTTCAGTGTTAACAATTGGATCTAGAATTAGGACGTCGTTGTAATAGATTAGAAGTTTACGTCCAACATTTGCTTTTGTTGCTGCAGCAAACTTGTCCGTTCCTTCATCATTAAGTTCTAATCTAATGACATAGTCTTTAACAAGACCTTGTGTGTCTTCTGCTGGAGAAGCGTTTTCAACATCGGCTCCTGTTAGCCATGTTTTACCATCTTCATCAACAAATGCCAACTTACCAGGTTTACCCATTTCAAGTAGTACTTGTTCAGCGTTTTGAACACCTGGAATATCCACATTGATTCGGTTGTTACCTTCAAGGTATATCTCACCTTCCGTATAACCATAATCATCTAATCTAAGTTGTAGTTTATAGATTGTGTCTGCTATCTCTTCTGGTGTAGGATCATCTGTCATAGGTGTGTAAGTAATACTAACCCCCCCACCTTCAAGATCAAGACCTAGATTAACAGCCTCAGCACTACCTGTTTTTGATTCTCCAATACCAACTGTGGCTGAGAATATGGACAAGCCAATAATCACAACTGTCAGCAATAAAGCAATAATATTTTTCCCCCCCTTCATTATAGGAAGCCTCCTTGTTTATTCATCTGCCAACATATCCATAGCTTTTAGATAGATGGCACATTCAACTCTTTTTTTTCTGTAATTCACAGCCAAGTTCATAATTGGCCAATATATCACCATGAAAATTCCATGAATTGGCAGAACAACCACCACTACAATAGAATTTGGCAAAACAATCATTACAGCCTTCTTTGGCCAGTACATTGCAAGACCTGAACATATCTTGCTTAACTTCGTTAACAACACCTGTATCTACCGTTCCTAAGATAAACTCTTCCATACCTGCATATTGATGACATGGGTACAAGTCTCCATTAGGTGTCACGGCGAGGTATTCAACACCTGAACCACAGCCTGCAAGCCTTTTGGCTACACACGGTCCTTGTGATAAATCAATCATAAAGTGGAAGAAGTTAAAATCATTACCAGCTTTTTTTTGTACTCAACCTTCTTTGTGGCCAAGTACTCATACTGATCCATTAATTTATTCAAGTCTTCTTCTTTCAGGGCATAAGGCATATCATCAGGTGCTACAACTGGCTCAACCGATATCTGCTTGAAACCTTCATCAGCAAGGTGTAACACATCTTCAGCAAAATCAAGGTTGTGATGAGTGAATGTCCCTCTCACATAATAACCTTCTTGGTCTCTTGACTCAGCAAATGTCTTAAACTTCTTCATGATTGTCTCATAAGAACCCTTACCATTTGGTGTTGGTCTCATATAATCATTAACTTCAGGTCTACCGTCTACTGACAACACAACATTATGCATATGTTCGTTCATAAAAGCCATATTATCGTCATTTAGAAGGACACCATTGGTCGTTAATGTAAATCTGAAGTTCTTGTTTTTTTTCTTTTTCGATAGACCTTGCATAGGCTACCACATCTTTGACCATATCAAAGTTCATTAGTGGTTCACCACCAAAGAAATCTATCTCTAAGTTACGTCTATTCTGAGAATTAGCCACTAAGAAATCAATGGCTTTCTTACCAATTTCAAGAGGCATCAAGGCCCTATCACCGTGGTATTCTCCCTCTGATGCAAAACAGTACTTGCATGCTAGGTTACAATCATGGGCTACATGAAGACAAAGTGCCTTAACAACCGTACTGCGGTTCTTAAAGTCTGTCACCACTTCAGAATAATCTTCCTCGGTAAATAACATGCCTTCATTAATCAGTGTTTCAACTTCACCATAAGCTTCTTCAAGATCTTCCATTGAAGCATAAGTCTCACTAAGATATGTCAGTATCTCAGCTTTTGGCAACTTCTTGTCCATCATCTCGATGATGTCGTAAGAGATGTCATCGACAACATGAACTGAGCCACTGTTGATATCTAGAACGATATCTAAGTCACCCATTTTATATTGATGTATCATTGAGTATTTCCTTCCTAACTTTAGCTAAGATGTCAAATTGACAACTTCACTATTCTTGAAACAAAAAAAATTAAGCAGTGACTTGGTCACCGCTACATTTATGTCTACACTATGCCATTTTCTCGTTTTCACAAGATTGATTACCAACTGTACATGATGTCTTACATGCTGATTGACATGATGTTTGGCATTCGCCACATCCACCGTGCTTAAGTGTTTCTTTTAGCACTGTACTATTAAGAGTTTTGATTCTTTTCATTTATAATTCCTCCAATTACTATCATTTTTAGACGGATTATATTATATCATATGAGAACGCCTTGTTGCAAGGCATTTAGTGGGCTTGTAGATAGCAACTGCATTAATAATACTGCTTATTTATAATCATCACTAGCACGTTTGTCTACATGGTAGAACAAAGCATCACCATAATACAAAGTATAAGGCGCCTGACTTGTGTCAAAACCTTCTACATCCCACATATTGCCTCTGTTGTTATTACCATTATCTGAGTCATCATTGTTGTAAGTTAGGTAGTGATTGGAAGCTGTCAAATCTGTGGTGTCTGAAATATTGTGATAAACATCTATCTGGAAGTTAACGATGATATAACCATCCGTGATGAATGGTGCTTTGCCCATTTTTAGCGTTGGGTAGCTTGTCGTATCTGTTAGGTCAGTTCCAGCTGGTACAAAGACACTTTGACTTGGCAAGTAGAATTCACCATACCACTTCTGTGTTCCTTCTAAAATGTCATTTGAACTTATGCCACTTGGCAAGTGACCTTGGGCTCCATTGGTGTTGCCTGTTCTTGTGCCATCATCTGTTCCAGTTTGTCCCACGTATGTTTTTTTGCATTTCAGTTAGGAGCAACTTGTCTTCATGTTTGATGTTGTACTCGTACTTGCCTGATAGGGCGTCATAGTATTTGTCTTCATCAAAACCATTGCCCCCCCTGTTTTGGCTGTCAAGGACACTGGCTGTATCTCTAATCTCACCTGTTTGTAGTCCTCTGCCATCTTTGTTTAGAATCATCTTATTGGCCTTGTCATCTTGACTTCCACCTAGGGCGATGAAACCATTCTTGGTTTCGTAGTAGACATCCACTTCTTGCCTTCCAGACCCATCTTCATTGACATGATAGTAGGTCGGTGTAATAAGGACCACATCATCTCTTCCTGTCATGTCCCCCCCATTGGTGATAAAGGAAAAGAGGGCTTCATAGCCAAGCTTGATGCTGTAGTCTTCATAAGCTGAATTACCGTTCTTGCCTTCCATGACTGGTAGTGTATCTGCACCTAGATAAGCATCGGATGGTACTGACAAACTTGGGTCATTGAAGTGGGTATCCCAGTTTGGGTCTGTGATGTCTGTGATTGCAAATCCATAAGCTTTGGAAGATAGCTCTACAGTAATACTTTCCACTGCTTTGTATTCACTTGTGCTATCGTTTTGGTTAAATCCATATCCATCACTGACGATGTCTTGTATGTTGTTAGGTATGGTTCTAAATCTAATCACACCGCCACTGGTCTCATTGTTCCAATGAGGTATATAGTAATCCACCTCTTCTGTTGTGTGGTCTTCTCCACCTGGTACAAAATCGTGCCATGTCCCAGCTTCTAAGAAGTTACCATTACCACCACTGTCATCTGTTCCAATGTAGGTGTCAAAAGAAAACTGAATCTGTCTGTTTAGTGTTGTATCACTATAATCTCTATTGCCATAACCAAAGATAGATCTGTGTTGTCCATCCAGTGGATAATCTACTGTGAAGTTCTCACCGATTATAAGCTGGTCTCTTGAAGCATTCAAGCTCATATGTTGTGTCTCATCACTTAAGTCACTAGTGATATCAGGATAGCAAACCACTGGCGAATGGACAGTAACACTATTACCAGTAAGGCCTATGTCCGTAGTTGCTGTAGCCGTAGAGTTATATGAGTTGACCAAGCTATAGGTAATGACTGAATTACTTGGTGTATTAGAACGATTGGCCAATGTCTCTTGTATAGTTGTTTCCCCCCCGTAAAGCTCCCTATCTGTTTTTCCAGGAACAGGTGCAGACCCACTACCTGTGACTGTAATCGTTCCATCTTGGCTTCCACTTATAGTAATCCTTGCATCCGTTGTAGAATAAGAATCAATCATGGACCTTGCCTTTGAGCCAAAATTATAGTTTCTTGGTACCGTCCCAACATCTGTTGATTCACTGGATGGACTACTATCTAGACTGCCTAAACTGTAAGTTGAACCAATACCATAAGACCCTGGTGGCACCAAAGTTATTGAACCTGTCGGTAGTGCATAGTTACTAACCACCGCCTGGTCTATCTCATAGACATAATACCAAGCCAAGTCATAATAAGAATAAGACCTTGATACAGACCTAGTCTCACTAAAGGATTCAGTAGTGCCATCCCCCCCATTGTCATACTCACCTGTTATGGTTGCTGTATAAGAACTCCCACCAGTCTTTAGTTCAAATAAGTAATCTATGATATACTCATCCGTCTGTACTCTAGCGTAAATATCCTTACCTGTTGGAATACCATCAACTGTATTGTAATCTTCTGATCCAAGTGAATCACTACCTATGGTCACATCACCAGTAGCCGTTGCCGCTGAACCACCAACAGTATTTTTCACATAGTCGATGGAATGAGTCACTTCTTTGTAGTCATCATTCTTAGCTATCTTAACCCTTAATGTCACTGTTGTGTCTGCACTGATGGTTAGATTAACCGTGTTACCACCTATAGTGTCAGATGTATAAGTAGTCGTATCTCTTGTACCATGCAGTACACCATCTACATACCACTCTACCCACTCTGTCTCATTACCTTCACCAACTTCTGTACTATTAACCAATGTAATTGCCTCAGTATCATTGTTGGTGTAGATGGTATTGTCTGTATAATCAGCGCCATCTTTTTCTATTAGAAACTCAGGACTAAAATGGTATAGAGGATTAATAGTAACTGATGTATACCAATTTCCATTTGAATGCCATAATTGTACTAATCCTCTAGAAACTTTTGTAGGTGGAATTATAATACCAGCTCTTTTCATCCAGACATCATAACCTTCATCCATAGCTAGTTGCTCATCGAATTTATCACTAAATTTTCTATCAAGTGCAAGCACTATTTGTTTATGCAGCTCAATTTGGTCCTCCTCAGACAGTTTAGATAAATATATTGCGGATTCATTACTAATGAGCTTTTTGTCAATGTCTTTGGGATTATTCACAGTATCTGGATATTCTACCCAAACCCATCGTCCCATAATTTCTGTAATCGGATAACTATCAGGCGTGTAGTATGGATTTGAGACCCAATCACCATTTTTAGATCTCCCTACATATCTAGGTTGTAAAGTTGGCTGATGATCCAGTTCACTATACTTTCTTATCTCAATAACTTCTTTTGCATCATTTTTTGTAGGTTCATTCGTTGAAAAGAGTCCATACTCATCCCAAACATCTTCATTAATCAATTCAAACCTATCCATATCTGGTGGTATTGCAATTTCTCTATAAAAGTAAGTATCTTCCATTACAAGATCCTTAAGTTCAGAATTTGCTGTTTCTATTGCTTCATCAACATGTAAATTTGGAAAATGTATATCAATCGATACTTCTTCAGCATTAATGTCAGATACTGTTAAAAATAATAATAAGACTATAGTATATAGAATGACATAATTTCTCATTACTCACACCACACTTGAATTTCTACTTTTTTTTGACATTTCTGCACCGAGCCATTCACCAATTCTTCTATCTTCAATTATTATATTGTATTCTTCAAGTTCAAACGTCTTATGACTCTCACTTAACAATTCATACCATCCTGTTTTTACTGATAGGTAATCAAGTATCACGTTCGAATTATCTTCATTTAGTCTCCTCCGCAATAATCTCTCTAAATCTTCAAGTTGTTTTGTTGGATATTCATTTTCATCGTATGAAATATTAACTGATAGTCTATCTTTGTCATTTAGTTTTCCTCGATCGTCATACCACAACTTCTCACTTTCAATCATCCCAGTATCAATAGCAATATTCTCAGCATCATCAGCAACAACCGGATCAACCCAATCCTCCCCCCCACCCTTATAGTGAGAAGCATAAGCATCCTCAACAGCAACATAAGGTTTCCTAGCACTTGCGTCAATAATTCTTCTAAGCACAACTGTCGCTTCTGCACGAGTAAGCGTATTACTTGGTTTGAATGTTCCGTCTGGATAACCAGTGATAATGCCTAGTTCATAGACTTTCATTACGTTACTTCTATGTTTGATTGCAACAGAATTGCTATCTGACAAATTCTTCTCTATGTCTTCAAGTTGCTCATAGGTCACTGATTCAAGGTCTTCCATGACTTTGGTAACAATACTGGCCATCTCAGCTCTGGTGATACCTTTGGTATAATCACTGTAATCAGTTCCACCAATATAGCCTACTTCGATAGCCTTATCTATGTAGCCTTGCGCCCAGTAGCCCTCAACGTTTGCCACTGTATGCCCTGTGGCAACGATAACACATTTCAAGAACTGGTCCACTTGCAATGTTCCTGCTGGTTTATAACTGCCATCAGGATAACCTGATAGAATCTTCCTAGAATCACTTAATATATACTCAAGGTCTGACTTAAACCAATCATTTGATTTAACATCCTTAAATTCAGTTGCAGCTAATACACTTGAACCTGCCATCGACATGAGTAGCACCATAACCAATATCAATGACATTACTTTCTTTACAGACTTAAATAGACGCATTTTATCTCTCCTCTTACACCTTTTACAGATGCACCCTATGTATTTGTAGAATTCTATGGTTTTTGATTGTATGATATATCCCTATACACAAAAACCCCCCCCTCTAACCTACATTATACATAGGCTTAGAAAGGGTGTAAAGACACTTCACTGTATTATTTTAAAATATTTCGTTATAATTTACATATATTGACATTACTGGAAACAATTGTAAATACCGACTAGTCTCTATAAGCCGTATACACTTCATCAAAGAACTCGTGACGTTCAATAAAGACTTTCAGCACATCAGGATCAAAATGATGAGGTTCAACACGCCCATCCCCCCCTTCAACAATAATCCTGTAGGCTTCTTCATGGGTAAAGGCTCTTTTGTAAGATCTTTTACTTCGAAGGGCATCATAGATATCAGCTAGGCCTACAATTCGAGCTTCCAGCGGAATTTCTTCACCCTTAAGCTTATCTGGGTAGCCAGTGCCATCGTATTTCTCATGATGTGATCTGGCAATATTGGCAGCCATTCTAAGGTCTTGCGAATCACCGATGATGACCTCACCCTGAACTGTATGTGATTGCATCAAAGCAAATTCTTCATCCGTTAATTTACCCGGCTTATTAAGCACCGTCTCAGGAATGAATATTTTACCAACATCATGCATTTGAGCAGCAACCATAATACCTTTGACAAACTTAGAATCAAGACCAAGGGCCATAGCAATCATTCTGGAATAATAATTGACCCTTCTGATATGATGACCAGTTACATCATCCTTACCCTCAGCAGCTCTGGCCAAGGCATTCATTGTATAGTCAAAGGACGCCTCAAGGGCTGACATCTTATCTTTGATGGTAACCATTAGGTCCATCTTAATGGTCAAAGCCTTAAGTATGTTCAAGTCACTTTGTCTGATTTTCTCATTATAATTCATGGCTATAAGCATCATATCATGCATAGCAAATGCCGCAATATTTGAGATTTCATCTGACACTTCCATAAGGGCCTCAGGTATTAACTGTTCAACCTCATCAATGTCAGAGTATTCCGCAATGGCATTGTTTTTGAAGAATCCAGTCTCCATAAAGGGCGCGAAAGAAAACTGACAATCTTCAAAGACCTTCTCATAGTAATCACATTGGCCTGCTACTGGGAAATGATAGCCCACAAATTCAAAGTCACTATTTTTTTTAATCATCCATACTGACCTTGGACTGTTATCAAGAAAGAAGTTGTCAACATAGATTAGACTTAGGTAATTCTGTAAGACCTTATGATCATACTTCTCATCTTCCAATAAATAGGCTTCCATACTTGACCTAATCTCTTCATTCATTACATCATAAGTGTCCTGACAAATATGCATGGCATGGTACCTTTTTGTAAAATGTTTGGCCTGATCTATTAAGCTTGGTAAAAGGATGTCCATATCTTTTTCATGCATATAGGTGGCATGTTTGATATAACGCTCCACCTGCCAAGTTTCTTTGCTAAAAGACACACAGATTGTTGGAATGTATTCAAGACTAATGGTTGAATCCACAAGCAAAAAGCCATCACCATCCAAGTCATCTTCAATGATGACTATCGACTGTGGCAGCGATTTGTAGATTTCACTCATGAGATTGGATTTTGACACATGACGTATAAGAACATCAGTGCCAAGCACCTGCTCTATTTTTTCCATGTAACTGGGATTCTTTCCAATTAGGTATATAAGTGGTTTCAAAATAGCACACCTTTCAAGTTACATATAATGTTGTATAATATTTCTTCGGTATTTATCTTCTTATATAGGAAGCTTGGACTTTATACTGTCTGAAGTCACCACATAATTAATTTCGCCACCATTTTCCATAATCTCATCTGCAAGAAGGACAATAGGCCTAATGACATCATCACTGACTGTTACCAAGTCACCAAAGTTAAACTCTACCTTGAGAGGTTTGATAAATAAGATGCCACGTATGGCCATATTCAGCAAATTATGGTCAGACTTATCAAGGGCATCGTTGAACAAAATGATGAACTTGCCTTCCACGTTATTGATCTCAAAGCCTTGCTTGGAATTAACTGCTTCTACCTCTTCTTTGAGGGTATCTTCATATTCCGTTAAGATAACTTCATTAACAACACTTAGAACTTTCTTAGCATCTATTGGCTTAATTATATAGTGTTTGGCACCTGAATTAATGGCATTGAAGACCATCTTCTTTTGATTGACAGCACTGATCATAATAATCTTGGCTTCAGGAAACTGCTCAATTATTTTTTTGAACCGCTTCGACACCACTCATAATAGGCATTGATATGTCCATAGTCACTATATCAGGTTTTAACTCTTCATATTGGGTAATTGCCTGCCTCCCATTGCTAGCCTCACCAACGATAACATGTCCGTCACCCTTTAGTATGGTTGCCAGGTTCTTTCTCATAACGATTGAATCATCCACAACAAGTATTTTTGCCATTTCTATGTCCTCCTATCACTTCTATTCTATCTCCATAATATCGTCTAAATCCATATCATAATTCATCTGCTGCAGTATGTCGTTGCCCTCAGTAATCAGAAGGCTCAAGGTAATCACATGGTCACCATTTTTGTACTCAGCACATAGTATTTGTCTCTCAGAATATTTGATGTAAGCACTTTTATTTGATAACATGACTGGAACACCAATGCTAAGGAAGACACCTTCTTCTTCAAGACTTCCAAGTACATTACCAAGTATGGTGTTGGTTACTTCACCTAAGACATCTTCTGCATAGGCATTTAGGTCTTCATCTGCAACTTCATCAATAACGAATGCCCCCCCCACCAACTCTCTGGCAAAAGCTTCATTAGTGCTGACTATCAACAAGCCATCAATGGACCCTTTCATGTTGAGCAAAGCAGAAACACGGTGTAATGTAATCTGGTCTCTGGATAATATCTCTGCCCCCCATTAAAGTCAAAGTTAAGACTCTTTAGGTATCCACCAGCCACTTGCTCGATTCGCACTAAGAATTTCTCAGGTTCGAAGTGAACAATATCCGTTCCATGTAAAAGTGGTAAGGAGACAATGTATTTGGTCCCCCCCACATCCTTCTTGGTTTTAAATGTGATGTTTCCTCCAAGTTCTTCCACGGCTTCTTTCAGGGCCGATAACCCGACGCCCCCCCTACCTGATATGGCTGTTGCACTGTCTTTGGTGGTAAAGCCCTGTTTGAATATGAGCTTCTGTATGTCCACATCAGACATTGTTGCCACTTCCTCTGCTTTTACAATGTTACCAAGCAGTGCTTTTTCTTTGATAACATCCGTGTCAATACCACGTCCATCATCTTCTATAATAACATCAAAACCGTCAGAACGCTCAACAATTTCACATGTAACAAGGGCACTTTCGTGTTTACCAAGTTCAATTCTTGTGTCACTATCCTCAATACCATGGTCAACAGCATTTCTGAATAAGTGAACCATAGATTTGAAGACCTTTTGATAAACATCAAAATCAACAAAGACATCATCACCTTTGATTTCAAAAGGTACAACCGATTTGTCCATTCTCTCACTGAGCTTAGTCACGTAATCTGGGTATGACTTAATCCCTTCCTTAACAGACCGGTATCTGATACTTTGGATAATTGGAATGATTTTCTTAAACTCCGTCGCTGGCAGTACTTTCTTGATTTTTTTTGCTCTATCTCAATGATTTTATCTTCATTAACTGTATAGAGGTCCTTCTTGTAGATAAAGTCATTACCAACATAACCTTCTATAATGGTCAAGTCTTCTTGAAGCTTAGTTCTTACAAGGTCTGTATCAATGGATTTCACAGCCTCAATGGTGCCATCCTTGTAGATAATGTCTTCAAGATCATTGAGATACTGACTTGTATTGTTCAGATAATACTGTGCAAAAGACCCCCCCTTAAAAGTATGGATAGCTCTTAGAGCATCTTCATAGTCATCTTGTGTGAAAGACCCAACACCACTGTCAAGGTAATTGCCAAACTCTTCAATGGTTGATAAGAAGCCATCTCTGTTAAGTAAGACCTTTACAATCATCTGAAGGATGTCTCTCTCAACTTCCATCTGCTCTTCAAGTTCTCTTCTCATAGTGATGTCTGTTAGAATCACCATCATCTGTTCCTTGAAATGTTCGTCTTTAACAATCTTATATTCAACACTTTGAATACGACCTTTTAGTTCAAGCTCTTCTGGCAAGAGCGGAACAAAGAGATTACGCTCATGTTCTGAACCTTCAAGGACCTTAAGGAATAAGGATTCTATGAATTCACGTTGTTCTGGGTCAGCAACCAATAAGTCAACCACATTCATGCCAGTTATGTCATGATGATGGTCATGCATTGGATGTCCTTCTTCATCACAGTCCACCTCACATAACATATCGGTACATGCCACACTATATTCAGAATTGATGGTCAAGTCACTACCAAAGGTTAAGAAACCTTGGCCAACATTGTCCAGTAGGTTCTGTAATTTCAGTGTACGGCTAAGGTAGGCATTGTTCATAGATTGAAGGCTACTACCTGTTTCAGTTAATGTGACATTCTGTGATTCTAGCTCATCCTTTTGAGCTTCTAGTTCCTCTGTTTGAGCTTCTAACTCATCCCTCTGGTATTCAAGGGTATCACGCTGTGCTTCTAACTCTTGGTTCTGAGCCATCATTAACTCATAATAATGGGCCATCTTCTTCATAATCTTGTCTGTTGAACCTGTTAGACTTTTGATTTCAGATACTGGCCGCTTGACATCAAGGGTCATGTTGAAAGCGTCTTCCAGTTCTTCATTGGCCATTGTCTCCATTTGCTCAGCCAATGTTTCTAAAGGCTTGGCAACCATCTTGGAAGTAATGGCTGTAATAATCTTACTGATGATTAAGTTGCTACAGAATATGATTACTACCAGTATAAAAGAAGCAAAATATACCATGCCTGTTATATCAGGACTGATTCTAACTGCAACACGACCTATCTCATCACCATTATCATCAAGGAAAGGTACTTCCGCTTCTGTAAATAGTTTCTTGCTCATCATATTATCATTGTTATACTTGTCCATGGCGGTCATTTGACGTGACTGCTCAAAACTGTCGTAAATTATACGGTCGTCATAGAATATTTTGTATTCAAAATAAGTGATGGTTGATAAGAACTCAACATCTGATTGTATAAGATGCTGATCTTTGGCATCTGCCATCTCCAGATAGATTTCCTTCATCTCATCAGTCATTAGACCTTCATTGTCATCCATTGATTCCATTTTAATCAAATCAACGAAGTCATCCTTGTCTTCCAACATGTCATAACTCTCCTGTACTTCCTCAGCTATCTGACCAGCTGTGTACATGGAGAATCCCATACCCATTATGGAGACCAATGCTCCAATAACAAAAATCATTGCTGCAAGCAACAAGACCACACTAATGGTGTTACTAAATCGCATGACTCTGGCTATTCTCTTCTTAAGGCCATGCTTCTTATAATCCTTTGTCTTTCGACAAGGTTTGACGTTATTCAAATGCTTGTGTTTATGTATTTTCTTTGGCATTCTCATCACCTTTCGGATTCTGTCTTAATCACGATGTTATAAATAAAGAGGTAACGTGAAGTTAAATTAAATTTCACGTTACCTCTATTATAATACATATTAATTATTAAAGAACCCTAAAGATTTAGGAAAAATTTGATAATGAATTAGAATCTATATATCATTTGTAATATTTAACTATAAATGCAATTATCAGTACAATATTACCTAAAATCTGCAAGACTATATCAAATTTAGTTCTTCTAAGTCCACTCAACCTAATATGCAATCCAAAATTGAGAATCACCAATATCACTAGTATTACAATTATATACACTTTTAGTCACCTCTATTCATAGGATTCCAAACAACATTGTTAGAATTCTCCTTTTTTG